>Ga0209099_1001516_pt1 | contig 22843 bp, 23 predicted proteins | sample AD_JPNHW2_MetaG_FD_184430 | JGI IMG/M metagenome (GOLD analysis project Ga0209099, IMG submission 184430) | Active sludge microbial communities of municipal wastewater-treating anaerobic digesters from Japan - AD_JPNHW2_MetaG (SPAdes) (version 2) | ecosystem: Engineered > Bioreactor > Anaerobic... | reverse complement strand
GAATGGGATATAGCCATTCATTAAAAGCAACCTTCCGAAGAGTGGAACCTTCAGCAGTCTTTCATGTCCGAACCAGGCTATGCCCGGATATAATGACATTATTGCAACAATATCAAAAAGACTGCCGTGATTAGCCAGAAGGATATATTTTGTTTTACTGTCAAGAAATTCTGCTCCTTCAACCGAATACTTCTTGCCGATAATTATAAAGACTGATTTTGCCCAGATCATTGAAATTTTATGAACCGGCTTCTGAAGCCTGAGAAATGTAAGGACAAGTGTCAGGGCCACTCCGACTGCAGTAAAGGAGTAAAGTATTCCGAAAGTCATTACAGACCTGATTGCGGTTAATTGCCTTGACATTAATTAAATCCGTTTCTTATCATAAAATTAAGATAGTTAAAATTTCTAAAACTATGTAAATAATCGGTATAAAAAATTACTGCGTTCAATAAAATCAAACACTTTTATTAATTTTAAGAGTTGAATAAAAAATCAGAAACCAACAATAAACAACTGTTCAAATGGAAAATAAGAAAGATTTCAGCCGCCGCAGTTTTATTTCAAATACTGCAATGGCCACTATCGGTACTCTCGGAAGTGCAGCTCTGTTAAACTCCTGCTCCGGAAAAGGCTCAGCCAGGGAGGAGATTAAGTTACCTGTTTTACTGAACGAAGCTCCTGACGGTAAGGTTCTTAAGGCTGGTCTTATCGGTTGTGGCGGCAGGGGAACAGGCGCTGCAATAAATTTCCTTGACGCAGGGCCAAACCTGCAGATAACCGCACTTGGAGACATCTTCCAGGACAGGCTCGACAAATGTCGTGCTGAGCTTAAGACACAGAAGAATGTAGAGATTGCAAATGAAAACTGTTTTCTTGGATTTGATGCTTATGAAAAAGTGATGGATTCAGGAGTTGACATAGTACTTCTCTGTACACCTCCTCATTTCCGTCCGCAGCATGTTGAAGCTGCTGTGAAGGCCGGCAAGCATATTTTCATGGAAAAACCCTGTGCCGTTGATCCTGTTGGTGCACGCTCGGTTCTGGTGTCAGCCGAAAGGGCTAAGGAAAAGGAACTTTGCATTCAGAGCGGTACAATAAGGAGAAGCCAGAAGGATTTCATGGAAACTCACCGCAGGGTGCAGAATGGCGCTATCGGTGAAATTGTAAGTGCCCACATAATACGCAATGGTGGCGGACTGTGGGTCATAAAACGTCAGCCGGGATGGTCCGACATGGAATACATGCTCAGAAACTGGGCTAATTTCTGCTGGCTTTCAGGTGACCATATTACTGAACAGTTTATTCATGAGATAGATGTAATGAACTGGTATATAGGCAAGAATCCTGTTAAGGCTATCGGCTGGGGCGGGAGACAAAGAAGGGTTACCGGTGACCAGTATGATTTCTTCAGCATAGAGTATGTGTATGATAACGGAATGCAGGTGCATTGTGCTGCCCGCCAGATAACAGGATGCAGCAATATGACACATCAGCTTATAACAGGTACTGAAGGTTATGCTAATGCCAAGGGAACAATCTATAATCTTAAAGGTGAGGAAATATGGAAATATCCTTATCCCGAAGAAGGCGCTGCTGACCAGACCTGGAAGGTAAAGGATCCTTTTGTACAGGAACACATCAATCTTGTAACAGCAATAAGAACAGGTAATTACCTGTCAGATGCCATAGCCCAGGTGAACTCAACACTTGTTACTATAATGGGCAGGATGTCGGCATATACAGGTAAGGATGTTACCTGGGAGGAAGTAATGAACTCCGACCTTTACCTGGGACCGAAAACTTATGCCTTCGGACCGGTTGTGCCACCAATTCCGGAAGTGATCCCGGTAATTGGTGTAGAGCCTAAACTTTAATAAACAAGATGATGAACAGAAGAGAGTTTGCCAGAAATTCGGCCATGGCTGCAGCGTTTATTGCCACAGGCAGTCTGAACAGCTTTTCAGCAGCGGGTAAGCTTCCGCAAAGAGAGCTGAAAAAAGGAGTGATGTGGGGCAGCATTGCAATGGGAAAGACAATTCTTGAGAAATTCAAGTTTGCAAAAGATGCAGGTTTCGATGGTGTGGAGGTGATGAGTCATCTTAACAGGGCTGAAGTTCTTAAAGCTATTGAAGTTACTGGTTTGCCTGTTGCAAGCGTATGCGGCGAGCTTCACTGGAAATACCTTCTTTCTGATCCCGATCCTGTAATCAGGGAGCAGGGAGTAACAGCACTTAAGGTATGCCTTCAGGATGCTAGCGCCTACAATACTGACACTGTCTTACTTGTTCCGGGCCGGGTTAGTGACACTGTGACTTATGATGAATGCTGGATGCGAAGCACCGAAGAAATTAAGAAGGCACTTCCTTTGGCTGAAAAGCTGCAGGTGAAAATAGGGATAGAGAATGTCTGGAACAACTTTCTTCTCAGCCCGATGGAAGCTGCAACTTACGTCGACCAGTTTAAGAGCCCCATGGTAGGATTCTATTTCGATTGCGGAAATATACTTGCATACGGATGGCCGGAACAATGGATAAAAATACTCGGACGCCGTCTTGCAAGGGTTCATATCAAGGAATTCAGCAAAAAGCTGGCAGGTGAACAGGGCAACAGAGCCGGATTCGGTGTAAAATTACAGGAAGGTGATGTAAACTGGGCTGCCGTTATGAAAGCCCTTGACGATGTTAACTATCACGGTTGGACGACAATTGAACAACCTGGTGGCGAGACACCTGAGGGGCTTGCCGACCTGTGTAACAGGCTGAAGAATATACAGCGTAGCTAAAGAATATTTCGGCAGAAGGCGGAAGGCTTAAGGCAGAAGGGAAAATATTCTAAACCCTTCTGCCCTTCGCCCTCCACACTCCACCTTTCGCCTTTCGCCTTTTTTACCGTTCCGAATTACTTACAAATGCAATCGACTTGCTGTCGGGTGACCATGAAGGAACATTTATTGTACCCTGGCCTCCGTACAGATAAGCAATTACTTTCGCTTCTCCTCCGTTTACAGGCATAAGCCTGAGCATCACGTTCTTATATGAAGGGTGGTCGTTTGGTGACACCTCAGGTGGGAAGGAAATGAAAGCAATCCATTTGCCGTCAGGGGAAATATGGGGGAACCAGTTATTGAACTTGTCTTTTGTTATCTGTTCCCTTCCTTTGCCGTCTGATTTCATCCTCCAAATCTGCATTGAACCATTGTGATTACCGTTATAATAAACGTATTTGCCATCAGGAGTGTATTCACAGCCGTCAACATGTTCACCTGCCTTTATGTTGGTCAATGCAAGCTCTTTGCCACCTTTTATGGAGTTCTTATAGATGTTGTAAATGTTTTTACCGTCTCTCTGGGCTACATAAACAACTTCCTTATTATCCGGATTCCATCCATGCCAGTATGAAGGAGTGTTTTCAGTAACCATTTCAGGTGTGCCTCCTTCAATAGGGAGAACATAAACTGTTGAGCCACCGCCCGGCATACCGTCTCTGTGATGGCTGATGGCAAGAAGTTTGCCGTCAAAGGAGATACCGTGATCGTTATTGTTCCGGTTGGCAAATCCGGTATTGAGTTTTTCAAGTGCTCCGCCTTCTGCAGGAATTTTATACAGTGAACCATCCATGTTGAAAAGAAGCTTTTTTCCGTCCGGCATCCAGTTCGGCGCCTCAAACCTGTCATTCTTTTCATATATCACCATTCTCTTACCGTCAGCGACAGTCATTGTTTCGAGCCTGCATCCAAGGTAGCCACCCATGTTTGGATCATAATTGTCTGCCACCGGTCTGTCGATCCTTACATTCCATACTTTTGCTTCTTCCATTACTTCAGGATCATGAGAACAAATGAATATGCCGGCAAGTATCTCATCAGGCATGTAAGGCATCTCGTTTGATCCGATAACTTCAAAGGGCTGTCCGGGAAGGGCAGCACGCATTGTTATTTTTTTGCCCGTCCTTTCTATCTGAAGCACATTATACCATGATGAATCGGCAAAAAGCTCATCCTGGGGATCCCGCATCGGAGCGCCATAGGTTCTTCTCCACTGAAGGACTGTCAGTCCGTCGCCATGAAGCGTTGCTGTGCTGTGTGCAGATTTGTCCGAAGTTGTTTCCCTGAGCATTAAGCCCACCTTCCTGTGAGCATTCGTCCCCTTTCCGATAAATGCGAAATTTGCAGTTATCATGAAATCTCCTTTCATTTTATTGAAAAGATAGAAGAATTCATCCCTTTCAAACCATATATTATATCCGCCACCCCTGAGTGTATAGCTCTGATCAGCAGCGTTGTAAACTGCTGAACCTTTGACTTTTGGATTGCCAATGTCGGAACTCATGGTAAAGATACCTGCAGGTTGGTTCTGGGCTGATGCCGCAAGAAAAATACCTGAAAACAGAAATGCCAGAATAGTTCTCATAGTTTTATTATTAGTCATTATAAATATAATTATCTCTTATTAAGTTGGTATCACTCAGGTAATAAATAGATTTTTATTTAACAATCTTTAAATAATGAAATATATTTAGCATATCAAAAATAGTTTTATTTATTTTGAGATAATTATACTTTAACAATCAATTGACCAGACATTAAACTTTACCTGACTTAAAAAACAAAACTATGAGCGAGATTCTTGATAAAATAGCATTATGTGTTGAGTTTGGAAAGATAAACAAGGTTTCACCATATCCGCCTAACATGAAAGACCAGGACGGGGCTGATGAACTTACAAGGCAGGCGCTTGATTCAGGTGAAAAACCCGATGCAATTCTTGAGAATGCTCTCGTTCCGGCTATGGCAAAGGTTGGTGAGAAATTTTCAAAAAAGGAAATTTATGTTCCTCAGATGCTTATGGCTGCAAAAGCAATGAACAGCGCAATGGCTCATCTTAAGCCTTTTTTCCAGTCGGGTGAAACAAAAAGAAAAGGCAAATTCATTGTTGGCACAGTAGCCGGCGACCTTCATGATATAGGAAAAAATCTTGTTGCAATGATGATTGAGGGAGGAGGCTGGGAAGTAATTGACCTTGGCGTTGATGTAGGAACAGATAAATTTCTTTCAGCTCTTGATGCGAATCCGGGAGCTGTAATCGGCTTGTCGGCCCTTCTTACAACAACCATGGAAAACATGAAGCAAACTGTTTCGGCAATCAAGGAAAAACACAAGGACTCAAGGATACTTGTTGGCGGAGCTCCGGTTACAATGGAATATTGCCAGAAGATAGGCGCCGATTTTTATTCACCTGATCCTCAGGGAGCTGTGAATTACCTCAAAACCCTCGTTTCATAGCAGAAAAATACCTGAAATATGAGAACTGTATTGCGTGGCAAAAGCAGTGAGGTCCTTATTGATACCTCCGGGCCTGTTGTTATTATAGGTGAATCAATAAATCCAACAAGGCGGAAAAAGCTTGTTACAACTTTACAATCGAATGATTTCAGTTACGTGCTTGAACTTGCAGAATCGCAGATAAAGGCTACAGCTGAAGTGCTTGACGTGAATGTGGGATTTCCAGGTGTTGATGATGTAAGGCTGCTTCCCCTGGCAGTTCAGGCCCTAAATGAGAAATTCGATGTCCCTCTTTGCCTTGATTCTCCAAATCCGAAAGCCATTGAAGCTGCACTGAAGGTGGCACAGGGCAAATGCCTTATTAATTCAGTGAATGGTGAAGAAAAGTCAATGAATGCGCTACTTCCAATAGCAAGGGAATATGGAGCTGCTATAATTGCTCTGGCTATGGATGAGGAAGGAATAACTCATGATCCGGAAAAACGGCTTAAAGTTGCTGAAAAGATACTCGAGAGGGCGGTTAAATCAGGCATAAAGGAAGAAGATGTGGTAGTTGATCCTCTTGCAATGGCTGTAAGCGCTGATCCCAGGGCTTGTATTGTAACCCTTGAAACAATAAGGCTTGTTCACGAAAAGCTTGGTCTGAACATTACGCAGGGCTCCAGCAATATTTCATTCGGACTGCCTGACAGGGAGACACTTAATGCTGTACACATGTCACTTTCAATAATGTATGGACTGACATGCCCTATAGCCAATCCTGAAAAAATTGCTGTTACAGTCAGGGCTGCAGATCTTATCCTGGGCCGTGATGATTTTGCGATGAGATATGTTGAGCTTGCCCATTAGGTTTGCCTCAGAACTATAAATAATTTATAATATAATGTTGGGTATAAAACCTGCCAGAAGATGGCAGCCTGCTTTTTATCCTTTCAAAAAGGAGCCTTTCGGCAGGAGACTGCTTGCTAAAACCGAGCTCCTTGTTAAGGGCCCGCTTTTCGGATGCAGGATGTGCGGAAACTGTCTGTTGCAGGAGACTGCTTTTATCTGCCCGATGGAATGTCCTAAAGGCATGAGGAACGGGCCATGCGGAGGGGTAACACCTGAAAAGAAATGTTACGTTGATGAGACAAGGCTTTGTGTTTGGGCTGCGATTTATAAAAGGGCTCTGGCAACAGGCAGGCAGGGACTCCTTCTGGAGGTCCTTCCACCCCTTGATTACGACAAGGTTGGTTGTGAGACATGGGGAGATGTTATCCGACAAACAGGAAAAACCGGTACAGCTAAATTCATTGGCAGTCTTTTTTCAAAAGATAAACAGTATAAAGCAGAAGTCTGGGATTCAGTTTTCAGAAGCATCCGCCAGCCTGAGTGGTGGAATGGGGATTCTGCTTATCATGCCCCCTCTCCCGGAGAGCCTGTCTCACAGTTGGAAAAGAAACTGAAGTCGGGTGTCTTTGTGGTTGCCACTGAGGTGACACCTCCTTTAGGCTCTTCAACAGGAAAGCTGAAACGCGACATTGAGTCTGTAAGGCCTTTTGTTACTGCCATCAACTTCACTGATTCATCATCTGCCCGTGCTAAAATGTCTAGTCTGGCATGCAGCAGGATAGCTGTTGAGCTGGGGGCAGAACCTGTCCTGCAGATCACATCACGCGATACAACACGAAGTGCATTGCAGGGAGACATTATTGGAGCGAACAGCATGGGTATCTTCAATGTACTGTGTATAACAGGCGATAATCCGCGGGTTGGTCCTTCTCCGGTAAGCTCAATGAATATGATTGATATCGATTCGGTTCAGATGCTTTGGATATTGCGGAGGATGCGAGATGAAGGCATTTATCTTGATGGCAGAAAAATGAAGGAGAGCCCGAAGCTCTTCCTTGGTGCGGCAACTTCTCCCTTTGCCTGTGATCCGGTACTTCAGGCAATTAAGGACACAAAAAAAGTCAATGCCGGAGCACAGTTTTTCCAGACAAACCTGATCTTTGAACCTGAAAGGCTTGATCAGTGGCTTGAGCAGCTGTACAAAAGAAATATACTTGATAAGGTACATATATTAATAGGTGTTGCGCCTATAAAGGGATATAAGACAGCAGAATATCTCCATACAAAGGTGCCGGGAGTACGCTTGCCTGAAAAAGTTCTCGACAGACTTTCAAAGGCAGGAGAATCAGCTCCTGAAGAGGGTATACAGATTGCTCTTGAAATAATCGACAGGATAAAAGGCAAACAGGGAGTGAACGGTATACATATTATGACGCTTGGATGGGAAGCTGCAGTGGAACGTATTGTTAAAGAAAGCGGACTGGCTATATGATGCACAGAAAATTTCAGTATTCATTCAGCGATCTGGATATTAATGCTTTACAGGTGGAAAAGCTTCTGGGCTATGATGAAAACGGAGATCGTTCAGTTATTCAGTTTTTTATTGGAGAAGCCCTGGAAGAAGCTGCATCTTTATGCATGGCAAAAGCAGAATATAGAATTTACAGGGAGGCCATTCTTCAGCAGGATACCCGGTCACTAAAGACAGGAGATGTTGTTTTTAATATTAACAAGATAGTATTCAATCAGATAAAGAATCTTGAATCGCTTGCTGTATTTGCATGCACTGCCGGTGAAAGACTTGGAGAAAGGAGCCGCGACCTTCTTGGTACGGATCCTCTCAGGGGGTATATTCTTGATGTAATAGGCAGCCTTGTTGTGGATGCTGCTGCAGACCTGATGCAGAGTGAACTGGAGATATCTCAGAAAGAGTCAGGACTAAGTATAAGTAACCGTTACAGTCCGGGATATTGTGGCTGGGATGTGTCCGAGCAGCATAAACTTTTCAGTCTTCTTCCTGATAATTTCTGCGGGATTGAGCTTACAGGATCAGCCCTGATGCACCCTGTTAAATCCGCCAGCGGGATTATAGGCATAGGGCACAAAATAAAATACAACAATTACACCTGCAGTTATTGTGATATGAAAGATTGCTCATATCGCGGCCTTAAGGACGATAAGGATGCAAAACATAAGGGTTCAATGGCTTGACGGTTTTGTCCTGCTGTATTCAGTGAAAGCTTCTGCAATGCCTGCCTCCCTGGTATCTCCTTCATGTACCAGCACCCTGTAATTGAGTTTCAGAACAGTGCCCTTCTTCATAAATATATCCTTTTCATTTTCAGGCCAGAACATGGGAGTAGGCGAGAAGAATCCATAATCTCTTGTAAACCATGGTGAAGGATACCAGGGATTTGAAGGATGCTGCATTATTGCAATACCTTCAAAAGCTGTTCCTCTTTTTCCATAATAATCAATCCAGGCTGATTTCGACCCGAATGTATCCTTTTCATTTTTCTTCCCCTCAGCGTTGATCATTGTGCCTCCGTATTTCACTGAAATATCTGCAGCCACCCTTGCGCTGAACAGTGAATGGTTGGTTTTGAGTATTGTAACGTCAGTCAGCATTTCCATCATGATACTGAAATCTATCTGATACCTGCCCCTGGATGGCGAGGTAATAATGATCCTTCTTGTGTCCTTTACCGGGGATACAGCTTCAGGACGGCTCCAGATACATTCGTCATCGATAATTACTGTATCGCCTCCCTGTTTTGTTACCTGTGCATTAACAGAAATTATCCTGCCTCTTTCAAGATCTTCCTGCCACCAGTTTCCTCCATTTACAAGGTCGCAGCCGAAAAACAATGAACTATGATGAGGGTATTCGCTGTTGCGCATTGATGTGACTGAAGTGCCTGTGAATGGCCCGTTTACGGGGAAAAAGAACGGGTACTTTTCGTTTTCACTGAAAATATATGATGTGAAAAATTTACCGTTAATTGTCACATCTATTCTGCTGCCTGTTTTTACGGCTTCTATTTTTGCTGCAGATACTGCAATAGTGAAAGTCATGAAAAGTATTACTGTCAAAATTGTATTCAGGTTCTTTTTCATTTGGACTTTTTGATTTTGTTTTTAATTAGCAATGCAAGGGTTTTATAAATTCCTATTTAGGAAAATTCTCATTGGAGAAAATTCTCATTAGATAAAAATCCTATCGGAGAAAATTCTCTTTTAGGAATGTAACTGTCAGAGAAATTTATTCTTAAGGAATGCCTGTTCTCAAGAGATTCATATAATATATTTTAATAATAAGCAGTTGATTTTAATTCGTATAATGCAGTCTGCTGTTATTCATAATTTTATGTAATCTGTACCGTAGGGAAAACGTTGTGGTCTTGAAAGCATCCTGTTGGCTTCTTCATCATTCAGAAAAAGTTCCCTTGCCGGATCCCAGGTCAGTTTTCTGCCGGTCTTCATGGCAATATGCGTTAAAAGGCAGACAGAACAGGCCCTGTGGCCAGTCTCAGCAGGCGATATCGGTTCCTTTCTTGTCCTGATGCATTCAAGCCAGTTTCCATGTTGTTCATCGCTGACATACAAATGCACTTCGTTATCCTTTACTACAGAAGTCAGTAATGACGGATTACTTGCATCGAGGGCTTTTGTATTTTCTGTTTTTGAAACAGGATCAGATGGTGATGCTGTATATGAGCCCCTTGTGACAAAGATCCAGCCTTCTGTGCCTTCATACCTGATTCCATTTGGGTAAGCCCCTGATGTGTACATTGTTATACCATTGCTGTATTCCGCTTTCGACATGAAATCACCATGCACATCCCACAATCCCGATTTCGGGAATTCAGCAACAGCTTCAACTGATACCGGTCCGGTCATTTCCGTATCCATACCCCATGCTGCAGAATCGAAATGATGCTGGCCCCAGCCTGTAATCATTCCTGCCCCGAACTGCTCACATCTCAGCCATCCGGGTCTGTCAGTCAGACTGTTCTGGGGATGAACCCTCGTCTCAGTATAATAAACCTCCGGAGTGGACCCCAGCCACATATCATAGTTCAGATTTTTTGGCACTATCATTTCAGGAGCTTCAGGTCCTGCCGGGTCACCGGGCAATCCAATTCTGACAGTATGAAGATTTCCTATTCTCCCGTTTCTTACAAGTTCTGCAGCAATCCTGAATTGTGGCATTGATCGCTGCTGTGTTCCGACCTGGAGAATGACTCCCTTTTTTCTGACAATATCACTCAGTAACCTGCCTTCTCTAATTGTAAGTGAAGTCGGTTTCTGAACATAGATGTCCTTTCCGGCAAGGGCAGCTTCTATGGCAGGTTGTGCATGCCAGTGATCGGGAGTTGAAATTATAACGGCATCTATATCCGGATTCTGAAGCATTTTTCTGTAATCATCATATATACTGACGTTCACATAGCCTGCTTTGCCTGTTTTTCTTTTGTAATAATCTTCGATAAACGCTTTGCCAAGTCCTGCCCTTTTTGAATCAGTATCTGCCACTGCAATTACCCTTGCAGAATCATATTTAAGTGTTTCCGGAAGATCGTGTGTTGAAGCTATCCTGCCGAAGCCGATCTGGCCGATATTTATTTTTTCACTTGGTGCGCTTTCCCCGAATACCGTCGATGGTACAATCAATGGGAATCCACTGAATACAGCCGATACCGCAACTGTTGATTTCGCTGAATTCTCAATGAATTTTCTTCTTGAAATTGTTGTGTTTTTCATTATTCTCCTTATCCTGTTAATTCCACAGGTAAATTACATAAATTTTGTGAACATATACATCCTTCCGGCTTTGCCTATTTTCGTATATTTGAATTCTCTGATGTGAAATCACATAATAAATTGCACAGAGCTACACAGAGGGACACAGATTTACACAGAGTTACACAGAGAAATATTATATGCTGTTACTTGGGATTGATTTAGGAAGTTCATCAGTAAAGGCCTCGGTAATCGACGGTGAGACAGGTAAATGTCTGGCAACAGCCTTTTCTCCTGCTGATGAAATGACGATAATTGCAAAGAATCCGGGATGGGCCGAACAGGAACCTGATTCCTGGTGGGAAAATCTGAAAACAGCCGTAAAGGCATGCACTGCAAAACTTGGCTCCATATCAGAGGCTGTGGGAGCCATCGGAATATCTTACCAGATGCATGGCCTTGTTGTAGTTGATAAAGACATGAAGGTTCTCAGGCCTTCTGTTATCTGGTGCGACAGCCGGGCTGTGGGGTATGGAGAGATTGCGCTGATTTCAATGGGCAGAGATTATTGTTTGTCGCATCTTCTGAATTCTCCTGGTAATTTTACAGCATCCAAACTGGCCTGGGTAAAGGAAAATGAACCCGGAATATTTGAAAAGATCTATAAGATTATGTTGCCTGGCGACTATGCGGCAATGAGAATGACAGGCAGGATAAGTACATCATTTACAGGTCTGTCGGAAGGTATTTTCTGGGATTTTGCAGATAACAGGATTTCCGGGGAGCTGCTTGAATATTATGGTTTCAGCAGTAATCTGCTTCCTGAGCCACAATCATCATTTTCTGTTTCCGGAACACTGACAGGTGAAATCGCTGCAGAACTGGGTTTGAGGGCAGGCATTCCAGTATCTTACAGGGCTGGTGATCAGCCGAATAATGCCCTGTCTCTCAATGTTCTGAATCCCGGTGAGGTTGCTGCAACTGCAGGTACTTCAGGTGTAATATATGGAGTTACCGATCAGACTCAATATGATGAACATTCAAGGGTTAATACTTTCCTGCATGTGAATCATACAGATAAAAATAGGCGGCTCGGTGTGCTTTTGTGCATAAACGGGACCGGTATCCTTAACTCCTGGGTTCGAAGGATCACGGGAGCAACTCTTTCCTACAGCGAGATGAACGGTCTTGCCGGACAGGTAAGCGTAGGTTCGGAAGGCATCACTATACTGCCCTTCGGTAACGGTGCAGAAAGAATGCTTGAGAACAGGGAAACTGGTGCACATATTTCAGGCCTCGATTTCAACAGACACAATAAGGCTCATATTTACCGGGCTGTTCAGGAGGGTATTGCCTTTTCATTCAGGTATGGTCTCGACATAATGAATGAAACCGGCATTGATCCAAGGATAATCAGGGCAGGAGAGGCAAATATGTTTCTGAGCGGGATCTTCAGGGAGGCCCTTTCTTCAATTACCGGTACTGTAATCCACCTTTACAATACCGATGGATCGATAGGAGCTGCCAGGGGAGCAGGTATCGGCTGCGGATTTTACAAGTCAGAATCTGAGGCCTTCAGAGGACTTGATACAGTGATGGTTACAGAGCCTGATGCTGAAAAACAGTCTGCGTATGAAGAAGCTTATGAAAGATGGAAAGCTCATCTTCTTTCAAAATTGTAGAAATATATAACCTTATAAAAACTCTAATTATGACAATCAAAGGTAAAACTGAAGCATATCCCGGTATAAAGAAGATAAAATACGAGGGAGCCAAATCGAAGAATCCGCTGGCTTTCAGATGGTATAATCCTGATCAGCTGGTTTCGGGCAAAAAAATGAAGGACCATCTGCGTTTTGCTGTTGCATACTGGCATTCATTCTGCGGCGATGGAAGCGACCCTTTCGGAAATGCCACAAGAGTTTATCCCTGGAAGGATGCAAAAGGTGATGATAAGATAAAGCAGAGGCTTGATGCAGCATTTGAATTTGCCACAAAGCTTGGCGTTGAATACTACTGTTTTCACGATACTGATATTGTAGGAGGCGATTGTTCGGTGTTTGAAGTTGAGAAGAAACTGGGCCAGTATGTTCCTGTTATGAAGAAAATGCAGGAACAGACAGGCGTGAAACTTTTGTGGGGAACTGCAAACCTGTTTTCACATCCGCGCTATATGAACGGAGCAGCAACAAATCCTGATTTTAATGTCGTAACAAATGTTGCAGTTCAGCTTAAGAATGCAATCGCAGCCACTGTAGCACTTGGCGGGACAAACTATGTATTCTGGGGAGGACGTGAAGGCTATATGAGCCTGCATAACACCGATATGAAGAGGGAGCTTGATCACATGGCAATGATGCTTACAATGGCCCGCGACTATGGAAGGAAGATAGGCTTCAGGGGCACCTTCCTGATTGAGCCAAAACCCATGGAACCTTCAAAACACCAGTACGACTATGATGCTGCTACCATAATAGGTTTTCTCAGGCATTATAATCTTGATAAAGACTTCAAACTGAATCTTGAAACGAATCATGCCACTCTTGCCGGGCATTCTTTTGCCCATGAATTGCAGGTTGCAGCAGATGCAGGTGCACTGGGAAGCATCGACGCAAACAAGGGCGACTATCAGAACGGATGGGATACTGATGAGTTTCCGACAAACATCTATGAAATAACTGAGGCGATGATGATTATTCTCCAGATGGGAGGATTCAAAAACGGAGGTATAAATTTCGATGCCAAAATCAGAAGAAATTCAACTGATGTTGAAGATATTTTCATAGCACATATAAGCGGGATGGATACCTTTGCAAAATCACTGCTCATAGCCGATAAGATACTGAAGGAGAGTGACTATCTTAAAATGAAAAAGAGCAGGTATTCGTCATTCGACAAAGGAAAAGGAAAAGATTATGAGAAGGGAAAGCTTACCCTCGAAATGCTTTCAGATCTTGCCCGCGAAGCAGGAGAACCCAAGGTAATAAGTGGCAAACAGGAGCTGCTTGAACAAATGATTAATATGTATTTAGTCTGAATGTTATGAGTAATTCACAGCTTGTTATTGAAAAAAAGAGCAGGTTCGGTTTCGACAAAACCGTACAGTTGCTGACAGAGACAGCAGAGAAGCATGAGTGGAAGGTTCCTTTTATACATGACCTTCAGCAGTCATTGGCAAAATCAGGGAAGCATGTGAAACCGGTTAAGGTTATTGAGATCTGCAAGCCTCAGTTTTCCGGAAAAATGCTTGAACTTAACGATGAAAGAATCATCTCGGTGATGATGCCTTGCCGTATATCAGTATACGAAAAGGAGGATGGTAAAACTTACATAGGACTTATTAATGCCGGTGAGATGGCAGCTGCTTTGCCTGAAAATATAGCTTCAGTGATGAAGGCTGCCGCTGATGAGACTTTCCAGATTGTAAAAGCTGCCGAATGAACGAAATCAGCGAAAATCAGCGCTATCTGAGGGAAAACATAAATTAATTTCCCGCAGATAGTGCAGATTGGCGCGGATTATTAAGAAAGTATTTTCCGGATAGATGATTTTTCAGCTTCCGACAGAGTATCTATCTGCTGAAGGAAATTTCTTATGCGGGTTTTGAAGTTCCAGCATGTCATCTGACGGAGTGAAAGGCGTCTTGCCAGCTCGTAAGATGACAAATCTTCCTTTCCCTTGCATACATTATAAGCTATGTAAAAAGCCTTGTGTACCGGGAATTTGCAATTATGAAAAATAGTGCCCGCAGCGGCCGATTCCTCAGTCTTGCATTTGGTACATCTACGTGAAAAAGGCGTTTTCCCTGGACAATGATTAGTGTTTCCGCATTTCCTGCAGGTAAATCCATTTTCCCACTTTACTTCCGCCAGGAACCGATAGCATTCTTCATCGCTGCTGAACAGTAATTCAAGCTGTTTGTCAGTAAGCTCCCTGTTAAAGATGGCACCCATAAATCTGTTTTAAAATGCAAAGATACAAAAAGTGATAATAAAAAGATTTAAGTGATACTATTGCGATTTAAAAATATCTGTTTTATCTTTGCATCGTTTTAAGAGATGAAAATGGAAAACAGTTGCAAGATAACGCCAAGGCCAAAAACAATTAAAGAATTCTTTACCTCATGGTATCTGTGGAGGCCTGTACTCGGGATTTTAACCGGACTTGTTATAGGTCTTATCTATTACTACCTTGTTGAATTCAGCGGGGATAAGTTTGAAATAACAAATGATGGATGGAGGAGTATTCTGCTTGCTGGTTTTATGGGATTCTGGGTTACAAGCAGTCCTTGTTCGAGATTGGGAGGAAGGTGCTGATATGGCTTACAATGAGATAAATACTAGGTACAGTGAGCTGGCAGAATCTTCATGCTGTCTTTCATGCGGAGGAGCAATAAACTATTCCGAACCACTGCCGGGAGAAATTTGTGTTGACCTTGGCAGCGGTAGGGGAAATGATGTTCTCCGGCTGGCTGACAAGGTAGGTGAAAACGGTTTTGTTTATGGCATTGATATCTCTGACGGGATGATAAAGAAGGCCGTTTCAACTGCTGAAAGGCTGGGAGTGAAAAATGTAAAGTTCATGAAATGCCCGCTTGAAAAACTAGATATTGATAGTAGTACGGTAAATATGGTTATATCAAACTGTACTATTAACCATTCCTCAGATAAGCAGGAAGTGTGGAATGAAGTATTCAGGATATTGAAAAAAGGCGGACGTTTCGTTGTAAGCGATATTTATTCATCAGAACCGGTACCTGAAGAATTCCGGAATGATCCGGCAGCTGTGTCGGAGTGCTGGGCCGGGTCGGTAACCAGGGAGGTGTATCTTGAACAACTAAAGCAGGCCGGGTTCAAAGACATCAGGATAATAGAAGAATCCCAGCCATACCCTAAAGGTAAAATAACCGTTTCAAGCTGGACAATTGCAGGCATCAAATCTGAATGCAATTGCGGAACCAAATAAACTGAAAAACTGATAAATATGACAAAGAAAATTATTTTATCATTGCTTGTCTCTTCACTCTTTTTCTTAAATTGTAACTCTGAAAAACCTGCGGGTGCAGCAGCACAAACAACAGGCGGAGAGTCAGTTGTGAAGCTAAATACTGAATTGTTCAAAAAGCAGGTTTTCAACTATGAGAAGAGCAAGGAATGGAAGTATGAGGGTGACAAACCGGCAATAATTGACTTTTATGCTGACTGGTGTGCCCCTTGCCGACAGCTCTCACCGATCATTGAAGAACTGGCGAAGGAATACGACGGGAAAATTGTAGTCTACAAGGTAGATACTGAGGCGGAAACAGAGCTGACGAGAAATCTTGGAATTTCAGGCTTGCCAACCCTGCTGTTTATTCCTTCAGAAGGAAAACCAAGTGTGTCAATGGGATTAGTGCCAAAAGAGACCCTTAAAAAGGCAATAAATGATATATTAAAAGTAAATTAGCATTATGAAGAGCGTAATCAGAAAGAAAGAAAAGAAAAGCAATGTTAAAGTTGCACAGTGCTGTGCCAAAACATCAAAAACCGTAGCTGGCTGCCACGATTAACAATTAATGAACTACTCCGGGTATAATATTTTATCTAAGATCAGGGATTCAGAGAATTATTTCATCGTTAACCTGCTGACAGGTAACGCAGATATTCTCAGTGAAGCAGAGGCTGAAAAGATAAAAGCCCTGAAGAACAGTTCATCAGAAAAAGATTCAGATTTCTTAGCAGAACTTGCTGATAAGGGATACTTCGCTGATGCTTCAGACGAAGCATCCCTTTTTCGTAACCGCTATCTCGATTTTCTCGATTCAAGAGATACTGACGAAATTCAGATATTCTTTGTTACTAACTATAGCTGCAATTTTGCATGCAGCTATTGTTACCAGGATCAATACAATAATCCGGTTCTGAGTCTTAGTGACGAGATAATCGATTCCTTTTTCCTTTACGTGAGTGAGAAATTTGCCGGACGGAAAAAATACATTACAGTCTTCGGAGGAGAACCGCTTCTGAATAACTCAAGGCAAAAAGAGCTCATCAGACGAATCATCAGCAAGGCCAATGAGTTGAGCCTGGAATTAAGCTTTGTAACAAATGGTTATGCGCTTAAAGAATATTGTGAAATTTTGTCTGATGGACAAATCCGTGAAATTCAGGTGACACTTGATGGTACTGAAAAGGTGCACAACTCACGGAGATTCCTGAAGGGAGGAAACGGGACATTCAGTAAGATCGTGGAAGGAATCGATGAATGTCTTAAAAAGGGAATAAATATCAATCTCAGGATGGTTGCTGACAGGGAAAATATTGATAATCTTCCCGAACTGGCTGAGTTTGCTATCAAAAGGGGCTGGACTGCAAGTCCCCTGTTTAAAACACAGATTGGCAGAAATTATGAATTGCACCACTGCCAGTCGACACCTGACAAGCTGTTTGACAGGATAACCCTATATGAACACATATATCAGCTTGTTAAGCAAAATCCGCATATACTCGGGTTTTATAAACCTGCATATTCTGTTACAAAATTTCTATGGGAGAACGGTGAACTGCCTGATCCTTTATTTGACTCATGCCCTGCATGTAAAACAGAATGGGCTTTTGACTATACCGGCCGGATCTATTCATGCACAGCCACAGTTGGAAAGGAGGATGAGGCCCTGGGGACTTTCTATCCTTCGATAAGTCTTGATGAGGAACTTATTCAGGAATGGGAAAGCAGGGATGTAACCTCAATACACCAATGCCATGGCTGCAATCTGAAACTAGCCTGTGGCGGAGGATGCGGTTCGGTTGCAAAAAATAAATCGGGGAGGATTTGTTCGCCCGACTGCAGACCTGTCACGGAGCTTCTGGAGCTTGGCTTCGCCCAGTATATTGAAAATCAAAATTAATTTCTAATATTTTAATAATCTGATAATCACCATGAAGGAGATTAATGCATCACAATTTGAATCGGAGGTATTGAACGGAGGTAAGGTCATACTTGATTTTTATTCAACCGAATGCCCTCCTTGTGAGGCTCTTGCATCAAAATTTGAAAACCTTGCCGGCCTTTACGGCAATGATGTTAAATTCCTGAAGATTTTCAGGCAGCAGAACAGGGACCTTGCCGCAAATCTGGGAGTTAAATCTTCACCTACCCTGCTTTTTTATGATAATGGAAGGGAAGTGGCTGAGAGGCTTGGAGGGGGGATCAAACGCAGTGAGATCATCAGAAACCTCGACAGCATGCTTAGTCAGGAAAGGGTAAAGGCTATAAAGGCTGAAATCAGGCCAATTGTTACCGAACATGATGTAATAATTCTTGGCGCCGGGCCAGGCGGACTTACAGCCGGTCTATACCTTTGCCAGGCTAAAATCAATACCGTGCTGATCGATCCTTCACTGCCCGGAGGAAATGTAGCAACTACTCATGAGGTCTCGAACTACCCTGGTTTCATTGAGCCTCAGGCAGGATACATGCTTTCGCACAATATGAGTGAACAGACAAAAATGTGCGGGACAGTGTATAAGGTTGCTGTTGATATAACAAGCGTGGACCTCGATAAGAAAGAGGTTGTGATTGATGAATATGAGACTGTAAAGGCCAAAAGAATAATTATCGCTACAGGGACCACTCCTAATCTCACTGGCGCAGCAGGAGAACGTGAACTGAAAGGCAAGGGCATATCATATTGTGCCACCTGCGATGGCAAGTACATGGACGGTAAGGAGGTAATAGTTATTGGCGGAGGAAATTCAGCTGTTGAAGAGTCGGAATATCTTACCCGTTTTGCCAGTAAGCTTACAATAGTCCACCAGTTTGACAAGCTTACCGCAAACAAGCAGGCTCAGGAAAAGATTATGCGAAATACTAAAGTAAGCATCCTGTTTGAAAATGAGCCCAGATCATTTACCCGTGAGGGAGATAAAATTGTTGTTGAGGTGGAAAATACCAAAACAAAAGTGCGGCAGAAACTGTTTACTGACGGAGTCTTCATCTTTATTGGCATGAAACCCAACATTGACCTGTTCAGGGATAAGCTTGAACTCGACAAATGGGGTTACATAAAAACTGATGATGAGATGAGAACGAGTGTACATGGCGTTTTTGCAGTAGGTGATGTTATAAGTAAGAAATACAGGCAGATAACCACTGCAGTTGCTGATGGTACAATAGCAGCCATGGCTCTGGCAAAAGAACTGGATTGACAAGTTAACTTAATAATTATCAGCTATGAAGAAGAACATGGGAACTATTGACAAGGTGCTCAGGATACTGGCAGCTGTCGTAATGCTTGTGCTTTACTTTACAGGAGTGATTACCGGTGCACTCGGGATCTTTCTGATTGTATTATCAGTTGTTTTTGTAATTACAAGCCTTATAAGCTTTTGTCCTCTGTATGTTCCGTTCGGATGGAATACGGGGAAGAAGGAGTGAAAAATAGCCCAAACTCCAGATAGGGGTCTTTTAAAAGCCTTATTGTTAATTATTTAACAGTGCTGATCACCCTGAATACAGGTGGGTTTGCAATTGACTTTTTCACCTTGCATAATTCTGCAACACTGACAACTGATTCGCGGTATTTTTCCGGGAAATCAGTGGGAAGCTGAATATCTATAGTGATATCAGTCGGAATATCCTCTTTTTCGTTCCATACAATATTCTGGAAGATCCTTATTCCCTCAGTCGGAATTCCTCGTTTGTCGCAGAATGATTTCACATATATTGCTGCGCAGGTGCCTATTGCAGCCATATACAGATCAAAAGGGGAGGGGGCTGAATCTCCCCCTCCGTTATCAAGTGGCTGATCTGTTTTTATTGAATGTCCGTTATAAAGCGCTGTTACTACTTTGCCGCCTTCAAAAATAATTTCCATTACCAGGTTCTTTTTTTCATGAATTCATCAAGCTCAGCTCTAGTCATTTTACCAAGGGATGGATTTTTAGCGAGCCAGCTAAGAAAATCTTCCCTTATCTCACTGGTCCATTCGGCATCAATCTGACCAGCAGTGAATTTGCCTGACTTAAGCACTGTCTTGCTGTAAGTATCGCGGAGAGTGATGAATTCAGCTGTTGCTATTACTTTCTCGGCCATGTGTGCAGGAATGAAAAGTACACCTTCCCTGTCAGAAAGAACAAGGTCTCCCGGCAATACAACTGCTGAACCAATCCTTGTCGGAGTGTTAAGTCCGCTTAATACAACATCAACAAGAAATGAGGGATGGAAATCACGTACATAAGCATTGAATCCATTGATTTTTTCAAGGCCTGTAAGGTCTCTTGCTGCTGCATCGAAAATCACTCCGTTTCCTGTTTTTGCAAAGATAGAAGTACCAAGGTTATCACCTATCATTGTTCCTCCGTTTATCTTTCCGAAGCAACTGGCAACATAGACATCGCCTTTCTGCAAAACAGAGATGGGCCATGCATTTGTAGCTCCGGCAAAGCCATTTTTCCAGCCTCTTTCCTTAATATTTTTATCAAGGTCCGGGCGTGAAGGGATGAATGTGGCAGTAACTGCCCTTCCTATTACAGGAACATCATCATGTATCATTTTCCAGTTTCCGTCAAACTGGCATTTATATCCTTCATTGTTCAGGATCTGCCATGCTTCCTCTATGCCTATTTTCTTAGCTCTCTCAATAAGCTCATCAGAGATTTTCGGTCTTCCGTCGGGAAAGCGTTCTCCTTTCCATTCGGAAGTAAGGAAGATCAATTCTTCTTTTGTAATTATCTGTGATACAGATGAATAAAAGAAGCCGCCTATCAGGCAGATAAATATAACCAGGGATAATTTCTTCATTTTTTACGGATTTTATGTTATATCACGCAAATATAAAATTATATCTGTATTTAAGGTAATGCCAATTGTTAATTATGGTTACAGCCCTGACCATGCTGGTGCTGATGCTGGTGTTGGTGATGATCATGGTTACAGGTGCTTCCGTTGTCACTGACCTGACCTTTAAGGAATAGTTTAACGACCTCGGTTGCATCACCGGAACAACCTCTGATAACTTCGATTCCGTGATGGTTAAGAACATTAATTGCTCCGGCACCAATACCACCTGCAAGCATTATTTTAACTCCATCACCTGCAAGTACTGAAGCTATATCGGATTTGCATCCACACCCCTGTGGTGAATCAATCCTTTTTATTTCATCTATTTCTGCCTTATCGGAAATAGTAAATACTTTGTAAAATTCACAATGTCCGAAATGACTGTCAATCTGATTGTCCGCTGTTACGGGTACTGCTATTTTCATTCTTTTTCTTATTAAGTTTAACAGATATTATTTAGTTGTATCAATTCATTATTTCCATAATGTTCACAGTTTTCACAGCGTTTATGATTTTCCAGACCTTCAATAAGCTTAAAGCATCTTTTGCACCGGTACCAGTTTTTATTAAAATGGTAATTACCCCCGTCAATAAGAATTGCCCGGCCCTCGACAAATGACTTTGCAATAAGCTTAAGAGCTTTGTTATAGATCCTTGTAAAAGTCGGTCTGGATACACTCATTAACTCTGCCGCAGAATCCTGTGAAAGCATTTCATAGTTTATTAGTCTTATGCTTTCGTACTCCTCAAAAGTTATTGTCACATGTTCAACATCACACATTCTTATGCCAAATGGTTTAAAACCTTTCATCATTGGCGGGTTATTTACTGTTCTTCTCTTTTGTGGTCTGGCCATTTTCTGTTGCTTTAAAAAATACTCTAAGGTCGTTAAAAATGATTCTGAAGAATAGAATCACTGACAATAAAAGAATTATTTTTCCAAAGAGACAATACTTACCACAATAATAATCTTCCCCCATTCCCAAAAGACAAGATGTGCATCCCAGAAGTGCCATAAGAATGTAATCCAGGAACATAAGAAGAGGCAGAATGATCATTATTTTCCAGAATAACCGGCTTTTCATGACTTGAATTTTTACAAAGATAATGAACCTACGTTCATAATCAAAATAAAAACGAAATTATATTCAGATAGATATTATTTCAAGCCATGAATAAATTATTCCTTCCTGGCTGTTAGCAGAAAGACATCAAAGAGTTTTGTCTGATTATCAGATATCTTTCTGTTAATAACATAGCATTTCCGTTCTGAGATGTCAGTGAATCCAAGTTCTGAAAGTTCTTCTGCAAGCTTTACCGGATCAAAGCCATTATGTCCGGTAAAGCCATCACCATGAAAGGATCCATCCTCTTCATAAAGGTCAGCAATGGCAAGGTATCCCCCGGGATTCAGAAGTCCTGAGAACCGTCTGAAAATTGACTGAACGTTTGTGACATGATGAAGAACCATCTGAGTATAAATAAGATCGAAATTTTCTCCCTGAAGATCATTATGCTCAAGGTCGAAGAACCTGGCTCTCAGGTTCTTTGAACCGGAATTCCGAATTCTCTCTTCTGACTGTTTTATCATTTCCCCTGAGTTGTCAATAAGCAGAATATCCCTGAGATCATCCTTAAGCATCATGCTCAGTATTCCTGTGCCGGCGCCGTATTCCATTGCAGAGTATTCCGGTTTGAGCGGGATGATTCTTTTTATTTCTGAAGAAATGGCAGCAGAACGGTCCCAGTGCATCTGGTTTTTATCCCATTCAGCTGCCTTGATATCGAATTCGTTCATGTTGTTTTGAGCGCTAATTGAGTCAAAAGTATCTTTAATTGAGCATATTTCCCAGCCTGATACCAAAATATACAGTACGGGGATTCAGCGGGCCATAGATATAAGCAGGATCTCTGTTTATCCCTGTATCAAAATCGTTCTGATAGGAAGAGAATATATTTTTTAAACCTGCAAACCATTGCATTGAAGCTCCGTTTATTTTAAAGGTATGGGTCAGTTTTATTCCAAGGTCATGAAAATTGCCTGATTCCTTTAGCTCGCCTGTTTCAGGATCAGTAAGTGGACCGAAATAGGGTACAAGCATCCTGCCTGTATAACTATAAGTTGAGGAGAGACAGAAGTTTTCCATGAAATCCCAGTCAGTGACA
>Ga0209099_1001512_pt1 | contig 22884 bp, 19 predicted proteins | sample AD_JPNHW2_MetaG_FD_184430 | JGI IMG/M metagenome (GOLD analysis project Ga0209099, IMG submission 184430) | Active sludge microbial communities of municipal wastewater-treating anaerobic digesters from Japan - AD_JPNHW2_MetaG (SPAdes) (version 2) | ecosystem: Engineered > Bioreactor > Anaerobic... | reverse complement strand
AGTAAATGTAATCCCGGCAATTAAAAAATTGCCAGGAACATTTACTAAGTCGGGGTTCCCCAGATTCAACGCACAATCCTGCGCGCTACTCAATAGTTCACTACGTTCCTATCGCGTAATCTGGGTTGAATTATTTCTGGGTCACATCCTTCATCGATAGTTGTATCCTTTTTCGGTCAGCATCAACACTAACAACTTTAACTTTGACTTTCTGATTCAACATGACAACTTCGTTCGGATTTGAAATATAACGGTTGGCCATCTGGCTTATATGCACCAGTCCATCCTGATGAACCCCGATATCAACAAAAGCACCAAATGCCGTGATATTGGTAACTATTCCAGGCAGTTCCATACCGGGTAAAAGGTCTTTGATGTCATGCACGTTTTTATCAAATTCAAAAAAATCAAATTTCTGCCTTGGGTCACGGCCTGGTTTTGCAAGTTCCTGCATAATGTCGTTCAAGGTAGGAAGGCCCGCTTTTTCTGTGATGAATTCCTGCAAATTAATCTTCTTTCTAAGATTTTCATCTTTCATTAATTCTAATATGGTGCAGTCAAGTTTTTTCGCCATTTTGTTTACAATTTCATAACTTTCAGGATGGACGGCGCTGCTATCCAATGGGTTTTTGGCATCTGCGATACGTAGAAAACCTGCGGCTTGTTCGAAGGCTTTTTCTCCAAAACGGGCAACTTTTTTTAACCCGCTCCGTGAGTTAAAAGATCCGTTTGTGTTACGGAACTCCACAATATTTTTTGCCAGCACCGGGCCGACACCCGAAACATAAGTCAGTAACTCTTTACTTGCCGTATTCAAATCGACTCCAACAGAATTCACACAGCTTACAACGACATCTTCCAGGCTTTTTTGCAAGGCATTCTGGTTCACATCGTGCTGATATTGACCTACGCCAATGGATTTTGGATCAATCTTCACCAGTTCTGCTAAAGGATCCATTAAGCGGCGTCCAATTGAAACGCTTCCCCGAACGGTTACATCGTAATCAGGAAATTCTTCACGGGCTACCGGGGATGCCGAATAAACGGAGGCCCCGCTTTCATTCACCACTATTGCCATTACGTCCCTTTTAAATTTAATCCGCCTGACAAAGTTTTCTGTTTCGCGGCCGGCTGTTCCATTCCCAATGGCGATGGCTTCAATTTTATAAGCATCCACCAGGCTCTCAATTTTATTAATTGCCTGTTTCATTTCATTTTGGGGCGGATGAGGATAAATGGTTTCGTTGTGAAGCAATTTGCCGTTTTTGTCAAGCACCACCACTTTGCATCCGGTTCGGAACCCAGGGTCGATGGCCAATATGGTTTTTTGTCCGAGTGGCGGCGCCAGCAGCAATTGCTTCAGGTTTGTGGCAAACACCCGGATCGCTTCGTTGTCGGCACGTTCCTTGGCCACTTGCCTCATCTCGGTTTCCATGGATGGCTGCAAAAGCCTTTTATATGAGTCGGCAATGGTGAGTTTCACAAGGCCGGCTGCCTGGTTTTGGGCTTTGATGATCTGCCTTTCAATAATTTCCTGCGCTTTATCAACAGATGGTTCAATGGAGATTTTTAAAAAACCTTCAGCTTCCCCGCGGAACATGGCTAAAACACGGTGAGATGGCGATTTTACAAGCGATTCGTTCATCTCATAATACATCTCATAATTACGCCCTTCGATCTCTTTGCCTTTTACAACTTTTGAGGTGATGACGGACTCTTTTTCAAATAATATCCTGATACGCGAACGCACCTGCTGATTTTCGTTGATCCATTCGGCGATGATGTCACAAGCTCCGGAAATAGCTTCATCGGTATTATGAACACCTTTTTCTTCATCAATAAATTCGCAGGCTTTTGCCTCAATATCGGTATTTTCCTGAGCCATAATGATATTCGCCAGAGGCTCTAATCCTTTTGCTTTTGCAATAGTGGCGCGGGTTTTACGTTTTGGCTTGTAGGGCAGGTACAGGTCTTCCAACTCAGACATCGTTTCTGACGCAAGTATCGATTTTTCCAGTTCAGGAGTGAGTTTTTCCTGCTCTTTTATAGACTCCAAAATACTTTCGCGACGCTTGTCTAATTCAACAAGCTGAATATTCCTGTCACGGATATTGCCTATTTCAACTTCATCCAGTGATCCGGTAAGTTCTTTGCGGTAACGAGCAATAAAAGGAATGGTCGCGCTATTATTTAACAGATATATGGTGTTTTCAACCTGGCGCTTTTGCAATCCCAGTTCTTTTGCAATTTTATCAACATGATTCATAAAAAAGTGTTTGTGTCCAAAGATATAAAATATGGACGAATTGGTTTTTGAACATAGCCGTTTATGAAAAAATTCAGACGGTTAATATGATTATATATAAACTTGATTTTGAGCTTTATTTATAGTAACTTTATACTATTAAATCCCTATAATTCAATTTAAAACGGGAGGGTAATATGGCAAACACAGTTTCTGTAAATGTAAATTGTCCGTATTGCAAAAGATCTCTCATGGACAAGGAAACCCAATTGCTTGACAAACCAAGCATCAAAGTATATATTGAACAAGGTGAAAGCAGAGGAGCCATTCATCTTTGTTCCGTTTATGGGTGCTACGATCATGCGTGCGATCTGGATCTTTCGGATGAAAGTATTGCAGTATTTTCATGCCCGCAATGTAATAAGGTTTTAAACACAACTGAACTGTGCGATAATTGCGGAGCACCTTTGGTGAGTTTCAATCTGGATATTGGAGGGAAAGTTAACATTTGCTCCCGGAAAGGTTGTAAAAAACATTATGTGGTCTTTGAAGATATTAATGATGCTTTAAAATTATTTCATCAGGAATACGGTGGTTTTATAAATGAAATATAAAAACTGTATACCTTGAGAGTTAAAAATATTATTTGGAATAATGGATTAACGGGTACCAAAGAGTGAAGGTGATTCCATTATTTCCGTAATTATTAATTGAGTTGTAATGATTAGTTTTTATTAAATGAAGGGAGTAAATTATGGCAAATATGGTTTCCGTGAATGTTAATTGTCCTATTTGTAAAAAATCACTAATGGATAATAAAAATTTATTACTCGAAAAGCCAAGCATTAAACTCAAAATAAAAACTAAAGATGGTTTGGGATGGATTCGTTTATGCTCTATTTATGGTAGTTACGAGCATGAAAGTGACATAAGTATTTCTGATGATGAGATCGTGGAGTTTTCCTGCCCCCATTGCAACCAGGTTTTGAATACCCCGGAATTGTGTGACAAATGCAGCGCTTCCATGGTAAGTTTTCTTTTGGATAAAGGCGGCAAAGTGGCCATCTGTTCACGCAAAGGATGCGTTAAACATTATGTCGCATTTGAAGAAATCGGGTTACTGCTGAAGAAGTTTTTTGACGAATTCGGCTTTTAATCTGAGAAAGAAAAAATTTTTTTTCAATTATATTATATCGAAGTATCCTTAACTTTGTGTCTGCATGATTTTTTCACCCGACCCCATGCAATCGTAATTAGACATAAGGATGAACTGTAAGCTGTTTCTGACCTTTGACCATGAGTTGCCGTTGGGCGGCATAAAAACCTCTTATAAAGAAGCGTTGTTCGATCCAACATATACATTACTGAGTATTGCTGATGAATTGAATGTCCCCGTTACCCTGTTTACAGATGTACTATGTGCCTTTAAATTCAGCGAATGGGATAAAAACAATTTTTTTGAACCCTATAAAGATCAGTTGCAGCAGGCACTATATAAAAATCATGATGTACAGCTTCACTTACATCCTCATTGGTTGACGTCTGTGTATGACGGAGGAACTTATATCCCTTCAGAAGATTTCAGGCTTTCAGATTTTTATGATCATCCTGAGTGGAATACAGGAAAGATTATCGGGCACGGCGTGAGTTTTCTGAAGAATATTTGTTCTTTGGCACAGGATGATTATCAATGCGTTGCTTTTCGTGCCGGTGGTTATAACCTGGAGCAGGGCCATAACGGGATTTTTAAAAATATTATGGAGCACGGTATCCGTTACGACAGTTCCATTTGTAAAAATTACCGCTTTAGTTCGGCCTTGTCCGGTGTGGATTACAGGGGGTTGCCCGATGCGCCAAACTGGTATATCGGCATGGATGGCAATATAAAAGAAACGTCAGAGACGGGAGTTCTGGAAATCCCTATCGCAGGGATTCCTAAAACAATTTTTGAAGTTCCCACACGTTTTAAACTGAAAAAATTTGCCTCGCGCGCTCCTGCAGACAGCGGGTTTCAGATCCATCAGGGCAAACCGGCGGGCATGTTGAGCCGCATGAGCCTGTTGTTTTCAGACCGTATGCTGAGTTTTGATAATTATACGTACTCAATGGATTATCTGATGAAGATTCTTGATTACAATTTGCAAAAATACCGGCACTATGATGAGATCATGATCTGTGCAATCGGCCACCCGAAAACCATGGGCGATTACGCAATGAAGCTTTTCAGAAACTTTGTGCTGAAGATTAGGGAGAAATACCATGATCAGGTGCAGTTTTGTACGTACCAGCAGTATAATAATGATCTTAAAAACCTCATGAAATGAGCCCGGGAACCATATTATTAAGAATACTGCCGGAAAAGTACTTTAAGCATGCACGTGGCCTATACCACAGGATTTTACATGTGTTTTACCCAAAACTGAGCGAAGAAAAGTTCCGCTTCATTCTTACCAGTAAATTAGGATTAGGTAAAGGTGATGTGGTTTTTATTCATAGTTCGTTAGAAAACCTGAATCCGGGATTTTCAGAATTTTCAATAATTGATACGATCCTTGACATTGTTGGGAATGAAGGAACTCTTGTGTTTCCTTGCTGGCATTTCGATTATCGTGCAGAAGAATATTTGAAAAAAGATGAATTGTTTGATGTAAAAAAATCTCCCACCGTAATGGGATTTATACCCGGGCTGGCCTGCCGGTATGAAAACTCCCGCCGAAGCTTGCACCCTACAAATTCATGTGTGGCGATAGGAAAATATGCTGAAGAAATTACACAGGATCATCACAAATCAATTTATCCCTGTGATGAAAACAGCCCTTTTTACAGGGTAATTAATTATGGCGGAAAGATAATCGGGCTTGGGGTAAGCACCTATAACCTCTCTTTTGTGCATTGTGCCGAAGATATTATGAAAACAGAATTTCCGGTGAAAACCCGTACGGATCAGGTGTTTGAAGGGAGAGTCCGTGATTACGGCGGAAATATGATTTCGGTAAAAACCAAAGCCGCCCACCTTCAGGTGAAGTATAATAATATTATGCGGTTCGTAAAAAAATATATTCCAGCCGAAATTTGCGAAGATTATAAGGTTAATGGCACTAAATTTTTCAGAGCGGATGCCGCCAAATTGCTGGAAAAAATGATTGAACTCGCAAAAAAAGATATCACCATCTATACTTCAAAAGCCGGTGAACGGAACCAACACTGATCGTTTTTTTTTATAAGAATTTTTTCATCAATCCAATCAGGTCAACCACACGGCTGGAATACCCGAATTCATTGTCATACCAGCCGATTACCTGAACAAAATTACCTTTTAAAACTTTTGTGGCACGGCTGTCGAATATGGCTGAATGCGGATTACCAATGATATCACTGGAAACAATGGGGTCGGAAGTATATTCAACAATACCTTTAAGTCCTCCTTTTGCAGCAAGTTCGAAAGCTTTGTTGACTTCTGAAACATCCGTGTTTTTTTTAACCAGGGCGGTGAATTCGATCAGCGAGCCATCATCAACAGGTACACGGGTGGCAAGACCGTCGAAACAATCATTAAGAAACGGCATCAATCCTTTTATCACTGCAATAGCCGTTGAGGTGGTTGGAATAATATTCGTCAGGGCGGTGCGGGAACGCCGGAGGTCGGGGTGGGGGGCATCAATCAGCCGTTGGTTATTGGTGGCCGGATGTACCGTGTTCATAAAAACATTTTCAATACCAAAATTTTCATGCAGGACTTTCAGCATAGGAGCGGCACAGTTTGCGGTACACGAAGCGTTGGAGATGAGCCGGTCTTCCGAAGTCAGCGTGTGTTCATTGATGCCGATGATGATGGTTTTATCAAGAGAATCTTTAGCCGGGCAGGTGAGGATTACTTTTCTTGCGCCGGAGCTTAAATGTTGTGATAATTGTTCGCGGGCAGTAAACAAACCGGATGCTTCGATAACAACATCGGCGCCGTGCATGGTACGCGGGATATCTGCCGGGATACGTTCATGATAAACCTGTATAGGCTTATGGTTGATGATGAGTTTATCGTCCGATATTTCAATACTCCCTGAAAACCGTCCATGAGCAGAATCATATTTCAGTAGATGTGCCAGTGTGGTGATATCAGCAGGATCGTTGATGCCGACAATTTCTATATCCGGTTTTTCCTGCAGTAACCTGAAAACAAGTTTCCCGATTCTTCCAAAACCGTTGATCCCAATCTTTAATGACATAATAATAGTAGGATTTAGTAGTGATTTAGTGTGATAAAAGAGTTATCAATTCAAATGCAAAAGAGTCATATCAACTTAGTGATGTACATTTTCCAACGCTTTCCGGTCATGTTTGTGCTTGAATAAAATCGCAAAAAGAATTGCAACTATCAATGCGTAAGCCGCAAATGTGAACCATATGCCTGGCCAGTCTTTGTTGACACCATCCGGCATAAAATAATGTTGTATGATATACCCGCTGATCAGGCTGCCGGCCACGGCGCCAACGCCATTGGTCATCATCATGAAAAGTCCCTGGGCACTGGCTCGGATCTTGGGTTCGCTCTGAGTTTCCACATAAATAGAACCTGAAATATTGAAGAAATCAAACGCCATCCCATAAATGATGCAGGAAAGAATGATCATCCACAGTCCGTCGGTAGGATTGCCCAGGCCGAAAAGCCCAAATCTCAAGACCCAGGCCACCATGCTCATGAGCATTACTTTTTTAATGCCAAATCTCCTGAGAAAAAATGGAATAGCTAGAATAAAGAGGGTTTCGGAGATTTGTGATATAGACATGATGATCTCTGAATATTTTACTGCCCAGGCATCCTGGTAAGCCGGATTTTTCGAAAAGTCGCTGATGAACGTATCTCCGTATGCATTGGTCAGCTGCAGGGCCGCACCTAATAACATAGAGAAAATGAAAAACATGGCCATTTTATAGCTTTTAAAAAGTTTAAAAGCATTTAACCCGAGTGCGCTGACAAAAGTTTTCTGATGTCCCTTACCAAGTGGCGGGCAACTGGGCATGGTGAATGCATAAATTCCTAAAACTAATGCAGATGCTGAAGCCAGATAAAACTGGTTGGGTGTCGCTCCCCAATGTAAAATATTGATGGTCCACAACGCTACAATAAAACCAATGGTTCCAAACACGCGGATGGGAGGATAATCTTTCACAATATCCAATCCTGATTTTTTCATGGATGAATAACAGACCGTGATGCCGAGTGCAAGTGTGGGCATATAAAAAACCATATTTAACAGCATGATCCAGAAAAAGGTTACCGGGTTGGTAATATTGGGCAATATAAAAAGTACCACAGCCCCGCAAAGATGAAATAACCCATAAAGCTTTTCAGCATTCACCCATCTGTCGGCAATGATTCCTGCAATAGCCGGCATAAAAAGAGAGGCAATCCCCATGGTTGAAAAAATAATCCCAAATTCTGAGCTGGACCATCCTTTAAAATCAAACCAGAATCTTCCAATAGAAATCAGCCACGATCCCCAGATAAAAAACTGTAAAAAGTTCATGGCTATCAAGCGTTGTTTTAAATACATAGCGGTATTGTTTGTAGAAGTTTGTAAATACGTTATTTCCGTTTTTTTATTTCATCGCGGATCTTGGAAGCCCTTTCATATTCTTCATTGGCAATTGCTTCATTCAACAAGTCCTTTAACTCGTTAAGGGTGTATTTTTCAAATTCAGAAATTGCATGTTCTCCTGAATTATCAGGGTTTTCTGTTTTTTTTAGTTCAGGGGCTTCATCCTGTTCATCCTTTTTTTCATCTTCATCAGTGTCAATATTCCGGGCTGCTTCCATTACCACTTTGTAAGCATATATTGGGCAGTCGAAACGCAGTGCGAGCGCTATGGCATCTGAAGTACGGGAGTCGATATCCACCTTCCTGATACCATCATGGCAGACAAGTTTTGAGTAAAAAACCCCATCAGCCAGTTTAGAGATGATAACTTCAAGGATATTAATATTAAATGTATCAGAAAATGACTTAAAAAGATCGTGTGTGAGTGGGCGCGGGGGGTTGATGTGTTCGAGGGCAATGGCAATCGACTGCGCTTCATTGTAGCCAATAAGTATCGGTAATTGTCTTTTACCGGCAGCATCCTCCAGAATCACAGCAAAGGCACCGGCCTGTGACTGGCTTTTAGTTATTCCGATTACTTCGAGCCTGATTTTTTCCATCAAAATGTAGTCTTGGATGAAAATTTTATACATGCAAAGATAATTATTCTGAATTACATTCTAAAATTGTTTTCAAATAATAAACTAATGCAAAAAGAGAACAAATCCGAAATTATGTATATTTGCACCTTAGTTATACTAAAACAAATTAATGATGAAAAGAATCGTACAAATATTTACGGTATTGACGCTGATCGTTTTACCAGTGTTGTCATACGGTAGCGAAGCTGATTTAAAAATTCCGGTTTTATCCGGCAACCAGACAAACCTGCTGTTGTGGGGATTTGTAATTTGTTTTCTGGGTTTAGGTTTCGGCCTGTACCAGTTTATGAAAGTCAAAAAATTACATGCTCATCAATCTATGCTTGATGTTTCAAAAGTGATTTTTGAAACCTGTAAGACATACTTAATTCAGCAGGGTAAATTTTTGATCATATTATTCCTTTTTATTGCGGCCTGTGTTTCATTTTATTTTGGATTTCTTCAGGAACAAAGTGCAGGCGGTGTTCTCCTCATTTTATCCTGGACTGTTATTGGGATTTTAGGATCATATAGCGTTGCCTGGTTTGGTATTCGTATGAATACACTTGCCAACAGCCGTATGGCCTTTGCATCACTGGAACGCAAACCGTTAAAATTATTGAATATCCCTCTTGATTCCGGCATGAGCATCGGTGTGATGTTAGTGTGTGTGGAGCTGATTATGATGCTCATCATTTTAATGTTTGTTCCCCGCGAATTAGCCGGTGCCAGCTTTATCGGTTTTGCCATTGGTGAATCATTAGGCGCTTCTGCATTGCGTATTGCCGGTGGTATCTTTACAAAAATCGCCGATATCGGCTCCGACCTGATGAAGGTGGTTTTCAAAATCGGTGAGGACGACCCACGTAACCCCGGAGTTATTGCCGATTGTACCGGTGACAATGCCGGAGATTCTGTAGGGCCTACAGCCGATGGCTTTGAAACTTATGGTGTAACCGGAGTTGCCCTTGTTTCATTCATTGTTTTGGCTGTTGGATTTATTCCCGGTATCAGTGAGGAAACCCGCATTCTTTATCAAACCAATTTTCTAACCTGGATATTTGTAATGCGTGTTTTGATGGTTATCACATCTATACTTTCGTTCGGGTTGAACAGGGTGTTAAGCAAGATATTGTATGGTAAAAGCAGTGTCATTGATTTTGAAAAACCACTGACCAATCTTATCTGGATCACTTCTGTTATTTCAATTATTGTGACTTTTGTTGCCAGCTACCTGATGCTGGGGCCATCAACCGAAATTGGCCTGGCACATCCGAATTTGTGGATGATTTTATCTGCGATTATTAGTTTTGGGACCCTTGGTGCAGCTTTAATCCCTGAGTTTACAAAAATATTTACGAGTACCAAATCACACCATGTAAACGAAATTGTAACCGCTTCGCGCGAAGGCGGCCCTTCTCTGAATATTCTGTCTGGCCTGGTAGCAGGTAATTTCAGCGCCTTATGGATGGGCCTTGTGTTTTTGGGGTTGATGTTCGGAGCCTATTTTGCCAGCACTTTCGGGCTTGGTGATATTATGATTTATCCGTCAATCTTCGCTTTCGGCCTGGTAGCATTCGGAATGCTGGGTATGGGACCGGTTACTATTGCTGTTGACAGCTACGGGCCTGTTACAGACAATGCCCAATCGGTGTACGAGCTTTCGTTGATTGAAGAAAATCCCAATATTGCCGCTGAAATAGAAAATGAATTTAAATTTAAACCGGACTTCGAAAAGGCAAAAGATTACCTTGAAGCAAACGATGGCGCCGGCAATACATTTAAAGCTACGGCAAAACCTGTATTAATCGGAACAGCTGTGGTCGGCGCTACAACAATGATTTTTTCTTTAATACTGGTTATTCAAAATAAGCTGGGTATTCAGCCGGAGCAGATTTTAAACCTTTTGAATCCATACACCATACTTGGTTTTATTGCCGGCGGTGCAGTGATTTATTGGTTTACGGGTGCATCCATGCAGGCTGTTACCACAGGCGCACATCGGGCGGTGGCATACATCAAGAAAAATATTAATTTAGATCCCAACGCTCCTAAGAAAGCAGATACGGCTAAATCTAAGGAAGTAGTTAAAATTTGTACGCAGTACGCCCAAAAAGGGATGTTCAACATATTTATCGGAATTTTTGCTTTTGCTTTGGCATTTGCATTCTTTTCTGCTCCCGGTAATACTATTTTGAATGCAACATCTGAAGCCGATATCAAAGCTAATATTTTATCCAGCGGCCCGGTATCTTTCTTTGTTAGTTATTTGATTTCTATTGCCGTTTTTGGGTTGTTTCAGGCCATTTTTATGGCTAATGGCGGTGGCGCCTGGGACAATGCAAAGAAAGTTGTGGAAGTAGATCTTAAAGAAAAAGGCACTCCATTGCATGATGCCACCGTTATTGGCGACACTGTCGGCGATCCTTTTAAAGATACTTCTTCGGTGGCGCTGAACCCGATCATTAAATTTACCACCTTATTCGGGATGCTCGCCATGGAAATAGCTATAGCTGAGAATTTCAGGAGTGCAGCACCTTACGTAGGACTTGCTTTTCTGATCATCGGTCTGGTATTTGTTTGGCGCTCATTTTATAAAATGAGAATCAAGGCGGACAAGTAGCTAAAGTCTTTTTTTAAAAAGCCGGTTTTTCCGGCTTTTTTTATACCTGCAATAATTAATAACTAATAGCTCCGTTATTTCATTATTGGTTCATTCAATTGAGAAAAACCTTTTATATTTGCATTATCACAAGGGATGTATGAATAAGAAATGGCTTGTTTTTTTTATTTTGTTTGCCTGCTGCCGGATACCTGGTGTCCTTGCACAGGAAGAAACAACAGATGGTAAGATTAAAGTAGACCACGAGATCAAAGGCGTGCTTATTGGCGGCGTCAATATTTCGCAGGTGGATGGTGATGAGGTTTACGGTTTCAAAAAGGTTAGCCCGTGTGTCGGATTTGGCGGCATTTTACCTCTCGGACATCGGTTTTCGCTGAGCCTTGAAATCTTATATGATGAAAAAGGTTCATACCAAAAATTACCGCCTTCACCTGCCGGTGATTCACTTCAACTGCCTTATTATTCCCTGAAGTGGAGTTACCTTACCGCACCCATCATGGTCCATTTTGAAGACCGAAATACCTGGACTTTCGGGCTGGGCTTCTCATGGGGGCGCATGGTGTCTTTCAAGGAAAAGGAATGGAATGTCCCGCAGGAATGGAACAGAGACGTGATTACCTATAAAACGAAAAACGATTTTGCAGTGATCGCTGATCTTCGTTTTCGGATATGGAAACATTTGAAGTTTAACATCCGTTATTCCTATTCTATGGTCCCGGTGAGAAAACGCGAATATACAAATCCTGTAACCTTTGAAACCTGGTCGAGAAGGCAATACAACAGTGTTATTACCGTAAGGTTGTTGTATTACTTCAATGAGAAATACCTTCCCGACCGGTTTACTTTTAAGAAGAACAAAGACAAGAAAAAGAGAAACAAAAAAGAAGAATAAAATAATATCCGATGGCAGAAAACGCTGATTTCTGGATTGAAAACCTGCACTTGCAGCCACACCCCGAAGGCGGATATTTCAAGGAAGTCTACCGTTCACGGGAAACCATCAGCGCCGATTTGCTTTTGGTGCGTTACGATTCGGAACGTTGTTTTGCAACTTCCATTTATTTTTTGCTTAAAAGCGACCAGATTTCTGCCTTTCACAGGTTGAAGTCCGATGAGATATGGCATTTCTATTCCGGCTCACCCATTACAGTTTATATCATCACTCAAGAAGGCCTGTTATCAGAAAATATTTTGGGCCGCGACGTCCTGAATAATGAACAGCTTCAGTTGGTAATACCTCATGGGTGTTGGTTTGCGGCCAAAGTAAACCTGCTGGATTCATTTTCTTTGGTTGGCTGCAACGTGGCTCCAGGTTTTGATTTCAGTGATTTTCAACTTGCCGAAAAGTCTTTACTTCTGGAACGTTTTCCTCAACACTCAGAACTGATTTCGCGGATGTGCGCCAGGTAGGATATTATGCTTAAGGACTGAACTAACGCTTCTGTTATTCTTATATTGATTTAATTTTTTCCAAAATTGCCTTTTCAATGCCCTTTATTTGTATATTTGTTACTAAAATTACATGTGTCCTACTAAACTTCATTGTAATTAAATAACATTATCATGAAAATACTGTTAGTTGAAGACGACACCAAAATTTCCTCTTTTGTTAAACTCGGCCTTGAAGATTCCGACCACAATGTTACAGTTGCCTATGACAGTGAAATGGCTGAAAAAATTGTGTTTAACAAACCTTTTGATATTATCATTTTAGATGTTATTATCCCCGGCATTAATGGCCTGGAGTTATGCAAAAAAATCAGAAACCATCATATTAAAACACCAATTATAATGCTCACCTCGTTAGATACTCTTGAGGATAAAATTGCAGGTTTTGATTGCGGAGCCGATGATTATCTTGTAAAACCTTTTAATTTCAAAGAACTCGTCGCAAGAATTAAGGCCTTAGACAGAAGGCATACAGAGAGCATTATTACCCCGTTGCAGAAAATAGCCGACCTTGAAATAGACAGTATTGCGAAAAGAGTTAAAAGAAATGATAAGGAAATAAAGCTTACCGCCAAAGAATTTGCGATCCTGGAACTTTTAATCAGCAGCCCGGGCAAAGTTTTTGACCGAATGGAAATCGCTGAAAAAATATGGGGATTTTCTTTTACGGGGACAAATTTAATTGATGTTCACATCAACTCCCTCAGAAACAAAATTGATAAAGATTTTTCACCAAAACTTATTCATACGTTGGTTGGATTCGGCTATGTATTAAGAGAAGAAGCCTAGCCGTATGCATAGCACATTTTAAATGTTGAAAGATTTTCTTTCATATCCATTCTATATTTTCTTTTTTAATCTTTTCTTAATCCGTTTTTAATAGTCATTTAATTTTTTGGGGCGTTTGCAATAATACATTTGTTACAACCTAAATTATTGATTATGTACAGAATTCTCATCCTTGTCATCATGCACATCGCCGGCGACTTTTTGTTGCAAGGCAAAACGCTAAGCAGGCTAAAAGCATCAAAAGTTACCGCACTGCTCGCACACGTAGGAATCTACACACTGTTTTTCATTGCAATCAGCCCATTATTGCTTGGGTTGACTTTTATTCAAGGACTAATTTTTAGTTCCATAAATGCAGCCACCCATCTTGTCATTGATTTTTTTACAGCCAAATTCAAAAAAATTTATTGGCAACAGTCAGAAGGAAAATATCTTGCTGTGATCAGTATTGACCATATCCTCCATATTTTAATTTTAATCACCACATACATCTACATGTACCCGGAGGCATTGAAGTTTTAATTATCTGGGGCTCATTACTTTTACCAAAGAAAACACTTCTTTGACAATTTTGTGATGATGGTTGTTTTGTAAATGCTATGCTGTTTGTTTGTAAAATGTTCATTTCATTTTGAAAATTTGTAGCTGCTCAAATCTAAAATTGTCCAAAATTCAGGCATTAAAGGGCATAGCATTTTTCTTAATTTGATTTTAACCTCGTTTTAATTTATCCAATTTTATTTCATCGTAACTTTATAAATCAAATTAATAATATCACTCGCGAATTTGTATTAAACCATTAAACCTGCAAAAATGAAAAAAATTCAACTTATTATCGGTGCAGTCTTTGTTCTGGCGATGGCCGCGTTTTTTACCATCACACCATTAACATCCTCAAGCCAAAAACAAATTGCTCAATCTGCCACTTCAATACCGGCAGATGTGTCCAAAATTCTTCAGAATTCCTGTACAGGTTGTCATGATGCGGGTGGAAATGGAATGGCTATGTCAATGTGGAGTTACTCCTCATGGGACAAATATTCTGCAAAAAAACAATCCAAAAAAGCAAAGGCTATGTGCAATACTATTAAAGCCGGAATGATGCCTCCGATGAATGTCAGGCAATCTGATCCGTCAAAAATTCCAACCATGGAGCAAACAAATACTATTTGCAATTGGGCAAGTTCACTTCCAAAAAAGTAATTGCCAAATTAAGAAAAAATCAGGGGCTTTATAATAGCTCCTGTTTTTGTTTTGATATTTATTTTCACTTTTTAAACCGTGAAATATGAAAACATTAATAATTTCCTTAGCGCTTTCGATTTTATGCATAACGAGCTATGCAACCGTCTGGACCATCACAAATTCTGGGTTTACATTTAGTCCGGCAACCATAACAATAACCCTTGGGGATAGCGTTAATTTTAACTTAGGAAGCATTCATGATGCCGTTGAGGTTGACCAGGCTACATGGAATGCAAACGGTGCCACACCGCTTCCAGGAGGATTTGCCACACCTTTGGGAGGAGGAATGGTACTGCCTGATAAACTCACTGTGGGAACACATTATTATGTTTGTTCAGTGCACGTTGGCAGTTCGGGGATGAAAGGAATTATTACGGTACAAAACCCTACAAATATTGCCGTGAATGAATTGGATAATAATATTTCTTTTTACCCTAATCCCGTCAAATCGGTGTTATATTTTAATTTAAACTTTCCTGAAACTCAAATAATGCAGCTTAGGCTCCTGAACATTGCAGGTCAGGAATTGCTGGGCATGGAAGTTAAAAATGGAGCGAATAATATTGACCTGGAAAATTTGACTGTAGGTTTATATTATGTAATGCTGACTTCCGACAAAAAACATTTATACACCACTAAGATTATTTTACTAAAATAATTTTATTTTCATCTTGCCACCTTCTTGAGTAATAGCATACCGAACCTGCTAATTAAGATTTCTCTTATTAATCTGATTTATTTTTGCTCTGCAACAGGAAATATACATTCCTGGCATGGCTAAATCCATGCAGAAAAATTGTAGTCGAAAGTCTAAAAATACTGCAATAGCAGCTTATTCATCTATTGTTTTTTTTACAATTTGCTTTTAGAATTAATCCAATTTTAATGTGAAGTTAAGGGGAGTTTAATTTTAATAGAGGTACCGTAAGGTAAATTTGTCCAAATTAAATTTTTCTGATAACAACTAAAATCAATATAAACACTAAAACCATAACTATGAAAAATTTCTCACGAAATCAGAAACACAATTTAATAAAAGGTCTTCTCAGCCTTTTTATTATTTTAGTTACTGCAACTTGTGGAAACTCCCAATCTGTTGGTATTAGCCATACAGGCTCACTTCCAACAAACTCCTCGGCGGGCCTTGACATTAATTTTGATACTCAGGGATTACTAATTCCACGTGTTGCGCTTACTTCAACCGGTAGTTTTTTACCACTGTCTGCTCACGTTGCGGGGATGGTCGTATACAACACAGCCACTGTTGGGGATGTAACACCTGGAATTTATACCAATGATGGAACCAAATGGGTTGCAGGCCCTCCAAAAGGCTCATTAAGCGGTGATATGCAGTATTGGAATGGTACTACGTGGGTGAACATCCCAATTGGTTTACCGGGACAAAAATTAGTTATTAATCCTTCGGGTGTTCCAACCTGGGGGCCGTAGAAATTTCCACTCATGAAAAACAAATAATCGTAAATTCTTTTTATAACAATTAAATAATAAAAAAATGAAAAACAATTCTATCAAATCAATCAGTAGATTTAATAAAAAAATTTATTGTTTTTTAATTACATTACTAATCTCGGTTTCTTCTTTCTCACAAGGCAATATTGGAATTAACGCAACAGGCACAGCCCCAAATTCATCAGCCGGATTGGATGTGGATTTCCCCGACAAGGGTGTGTTGATACCCAGGGTAAGTTTGACGGGTACGACAAGTTTTGCACCTTTATCTGCTCATGTTGCAGGTATGATTGTTTATAATATTGCAACAACTGCCGATGTAGTACCTGGTTTTTATTACAACAATGGCAGCAGGTGGATACAGGGTTTCCTTACAGGTAGTGCAGTAGGCGATATGCTTTACTGGAATGGCAGCCAATGGACCATGATACCGATCGGAACTTCCGGACAATATTTGCAGATTTCCGGCTCCAATATTCCTTATTGGGGAAACGCCAGCATACCTGGAACAGCATCCATAATCACCACGGCAGCAAGCTCTATCACCGGCATTTCTGCTACCAGTGGCGGTAATATAACCAGCGATGGCGGAAGCGCCATACTCACACGTGGCGTTTGCTGGAGCACAACACCTGGGCCAACCATTGCTAATACCAAAACTACCGATGGCTCAGGAACCGGCATTTTTACCAGCAGTTTAACAGGTCTCCTCCCGGTGACTACCTACTATGTGAGAGCCTACAGCATAAACAGTAGTGTCGTAAGTTACGGTAACGAAATATCGTTTACCACATTACCTGTATTACCAACATTGGCAGCCACGACAGCAGCGTCGGGCATTACCGGAACTACCGCTATTAGTGGTGGTAATGTTACTTCCGATGGGGGCTCGGCCATAATAGAACGAGGAATTTGTTACGGCACTACTGCAAACCCAACGATAATTGCAAATACAAAAATTATCGATCCGGCCCCGGGAACAGGCTCATTTGTAAGTAACCTTACCGGCTTAACCGGGTACACAACCTATTATGTGAGAGCTTATGCAACAAACAGCGTCGGAACTGCTTATGGTACACAGATTTCATTCCTTACCAGCAGAATCCCACCTACATTAGTTACAACACCAGCCAGTAACATTGTTGGAACTAATGCTACATCAGGAGGAACCATGAACTGGAATGGCGGCGGTTATTCAAATTACCAGGCTTATGGTGTAGCTTATTCCACCTCACCCAATGCTCCCTCTCCAACCAAAGTGGCAACCAATTCTACCAATGGCTCTGTTAACCCACTTATCAATATTCCTCCATGGACAACCAACCTTACAGGCTTGGCGTTAAATACAACCTATTATATCCGCGCATACCTGGATGTATATCAATCCGGGTCAGGTCCGTGGATTACCATGTATGGTAATGAATTGAGTTTTACCACACCACTTTTGCAAACCACACCAACCACCACCATTACCGCCACCACTGCAGTTAGCGGAGGGACTATTGGTACGGTCACAGGGCCTACAACAATTAATGCACGTGGTGTATGTTGGAAGACAAGCTCCGGCCCAACTATTGCCGACAACTTTACTTCGGATGGCACAGGAACAGGTGCGTTCACAAGTAATATTACCGGATTATCAAACGGAACAACCTATTACGTCAGGGCATATTGTACCGACAATCTTGGTGTTACTACTTACGGAAATGAATATAGTTTTACCACTGGTATTCCAAAAGTAATTGGGGATGCGCTTGCAGGAGGTATTGTAATTTATGTTGATCCTACCGGACAACACGGTATAATCGGCTCGCTCGTTGATCAAAGTACAGCTGCACCCTGGGGTTGTTATGGTACAGCAACAGGAGCAACAGGAGCAGCAGTCTATACCGGATTAGCAAACACAAACCTGATTGTAGCAGCTTGTGGCGCCGGCACAGCCGCCCAACTATGCGCTGCTTATACAGCCGGAGGTACAGGGCTTGCTGGAATCACAAATTGGTATTTACCATCAAAAGACGAATTCCAGTATTTGTGGAATCAAAAAGCGCTGGTCGGTTTGTCAACAGGTTGTGGCACTTATGGATGTTATTACTGGACCTCCACCGAGTATAGCTCAAGTATCGCTTATTGCATCCCGTCAAACTTTGTTTCTCCAAACTATAATCTTTACAAAAACACTAATAATTATGTTCGTGCCGTAAGGGCGTTTTAATTTCTTTCCTGTTGAGGCGGCTTTGTAAGCCGCCTCAACAGATTAGTTCTTAATAATGTTTATGATAACTAAAAATGAAATCAAAATGAAAAAGAAACTTTTTATCATCATATTTTTATTGTCTTCTTCTGGTTTATTTGCCCAGGGATTATACAACAATGGCGGAAAAATAGTAATCGGTCCTGGAGCTTGTGTATACATTAATGGTAATTACCAGAATGAAACCAATGTTACCGATGCTTCTATTGATTTGTCCGGCACAATAAAAATCAAAGGGGACTATATTAACAATGTGGCAAATTCGGATATAATCAGCAATGCTGCCACAGGTAGTGAAATACAATTTAATGGCACTACCAATCAATCCGTTTGGGGGTCTACGACAGCTACATTTATGTTTCCAAAACTCACCATAAATAACGCCGGTAACAATGTAATATTCTTAAAGGATCTGAAAATTAATGATTCCCTGAAACTCATGGCCGGGTTGGTTGACATATCTAATAACAACCTCACCTTCGGGCCAACGGCTCTTGTTAGCGGGACACCTTCTGTTTCCAGTATGATAATAGCATCAGGTGCTGGGCAGGTTAAGAAAGAATTGAACGGGATAACTGCATTTACATTTCCCATAGGAGATAATAATAATATTATCGAATACGCTCCGGTATCACTGAATTTCACAGCCGGAACATTTTTACCAGGTGCTTTTGTAGGCGTAAATCTTGTTAATTCCAATTTCAATGATCCATTAATAACAGGGTCATATTTGAACCGTTACTGGAATATTACCCAAACAGGAATTTCAGGTTTTACCTGTGATGCTGTTTTCCAATACAATGTTGCAGATATTGTTGGAACCGAAAGTAGTATATATTGCCTGCAGGTTATTCCTGCTCCTTTTACTGTTTTTAGTCCTGCGAACACTGTTTTACATCAATTAACTGCAACCGGGCTGACTTCTTTTGGGACTTTTACAGGAGGGCTGGGAGTATTGCCCAGCATAACATTAAATCTCAATTTGCAAATTCAGGGATTATATATTGGCGGCGGTTTAATGAGACAAGCACAGGGAATTGCCGGAAACCAATTTCCAGGTAATACAGCTGATCAGATCACAGTAGAACTTCATAATGCAACGGTATATAGCACCATTGAATATGCTGCAAGCAACGTAGATCTCAGCAATACGGGAACAGCTACCTTAAGCATACCAAGTACATTCAATGGATCATACTACATAACAGTTAAACACCGTAACAGCCTGCAAACAGTAAGCAGCACAGCCGTATCTTTTGCAGGAGGCACCGTCACCCAATCATTTGGTTCCCCGGCTAATGTATTCGGAGGCAACCTCGTACAAATGCCCGATCTCACCTATGCCATATTCAGCGGCGATGTTGATCAGGATGGATTTATTGGTGTCAGCGATATGGCCTCGTGCGATAATCAGTCAGCAATATTCGGAAGCGGATATTTACCCGAAGATATTGATGGGGATGGCTTCATTGGTGTTGCCGATATGGCAATTATTGATAACAATTCTGCAAATTTTATTTCTGCAATAACACCTTGAAAATTTAATAAAAAAATAAGACAGGTATAAATAACAAAGACGGACCGTGGTGATGAAAAAGATATTTTATCGGTTAATAATGTTTGTGATAGTTTCACAGCTATCATTGAGCATTCAGGCTCAAAAACCAACGTACCTTTGCGAATTACGCAATGATGTGCAGGTATCCGGTAACATCTTTGAATTCGATATCTATATGCTCCGTACCGGTGCCACTCCTTTTGAATATGCTGCCGGACAATATGGAATACTGATCAATCCTCTTATCAAAAACGGTGGAGTGATCACTGTTTCTATTGTGGCCGGCAGTTCAGATCCTGCATTGACTGCAGCAAATCAAAATCCTGTAAACATCAGCTTTCTTGATGCTTCCAGCTGTATAAGAATTGCAGGCAGAATTCCTCCAGGGGCTGGTAATGGTGCACTAATTCCTGATCTTTCTCCAGGAATGAGAATTTGCAGGGTGAGATTAACTAATACTGTCAACTTTGGACAATTCCTTTCCGGTCTGACATGGACAACAACCACAATTTATCCTACTCAAATTTATGCTTATATCGGTGGGGTGAACACAGCTATAACATCATCTTCTTCACAGACCACAAACAATCTTTACTATAACAATGTTCCTCTTCCAATAGAATTATTGAGCTTTGAAGGTGATTGTAATGAAAATGGTATCGAATTAAACTGGGTAACATCTTCAGAGACAAATAACGATTACTTCACCATTCAAAAAAGTAAAAACTACAGAGATTTTATTGATATAGCAAGAATAAGCGGAGCCGGGAACAGTAATAATTATCAGTATTATTCTTATAATGATACGGATGGTGAAAACGGCACTACATACTATCGGTTGAAACAAACGGATTATAACGGACACTTCACCATCTCAAAGACAATTTATACGGATTGTTCGGACATATCAAATCAGAGCGATTCATACAGTATCAAAACAACCGGTGAAAAAGAAATAACTATTGCATTTTCTGATTTACCGGGATCGGAGATTTTCATTGAAGCATTTGATCTGAACGGGGCTGAAATAGCAATAATTTCAAACGATTTAGATGTAAATGGCGGTTTGCATTCATACAAATACCGATTTGTAAAACCAGGTGTATTTATTGTGAAAGCCATTATCGGTGATAACTCATACTCAAATAAAATAATAATATTTTAATGCAATTCTTCATCTTCTATGAATATAAAAACAAGTTAATTTTTAAATAATAATTAAAAAATAAAATAATGAAAGTTAAACATTTATTTGGCTTATTATGGACCATGTTGTTGATCCATGTTTCAATGAGCACACAGGCTCAGAACCCAACATATCTTTGCGAATTGCGCAATGATGTTCAAGTCTCCAGCACGGTGTTTGAGTTCGATATATACCTGCTTCGAACTGGCGCGATCCCATTTGAATATGCTGCAGGACAGTATGGAATATTGATTAATCCACTTATCAAAAACGGTGGAGTAATTACAGCTTCTATTGTGGCGGGCAGTTCTGACCCTGCCCTTGTGGCAACGAGCCAGAATCCCACAAGCATAAATTTTCTGGATGTCAGCAACTGCATAAGAATAGCAGGCAGGGTGCCGCCAGGAGCCGGAAATGGAGCTATTATTTCTAACACAATCCCTGGTACTAAGGTTTGCAGGGTAAGATTGACTAATACGGTGGCTTACGGACAATATTCACCGAATCTGACCTGGACGACCACGCTCATATATCCTACCCAAATAAATGCATATGTGGGAGGCGTGAATACAGCCATCATGGTACCTGCTTCACAAACAACAAACAACCTGGTAAACCCTGTACTTAATCAGAATTTACCTATACCTTATGCAGTAACAGGAAGTGGCTCATACTGTACAGGCAGTGGTGGTCTGACCGTCGGCCTCGCAAATTCAGAAGCCAGCGCTACTTATACCTTGTATAAAGATGCAGTTGCCCAAGTTCCTACCGTTACCGGAACAGGCACCGCAATTAGTTTTGGTTTGCAAACAGCAGGTACTTACACTGTTTCTGGCACCAATGGCTTTGGAACAACTCCCATGACTGGTAGTGCCGTTATTATTGAAAATCCAATACCGGCAGCCCCATCTGTAAGTGTCATTGATAATTGTGGCAGCTCATCATTAACAGCCTCAGCTTACACGGGAACATTATTATGGAGTACAACAGAAACCACTCCGTCAATAAATGTTATTTCAGCTGGGTCTTATACGGTCACGCAAACGTTAAATGGCTGTACAAGCCTGACAGGATCCGGAACTGCGTCTCCTAAAACAGTCCCGGCTTCGCCTATAGTAGGCACAATCACCCAACCAACTTGTGCTGTGGCAACCGGAAGCGTTGTATTAAGCGGTTTACCTGCTGGAAATTGGACAATCAACCCGGGCGCTATCGCAGGTTCTACATCGAGTACGACTATTTCAGGCCTTGTAACTGGAACATATAGCTTTACAGTTACCAATTCAGTAGGATGCACTTCGGTAGCTTCGGCCAATGTCGTCATCAACGCTCAACCGGCTACACCAACGGCTCCAACCGTAGGCACCATTACACAACCTACTTGTGCATTGGCAACGGGTAGTGTCGTATTAAGTGGTTTACCGGCTGGTAACTGGACGATCAATCCGGGCGCAATTGCAGGATCAACAAGCAGTACCACCATTTCTGGTTTGACTGCAGGAACTTACAACTATACGGTGACCAATTCTACCGGATGTACTTCGGTGGCTTCCGCTGACGTGGTCATCAATGCACAACCGGCCACACCAACAGCACCGACAGTAGGAACCATAACACAACCAACTTGTGCTTTGGCAACCGGAAGTGTCGTACTAAACGGTTTACCGGCTGGTAACTGGACCATTAATCCGGGCGCTATCGCAGGTTCTACAACGAGTACAACTATTTCAGGCCTTGTAACTGGAACATATAGCTTTACAGTTACCAATTCAGTAGGATGCACTTCGGTAGCTTCGGCCAATGTCGTCATCAACGCTCAACCGGCTACACCAACGGCTCCAACCGTAG
>Ga0209099_1001510_pt1 | contig 22904 bp, 20 predicted proteins | sample AD_JPNHW2_MetaG_FD_184430 | JGI IMG/M metagenome (GOLD analysis project Ga0209099, IMG submission 184430) | Active sludge microbial communities of municipal wastewater-treating anaerobic digesters from Japan - AD_JPNHW2_MetaG (SPAdes) (version 2) | ecosystem: Engineered > Bioreactor > Anaerobic... | reverse complement strand
GTGGGTAGAGCTCTTTTTGTGCAAAACTTTTACCGGCAGTTAGGCTATCCAGATAACTTTCGAAAAGAATTCTTTCATGAGCATACTTTTGGTCAATCACCATTAACCCCGATTTTACAGAAGTTAGAATATACCTATCCTTAAACTGAAAAAACTTTGAGGCAACGACCTCTTCGTTATCATCAAAACCTTTTGAGCGAAATGTTTGGGTTACCGGCGTAGACTGTTCAAAGCCATCTCCTTGGTTTTCTTGGTAAAGTTGTTCCCATCCCTTGGTGGACGGCTTGTGATGAATAGTGCTTTTTGTTGAAAAGTTTGATTTATCCTCATCGAAAGGGTTGAACGATTTATCAACCTCAATCTCAATGGGGTTAATTGGTGCACTTTTAGGGAAGAAAGGAATGTCGACTACCTGTTGAGTATCAAAATCAATAGAGGGTACTGCTGCAAATTTCCCAAGCGATTCCTTAACCACTGCATGAATAATCTGCCAAAGAGTTCTTTCGTCCTCAAACTTAATTTCTGTTTTTGTTGGATGGATGTTGACATCGATGGTGGTTGGATCAACTTCTATGAAGATGAAGTAAGGAGGGACACTATCCGATTGAATGAGCCTTTCGTACGAGTTCATTACAGCCCGATGCAAATATGGGCTCTTGAAGTATCGGTTATTAACAAAGAAAAACTGCTCACCAGAACTTTTTCTTGCACTCTCTGGTCGTCCAATAAACCCGTTAATATTGGCAATGGTGGTATTGGTGGAGCAATCTAGCAGTTGCTGGTTTATTGCTCTTCCAAATAAGCCTACAATACGTTGTTTAGTGGTAGAGGAGGTGAGGTTATATACATCAACCCCATTATGGTTTAACGACATAGCTACCTCGGGATTTGCAAGTGCTACCCTCTGGAATTCGGCAATTATGTGCTTTAGCTCAAGCGACGAACTTTTTAAAAACTTACGACGAGCAGGTACGTTGAAAAATAGATTTTTGATGCTGAAATTACTCCCAACAGGACAGGCAATTGCTTTTTGCTCCTCTAGTTCTGAGCCATTAATTCGGAGATAGGTGCCAACTTCATCGTCGTATCGGCGGGTACGGAGTTCAACCTCGGCAATAGCAGCAATTGAAGCAAGCGCCTCACCCCGGAACCCCATTGTTCTAATGGCAAAAAGATCAGATGCTTCCTTGATTTTTGAGGTGGCATGACGCTCAAAACTTAATCGGGCATCAGTTTCGGACATTCCACTGCCATTATCGATTACCTGAATTAGAGCTTTTCCACCATCCTTAACAATAACCTGTATTTGGGTACTCCCGGCATCAATTGAGTTTTCCATCAGCTCCTTAATTGCCGATGCGGGTCGTTGAACAACCTCTCCTGCGGCTATTTGGTTTGCAACAGAATCGGGGAGTAGTTGAATTATATCTGACATCTAATTTAAAATCTTATAAAAAGTAGATAAGTATACATATTAAAGTTAGCAAAACTAAAGCGACAAAGATATAACTATTCTTAGGCTTTGCTATGAAGTGTTTTCTGTTTCGAGCTATCAATGGGCGAGGCTCTTCTTTAATGTGCATTTCAATTTCATTCGACTTACATATTTTCTCAACCCTTTCCATCATCGCATCCTTGCGATCCTTCATATACCCCGATCGAAAATCGTATTTTCTTGGTTTGAAAAATATACCAATCATTCCCATTTGAAAATGGTTTTACAAAAAGTGCAAACTAAGATAATAAAGTTAATGCAAAATAGAGGTTTTTTGAGTGTATGAAATGATTTGCAGAATTTCTTGTGTGCTACAATAATCTAATATTATCTTGAGTTTAACATAAGGAAATCATTCATTGATGTAATTTAAAAAATATGTGGATAAAATTGGTGTTTTTGCCTGTGCCAATGTTGTAAATCTGCTTTATCTTTGAACGTATTTGGTGAAAAGTGACTTAGTAAGCTGTTATTTGTTAAACTGAGCAGTAAGTCGGAATTGAGAAAATGAGGCGTTGAATCATTATGAGAAGAGGCCGTATCCTGTTATTTACTTTTATAATTGTTGCTGTTGTATCTTGTACAAAGGGTCTCGATCCATTACCAAGCGACATTAAGGACTTGACCATGTCGCTTTCATTTCCTTTAATAAATGGAAGAGTTGGATTAACTGATACATATTATATTGGGGCACCAAACATCAATATTGGAGAAGATGTTCCCGATTGGGCCAAGCACGATACCATTTTTTATACGGATACACTTCCTTTAGACCTTTATCAGGTTTATGAGAAATCAACATCTATAAGCTACCTAGCCTTTAAAGTGAATGTGTGGAATGAGTTTCCTGTTGATGGAGTTATTAATATGTATATTGTTGATTCATCAGGGAATACAATTTTTGCATTCTGGGAGAATAATCCATTTGAAATTTCAAAGGGTGCCATTTTTGCAAATGGGAGGGTTTTTAAACCGAGCTACCATGGATCAACAATATCATTTAATGCAGCACAAATAGAAAGCCTTAGGAATGCCCAAAGTATTATTATTCATGCGAAAATTGGGCTTAAAGGTTATAAGAGCATTACCTTTTTCCAATACTTTAATAATTATCACTTAACCTGCGAGGTAGGAGTAAGGGTGGATTTTATTCTTAACGAGATTCAATGAGATACATTTGTAGATTTTTAGCTGTTTTTGTTCTGCTTTCCTTCTCGCTAACAGGTTTTTCGCAGCAGGATAACACCCTTTTCTTTTTGCATGATATACCTCAATCGAACTTTGTAAACCCTGCTGTTCAAATCAGGTGTTATCAGTATTTTGGGTTACCCTTACTTACAACGCTCCATTTAAATGTTAATTCAACTGGTTTTTCGTACAAGTCATTATCACCTGGGCAGCAAAATTTAGATTTAGATAAGCTAACATCAAAGATGCATAGGAAGGATTTTCTTACTATGGAATTCCATTACACGCCTATATCCTTTGGCTTTATGTACGATAAGTATCAATACTTCAATTTTGCATGGACAGAAAAGATTGATGCTAAATTATCATACAGAAGAGAACAACTTGAACTGGTGAAGGATGGGAATACTCAGTATGTTGGAAGTGGCTTTTCGAGCAGAAATCCGGGAATGAATTTGGTTTACTATCGCGAGCTCTCTTTCGGGTACTCAACTCATTATGGACGATATTCACTTGTTGGGGGACATGCCAAATTACTGTTTGGATTAGCGGGAGTATTTACAAAACGAAGGCCAATGGATTTATCTACTAATAAACTAACCTATAATATTGATGCATCCTGGAATCCTAAGGTTAATACATCCCTGCCTCTTAATGTTTCTTATGATGCAAATGGTTACGTCAGTGGAGTTAACTTAGGATCTATTTCTCCGGTGAATTTTTTGCTGAATTTTAAAAACCAAGGCTTGGCAACTGATTTTGGGTTTATTTATAAACATGGCGATATTACCTGGAGTGGCAGTATTCTTGATGTTGGCTTGATATGGTGGCACAGCCAAACTAATAATTTTGAGAACAAAGGGCGTTTCCAGTTTCAAGGGGCAACTACAAATGATAGTTTAAGCACTAACGATTATATCAACAGTATTCGCGACTCTATTCAAAATCAGTTTAGATTCAAAAATACAAAGCACGGTTTTGTTACATTTTTAAATCCAAGAGTCTACTTTGGCGGAACTTATCCTGTGCTAAAGCAGGTAAAGGTTGGAGCATTAGTACGAACTGAGTGGTACCCGGGTAGACCAATTATTGGGTTTACCATGTCGGCAACAGCTTTTAGCAAGAAAGGATCAACAGTAAGTGTTAACTACTCAATTATGAATGGTTCGTTCACTAACCTTGGAATTGGTTTAGGTTTGAGTAATGATAAATCCCAATTTTTTATAATAAGCGATAATGTAATGGCATTTTTCTTACCTCAATCGGCAAGAAATGTCAATCTTCGATTCGGTTTTAACTTTTTTATTGGATGTAATCCTAAAAAGAAAGAGTATAAATTCCCCAAGGGTACTGATTGCGGATGCAATTGGTCGTCTTCTGAACCAAAGAATACTGGAGCACTTAATGGTTTGAAATGATTTCGTTTCACGAATTTGTTTCTTAAAATCACTCAATATTTTATCACTATATTTTGTTCTAACGATATTCGTTATAAAATTATATATTTGTAATAATGAGGTTCATAAATGTATAAAATAACGATCAATCTAAGAATATCAACCAGCTATGCTTGTTAAAACCTATGGTAGTGCTGTCCATGGAATAAAAGCAACTACAATTACTATTGAAGTAAGTGTTGGGCAGGGTGTAAACTTCTTTCTTGTTGGACTGCCCGATAATGCTGTTAAGGAAAGCCAGCAGAGAATAACAACAGCATTAGAGACCTATCATCTTAAAATGCCTAAACGGAAAATCGTTATTAATATGGCTCCTGCTGATATCCGTAAGGAGGGCTCTGCGTACGATTTGCCTTTGGCAATTGGGATCCTTGCTGCATCGGAGCAAATTGCTTCCGAAAAGATTGGTGATTTTGTTATAATGGGAGAGCTTTCCCTCGATGGGAGTTTGCAGCCGATTAAAGGGGTTCTCCCTATTGCAATTCAGGCTAGAGAGGAAGGTTTTAAAGGGTTTGTTTTGCCTAAGCAAAACGCTCGCGAAGCGGCTGTTGTTAACAACCTTGAGGTTTATGGAGTTGATTCAATAAAAGAGGTTATCGATTTTTTCAACGGGGAGAAGGAGTTAGAGCAAACTGTTGTTAATACACGTGATGAGTTTTTGGCTCATGCCAATTCTTATGATGTTGATTTTAATGATGTAAAAGGTCAGGAAAATGTAAAACGGGCATTGGAGGTTGCTGCCGCAGGTGGACATAATATAATAATGATTGGTCCTCCGGGTGCCGGAAAAACCATGCTAGCAAAACGTTTGCCTTCCATTATACCACCACTTACGCTTCGTGAAGCGTTGGAGACAACAAAAATTCACTCTGTTGCTGGTAAAATTGATAGGGATACAGCACTTATGACCCGGAGGCCATTTCGTTCACCTCATCATACAATTTCCGATGTTGCCTTAGTGGGCGGGGGGCAGTTCCCCCAACCCGGCGAAATTTCGTTGGCTCACAATGGGGTGCTTTTCTTAGATGAACTGCCTGAGTTCAAACGGACGGTTCTTGAGGTAATGCGCCAACCGTTGGAAGATAGGGTTATTACAATTTCTCGAGCAAAATCAACCGTAGAGTATCCTGCAAGTTTTATGCTTGTATCATCCATGAATCCTTGCCCTTGTGGGTATTACAATCATCCCGAAAAGGAGTGCGTTTGCTCTCCGGGTGTGGTTCAAAAGTATCTTAATAAAATTTCGGGACCACTGCTAGATAGAATTGATATACACGTTGAAGTGGTTCCTGTTCCATTTGAGAAGCTTTCGGGTGCGCCACCATCCGAAACTAGCGAGGCAATACGTAACCGAGTTGTGCAAACAAGGCAAATTCAGGAGGAGCGATTTATTGAATGGAAGGGTATTCATTGCAATGCGCAGATGTCCTCAAAGCTAATCCGTAAATTCTGCCAGCTCGATGATGCAGGAACTGCATTAATAAAGAATGCTATGGAAAAGCTGGGCCTTTCAGCTCGTGCTTACGATAGAATTTTAAAGGTTTCCCGTACGATTGCAGATTTGGAGAAAAGCGAAAACATTAAAGCTGAGCATATTGCTGAAGCTATTCAGTATCGTAGCCTCGATAGGGAGAATTGGGCTGGGTAATAGATTTAGTATCTGTCATGCTTCTCCGGCAGTTGCCGGAGAAGCATCTGCTTTAAAATAATCTTTACTGGTGCAGATATGATTTCCGTACCATTTATTATCAGCTGTAATCCTGTGCAAACTTTGTCTTAATTGCAATCTTTTGGAAAATCAACATTTACTGTTACTTTTATAAAGGAATAACCCTATTTGATAAATCCTTTATGCTTTATCAAGTTCTCTTATTAGACAAAATCTTAACTAACAAATAAACAAGAATTTAGAATGAAAAGTGCTTTTCTCTTTATTGCCTTTGCTATTCTTTCAATTTCTACCTTTTCGCAAGATATTATTATTAGAACAAATGATGATATGATCGATTGTAAGGTTACTAAAGTTGACAGTGCTACTGTATATTTTAATATGGTACTGAAAGGAAAAATTGTGAAAACATTCATTGATAAGAGCTATGTTAAAGATATAAAGTACAAAGTGAATCCGAGTATTAAAAGGGAGTTAAGTGAAAATAATGAAAGCCAAGAATCAGCATTGTCCGTTGGGTTTCTTCAAGGAGGTGGGGCATTAATTGGATGTGATTTAGAACTATATCTACCTGATTATTTTGGTGTACAAATTGGAGGAGGATTGTCTGCATTTGGTGCTGGAATAAATATTCACTTTAAACCAGATTTAAGAAGTTCTTTTTTGTCTATTCAATATTGGCATCAAGGGTTTGGCGATCATTTTACTCAGAGTTTAATAGGGCCGAGTATTGTGTTTAGAGGTAAAAAATGGTTTACATTTCAAATAGGTGTTGGAATTCTCCAAGATGATGGTTCAGCACGGCCTAAGTATCTAAGTGGTACTTCTACAATGCTTACTTATTCAATTGGTTTTTATACTCTTAAGTAAACTATTTTAGGTGTTGATTACTGGTACTATATTTGCATATTGTTTTTTTAGAAACTCAAAATCAAATACTATGAGAAAGTTAATGTTATCCTTAAGCATTATTATCCTTGCTGGAATAATACATACTGCTGATGCTCAAAACACAAACCATTACTCTGGCAAAGTGCTGTATAAAGGTACCGAGTACTTTTATGAAACCTCATGTGCTGGTATTAAACCCATGTCAACTACAACTATCGAAACCTATGGGTTAACCATTTATAAGGTGAAAAAGGATAAGAAGAAACTCGTTCTTAAAACACATTGTACAGCTCTTGAAGTCCGAAGGAATGATAGCTCGGTAAAAGAAAATCTTGATAAGATTAAATTCTCAACTGTTGTTTCTGATGGAACTGTTGCTCCAGAGGTTGACGGGACTTCAAAAGGAATTACTCTAGAATTTCATCTCGATAACTTTACTCTAATTCCGCTTTACAATCAAGATGCCCGAATGGGTTGCTCAAGTTTCGATGATGGTATTAAAAATGTTGTTTTCTTTATTTTGAAAGAGTTGTAAAATAAACATATAATTAGAGCATTAATTAAAAAAGCGGAGGTTGTTATCTCCGCTTTCTTTTTCTTTATTTAAACATCTTAATCTCTAAAGTATCTAACGCTGTATCCAAGGTGTTTATCGCTTTTTTCCATTATGGCTTCGACTTTGTATGCACTAACGTTTAAGTGCCATGCCTCTTTTTCGCCATCTTTGGTGCTGGTCCAGTAGTGTGCGCTAGCACCAAGGCTATTAAAAGCACCTCGTGCATTTCGCCAACCGCTGAAAGTATTATCAAATCCACTAGTGCCACCTGCTTTTATATGCTCAAATATTTCTTTGCCATTATCGCCTAGCGTTTTGAATGCATTTTCCCATTCCTCTTTAGTGGGCAAATGCCAACCTTTAGGTGCAATTTTTACAGCGGTTTCGTAATCGTAAAGGTAGCCATTCTTAACTACGTTCTTGTCTTCATTATCGTATGCCCAATGCCTTCCTTCTCCGGGGATTCTAACATAGTTTTCGGCCATAATTACCGAATTGCCAATTTTTATGGTTTTATACTCTTTGCCATCAATATCAGCAAAAGAGCCGTGTCCACATATTTGGCAAATGCCATTTACCATTTGGTGCATGTTACTGCGGGTAACACTACACTTAGAGCACTTTTCGCAGTTGTTTTTCCAGACATGCTCTGCATCGCTTTTTTTGCCGCACTTTGAGCATTGTTGGCAATCTCTCGACCAATTATGTTGGTTTTCGAAGGTTGCTCCACAAATTGAACACTTTTCGCAATCTTCGGTTAAAGCGTGTTGCTCATTTCTTTTCTTTCCGCATTTAGTGCATACGCAATGATCCCACGTGTGAAGACCTATAGAACATTTGAATGACATATATTACCTCCTATTTTATTATTGCTTTTATACAGCATGCTGCATCGATAAATTTTATCAGCATAAATTTATAAACACTATCGGTTTTATCAATACTTAAATTAATTTTTGTTTTGTTATTTTATCCTTAGGATTATAAATCAGAATAAATGTTGATTGTTTTATGTTTGAGCATTGAACAATTCTCAATGTATATCGTTTTTGAAATATTTATTGAATAGGAACTTCTATATTATTTTAAGCATGTTTGAGTAGCGATTTGATGGTTTGTTTTTTTTTCTAACTTTAAAATTCGTCAAATTCAGTGTATTTAAGATTAATAAATTGGTAATTAAATATATACAAATCATAACGAATATTAACTAAACAAAGAAAGGGAAAAAACATGATTCCAACAGTATTTTGGTTAGTTCCTTGCGGTTCCGCTTTAGCGCTGTTCTTTGCCTGGTACTTCTTTAAGGAGATGATGAAGGCAGATGAAGGAACTGATACAATGAAGAAGATTGCTTTGCACGTTCGAAAAGGAGCAATGGCCTACCTTAAGCAGCAGTATAAGGTTGTAACCATAGTGTTTGTAATTCTTACTCTGATTTTTGCATTTTTAGCATATGGGTTAAAGATTCAAAACCCTTGGGTACCATTTGCTTTTATTACTGGTGGTTTCTTTAGCGGCTTATCCGGGTTCTTCGGAATGAAGACTGCAACCTACGCATCAGCCCGTGCTGCTAACGCTGCACAAAAATCTTTGAATGATGGTTTGAAAGTTGCTTTCCGTTCAGGCGCTGTAATGGGTTTAGTTGTTGTAGGTTTAGGGCTACTTGATATCTCGATTTGGTTTTTTGCTCTAAACTACATTATTGGTGCGCTAGACAATACTACAAATGCTGCTATTGCTAGCGATCCATCGATGAAACTTATTATTATAACAACCACTACTCTTACTTTCGGTATGGGTGCATCAACGCAGGCGCTGTTTGCACGTGTTGGTGGCGGTATTTTTACAAAAGCTGCCGATGTTGGTGCCGACCTAGTTGGTAAAGTTGAGGCTGGTATTCCTGAGGATGATCCACGTAACCCTGCAACCATTGCCGATAACGTAGGTGATAATGTAGGTGATGTAGCAGGTATGGGTGCTGACCTTTACGAATCGTATTGTGGTTCAATTCTTTCAACTGCAGCACTTGGTGCTTCTGGTTTTACCCTTGCTGGTTTAACCGCAGCAGGTTTTGCTTATACATCAGAGCAAGCCGCAAAAATCCAGTTTAATGCAGTTATCGCTCCTATGCTAATTGCAGCCGTTGGTATTGTACTTTCAATTCTCGGTATTTTCATGGTTAGAACCAAAGAGGGTGCCACACAAAAACAGCTGCTTGCAGCATTGAGTCGTGGTGTTAACATTAGCTCTGTTTTTATTGCAATTTTCTCATTCTTGATTTTATGGTACCTTGAATTACCTAACTATGTTGGTATATGGGCATCAATGCTAATTGGTCTAGTTGCAGGTATTGGAATAGGTAAATCAACGGAGTATTACACCTCTGCAGCCTATAAACCAACCCAGTCTATCGCATCGTCATCACAAACTGGTCCGGCTACTGTTATTATAAATGGTATAGGTACTGGAATGATTTCAACAGCAATTCCAGTATTAATTGTTTCAGCAGCAATTATTTTTGCTTTCCTTTTCGCATCCGGATTTAGTTTCGATAGCATAAATATGGGATTGTATGGTATTGCTATTGCAGCTGTAGGTATGCTTTCAACTCTTGGTATAACATTAGCTACTGATGCTTATGGCCCAATTGCTGATAACGCAGGTGGTAACGCTGAGATGAGTCACCTTGGGCCAGAGGTTCGTAAACGTACCGATGCGCTTGATTCACTTGGAAACACAACCGCTGCAACAGGAAAAGGTTTTGCTATTGGCTCTGCGGCTCTAACCGCTCTTGCTCTTCTTGCTGCTTATATTGAGGAGATAAAAGTTGGATTGGCTCGTATTCCTGAAAAGGCTCAGGCTTTTGCTGATACTGTAGGTAAAGAAATTCACAACGCTGGCATAGTTGATATTATGCACTACTATCATATCGACCTAATGAATCCACGTGTTTTGGTTGGTGCTTTCTTAGGTTCAATGGCTGCCTTCTTGTTCTGCGGATTAACAATGACCGCAGTAGGTCGTGCTGCTCAAAAAATGGTTGAAGAGGTTCGTCGTCAGTTCCGCGAAATTACTGGTATTCTTGAGGGTAAAGCAGAGCCCGATTATGCTCGTTGTGTAGAGATCTCTACTAAAGGGGCTCAACGCGAAATGCTTTTCCCATCACTTTTAGCTATAATCATTCCGGTTGTGACTGGTATTCTCTTTGGAGTTGCTGGTGTAATGGGACTATTACTTGGTAGTACAGCAACTGGTTTTATCCTAGCAATTTTTATGGCTAACGCTGGTGGTGCATGGGATAATGCTAAAAAGTTTATCGAGGAAGGTAACTACGGTGGAAAACACTCAGAAGCTCACAAGGCCGCTGTTACTGGTGATACCGTTGGCGATCCTTTTAAAGATACATCAGGTCCAAGTTTGAACATCCTTATCAAGTTGATGAGTATGGTTTCTATCGTTGTTGTTGGTGTAACCCTTGCATATGCTTTGATGTAAAAATTGAATGCAAGCGAATATAATAAGAGAAGCCGGAGAGTATCCGGCTTCTTCTTTATTATTTAGTTAAATAGTTATTGTTGAATTGGAACAACTTGCCCTTGTTCTATCTTGAAGACGGGCCAAGTATCACCGCTTATACTGGTTGGTATATAAAAAACATTTAGAAGTTTATTGTTACCATACACCCAAACAGTAGCTTTTGAACTTGAAATAGGAGGTGCAGATGGGTTTACTTTAGCGGAATAGTTATACACAAAGAAGGTATATTCTGCATTTGCATCAAGTTGGTCAACAGTTATTGTTTCTGGACCAAAACCATCCATGTCATCTCTATCGAGTTGACCAGTTCCATCATTTAGTACTCTTGTGTTTCGATAGCTAATATGGTAAGAGTTTGATTTCATGAAGTGAGCATCTAAATCTTCAGGCTTCTGATCCCACGAAAGAACAACCCTAAACTGATCGATATTTAAAGTAGGAGAGAGATAGTACCTATTTTTCATTATGGTTTCAGCAGCAACATCGATATTAAGCATTGCGCTTATATAACCCGTTTTTTTGAATATTGCTTTTATTAATCCATCCGGTTGTTTAGGAAACATTACCCTTCCAGCGGAATCCGATTTGAAATTCCCAATATTCTCAATCATTACATCAGCACCTTCAATTGGATCGCCAGTTAATGCATTAAATAAACGAATGGTAAATACGTTATTGTCCGTCTCTTGGAATACATCTTCCATTACCTGTTTCATCTTATCCTCTTGAGCGACAGCGGTGCGGAAGCTGAGAATAATTGATAATACAATAAATAACTTTATCGACTTCATATTCATAAAAAATTAATATTTGAAATTTTGTTGATATCTCTTTTACCCTAAAGAGTCAATTAGCTTAAGATCGTTTTTTGATCTCATCACGTATTTTTGACGCTTTTTCATAATCCTCGTTGAGAACGGCTTCCTCAAGAACTGTTTTCAGCTCTAAAAGCGACATCTTACTAAAAAGATTCGAATCATAGCTTTCTTTTTTCTCAGGAGCCGGAGTCTTTTCAAGAGGCTCATCGGGGTTGTCGAGTTCAAGAATTATGCCAGCTTTCTCAATGATATCTTCAGTTGTATAGATTGGGCATTTAAAGCGAAGAGCCAGAGCAATGGCATCAGAAGTTCGAGCATCAATAAAAACTTCCTTTTTTCCGTTGTCGCAATGTAGTTTTGAGAAGAATACCCCCTCCTCTAGTTTGTATATTTGAACTTCAATGAGTTCAATGCTAAACGATTTCGAAAAATTGAGAAAAAGATCATGGGTGAGAGGGCGGGGTGGTGTAAGCCCTTCTAGTTGTATTGCAATTGATTGGGCTTCGAAACCCCCAATGATTATTGGAATTCTACGGTTACCCTCCTCTTCACTAAGTACTAAAGCATAAGCACCTGACTGGGTTTGACTGTAAGATATCCCTAAAACATTCAGCTTCACCTTGCCCATAAGAAAATATTTCTATTCATTGTTTCTAATAATACAAACCTAATCGAATTTAGTTTAAAATACAAGGAGAATTTAAGTAAAATGGATTTTGTGAAGAAGCGATTACTATAAATAATTTTAATGTTGTAAGGTAAATATGTTTCATAATTACTACATTTGCGCCATTAAAAATGGGAGGTTTAGCAAAAAAGAAAAAAATGCTTGATAATTCTTTGCGAATTATTATAACTTTTATACTTTTGCAAGCCCAAAAGTGTTGAACAAACATAAAGTATTATAATGTACGCAATTGTAGATATAGCAGGTCAGCAGTTCAAGGTTGAAAAGGACCAAAAGGTATTCGTTCACCGTCAAGAAGGTGAAGTTGGAGCTGAGTTAAGCTTCGAAAAAGTACTGCTTGTTGATAATGATGGTAAAATCACTTTAGGTAAACCTGAAGTTAAAAACGCAAAGGTTACCGCAAAGATACTTTCACACGTTAAAGGTGATAAGGTTATCATTTTCAAGAAGAACAGACGTAAAGGGTATAAGCTGAAAAAAGGACATCGTCAGAGCTTTACTCAAATTCAAATTGACGAAATCGTTGCATAATCATTCAAAAATATTGAGCAATGGCACACAAAAAAGGAGCCGGTAGTACAAGAAACGGCAGGGAGTCGCATAGTAAACGACTTGGTGTAAAACTCTTTGGTGGTCAAACTGCTAAAGCTGGTAGTATTCTAGTTCGTCAGCGTGGTACAGTTCACAACGCAGGTGTTAACGTAGGTATGGGTAAAGATCATACTCTTTATTCGCTTATTGACGGTGTTGTAACTTTCCGCAAAAAAGGCGATTCTAAATCATTCGTATCAGTTCTTCCTGTGGAAGAATAGGGATATAATTTTTTTACTTATTTTAGTCTCCTGTTCATGTCGTCGAAAGGCGTTGATCAGGAGACTAATTTTTTTATAACATACAATCTCTTTTAATATGCTAACACTAAAAGTAATTCGCGAGAACAAAGATTTCGTTATCGAAAGGCTTGCCGTTAAGCACTTCGATGGTAAAGAGATCATTGAAAAGGTTATTACGCTTGATGATGAGCGTAAAGCTATTCAGTTGCAGCTTGACAATAATCTTGCTGAGCAGAATAGTATAGCTAAGCAAATCGGAAAACTCTTCTCCGAGGGTAAAGCTGAAGAGGCTAACTCGGCAAAACAGAAAACAGCAGATTTAAAAGAGCAATCAAAAGTTCTTTCTCAGAAACTATCTGAAACAGAAAAGGAATTGAACGTAACCCTTGTTAAGGTACCAAACCTTCCTCATAAATCAGTACCGCTGGGACATGGAGCAAATGATAACGTTGAGGTTCGAGGTGGTGGAGCAATTCCAAAACTTCATGAAGGAGCTCAACCTCATTGGGAACTTACTAAAAAATATGATATCATAGATTTTGAGTTGGGCGTTAAGCTAACTGGCGCAGGGTTCCCCGTTTATAAGGGTAAAGGTGCAAAGCTTCAAAGAGCTTTGATTAATTTTTTCTTAGAAGAAAATACCAATGCAGGTTACCTTGAAATTCAACCTCCATTAATGGTAAATGAGGATTCAGGTTATGGCACAGGACAGCTACCCGATAAAGATAGCCAGATGTATCATGTTGGATTGGATAATTTCTATTTAATTCCAACTGCAGAAGTGCCTGTTACGAATATCTATCGCGATGTTTTACTCAATGCATCGCAATTTCCAATAAAGATGACTGCTTATACTCCATGTTTCCGTCGTGAGGCTGGTTCGTATGGCAAGGATGTTCGCGGGTTAAATCGTCTTCACCAGTTCGATAAGGTTGAGATTGTTCAGTTCCAGCATCCCGATAAATCCTATGATACACTAGAGGAGATGGTATCGCACGTTGAGGGATTGTTGAAGAAGTTAGAATTGCCATATAGGATTTTAAGACTTTGCGGTGGCGATATGAGTTTTACATCTGCATTAACCTACGACTTTGAGGTATACTCAGCCGCACAACAGAAATGGCTTGAGGTTAGCTCAACATCTAACTTTGAATCATTCCAAGCAAATCGTATGATGCTAAGATTTAAAGAGGAGGGTGATAAGAAAACCCAAATTGCTCATACCTTGAATGGCAGCGCGTTAGCACTTCCGCGTATCGTGGCTTCTATTCTTGAGAATAACCAAATCCCAGAAGGAATTAGAATTCCTAAGGTTCTTCAAAAGTTCTGTGGTTTTGAAATGATTGACTAATGAATATCGAATAAATAAAAACCCCGTCATTTGACGGGGTTTTTTGTTACTTGTTTATCGCTATTTTATAACTGACAGGTACTGCTTTGCCCCTTTGCATCCCGGGATCCCATTTCTTAAGTTCTAAAAAGAATTTGACCAAATCTTCTTGAACTTTTTTAGCATCCTCTCCCAAAACATATATTTCAGTTGTAATTCCTTTTTCATTTACTGTAAAACCAACCTCGATTTTACCAGATAAATTAAGTTTGCCAGTTTTTTCTTTAATTTCGTTGGCTAGAGCATACATTCCACCTGGGTACTCAGCCAATTGCTCAACAACAACAAATTTTTCTTCTTCCCCAGAATTTTTGCTAGAACTTGAATTATCAATTGTAAGAGGTTTTTCTTTCAGCATCTTATCAAGTTCAAGATTTATTACACCAATTTTCATTTTAATATAGACTGAATAGAATTCATTAGTGTTTTCATGTTGTTTCACAGAACTTAAGTCTTCAACAAATGTTGTATATCCAATATATGATATATAAATTTTGTCGGTTTTGGCTGTGCTGATAGTGAAAGAACCATCTTTATTAGATGTAGTTCCAATCGAAGTGCCTCCAATTATAATTGATGCTCCCTCTAGAGGCAACCCTTTTTCGTTAAAAACTTTGCCTTGTAATTTCATATTTCTTACTTCTTGAATAGTAGATTTTGCTAATTCAATATTACTATTCGGAGCAATCTCGTAAGTTGGTTTTGCAAATGCAACAAGAAGTATAGCAATTGCAGGAAGAGTCCAAATCAAACGGAACGCTCTTGATTTTGGTGTTTTAATCTTTGTCATCATGTTCATGCGTTTTTTGTTTAGGGAATAGTTCAGATTATTGGTTAGTCCAATAATTTGCATCCCCATAATTTGATTAATTAGAATTGCTTGGTATCGACCGATGGTGAATCCCTGCGCAAGAACTCCTTCGTCGGCCAAATACTCGTGATTTTGTTTGATTGAGCGCTCGAATAACCAAACAAATGGGTTAAACCAAAATATTACAGTTAAAATTTCTATTAAAAAAAGATCGAACCAGTGATTCTCACGAATGTGCACTTTTTCGTGAGCAAGTATATTTGTTAAATCGGTTCCATAGTGAAATTTTGGATTTATAAAGACAATGTTGAAAAACGAGAAGGGTAGTCCATACTTTTCGTTTTCTAAAACCTTTAAATCTGACACTCGACGAATTTTATTCCTGAGCATAACAAATATTAAATCAGTGCTTTGGATTAAAAGACGTAAAAGGAATATTGCTCCACCCGTTAAGTATATCAAAAGTAGACCTGTTTGCCAATTCAGTGTTGAATAGATTGACTCGTTTTGGGTGTTAATAGTAGTTATTGTTTGAAAGTTCTTGTTAAACTCAACGAACAGATTATTTGAGTTAGAAGAGTAGACTTTATCAATATAATTCAGTTCAATAAATGGAATTGTAACTGATACAAGCAAACTTATAATTAGAAAAATACGGGTTACCTTAAAAAGAGTTTCTTTTCGAAAAGAAAACCAGTATATTCCATAGAATAGAGCAAACCCTAAGGATGCTTTTAGAAAGTAACTTATTAGCTCTTCCATTGGTTTATTGTTTTGATGAGTCTTTCTTTAATTCTTCTTCAGTGATTTTTAAAAGATCCTCAAGTTCGCTTATGCTTAGTTTGTTCTCACGAGCAAAAAACGTAGCCATCTTAGGGAACGAGCCGTTGAAATAGTTTTTTAGCAAACTCGAGAACTGAAGCTTTGTATAATCTTCCTTGCTTACAATGGGCTTGTATAAATGAGTATTACCTATTTTTCGTTTTGTAACAAATCCTTTATTCTCTAATACTTTGAAAACTGTTGCTACTGTGGTATATGCAGGTTTTGGATTTTCGAAATTATCCACTACATCTTTTACAATTCCCTCGTTAATGTTCCATAGGATTTGCATTACCTGCTCTTCTGCTTTTGTAAGTTGTTTCATGAAGCTTTATTTTATCTACTACAAATATAGTAGTTTAAATTAACATCTACTATAAATATAGTAAATATTTTATAAAAATAGTAGAAATTATATTAAATATAACGTAATCAGTATGATATAAAAATTAAACCCGTCATGATTTATTCTGACGGGTTTAATCTGTTGTCTTATAATCTTGTTAACTTGTCATCTTGTCAACTTATTAGCCTTTCTACTTATACAACATCTCGCTTAGTTCAACCATCTTTATAAAGTCTGCACGATAACCAAAGTTATCTTTGCCAATTGATTCTTTAGCTTCTTTATAAACAGATGCAAAAGTAGCAGTGCCCTTAAATTCAGATTCACGTAGAATCATACCAAGTTCAGCAACTGCCGAAGCAAACTTAAGGTTGTTAGTTGCTTTTAGCTTATCAGGACTAACCCTTTGGGAAATAAGCTTGCTAACATCTTCATCAGGTTTTTTATAGCGAATTTTCACGGTCATCATATTTTTGCTATCGCTAACAGCTGTTTGCTTTTGGTATTCAAGTGGATCAACGTTGGAGATGTTTTCATCTGAGCCTGCAGGAACAATCTCGTATAGTGCAGTAACGGTGTGACCACATCCAATCTCGCCAGCATCCTTTTTATCATCGTTAAAATCTTCCTTGTTAAGCAACCTGTTTTCATATCCAATCAATCTGTATGCTTTAACTAAACTTGGGTTGAACTCGATCTGAATTTTTACATCCTTTGCAATTGTATATAAGGTTCCCCAAAGTTCGGTGCCAAATACCTTTTTTGCTTCTAAAAGGTTATCGATATAGGCATAGTTTCCATTTCCAGCATCGGCAATCTTCTCCATTTTAGAATCCTTGTAGTTGCCCATACCAACACCAAGTATTGATAAAAAGATGCCATCTTTCCTTTTGTCTTCAATCAATCGAACCATTTCGGCATCGCTGCTAGCGCCAATGTTGAAGTCGCCATCGGTTGCAAGAATTACCCTGTTGTTACCACCCTTAATGTAATTTTCTTTGGCAATTTTATAGGCAAGTTCAATTCCTTCACCACCAGCAGTAGATCCACCTGCTTCAAGTCTCTCGATTGCTGAAATAATAGTCTCTTTCTTATCGCCAGAAGTAGATTCAAGAACAACACCCGCAGCGCCAGCATAAACTACAATCGCAATTTTATCAACGGGTCTTAGGTTTTCAACTAAGTACTTGAATGATTTTTTAACTAATGGAAGTTTGTTGGGCTCATCCATTGAACCAGAAACATCAAGTAAGAATACGAGATTGCTTGGGGGGATCTGCTTATCGCTAAGGTTCTCACCTTTTAATCCAACTAAAACAAGTTGATGCTTTTCATTCCATGGACATTTGTCGCCTTCAACGGTTACCGAAAAAGGATCACCATTTGTTGGTTGAGGATACTCATAATCGAAATAGTTTATCATTTCCTCAATACGAACAGCATCTTTTACAGGCTTTTGATTCTGAGTCAGAAATCTACGAATATTGGAGTAGGAAGCTTTGTCAACATCAATTGAAAAGGTAGAAAGAGGATTTCCTATGACATCCTTAAAACCGTTTTCTTTGACAACATCATATGATTCGGTGTTAAATTCATCTTTATATGATGATTGATCCATTACGATATATGTTGTATTTACTCCACCAACAGCATAAGCTCTACCAGTCATCTCCATGCTTTTGCAAGCCTTGGGTTGGTTTAATGCAGAGACCGTCACTTCTTCAACAGCTAACTCTTTTTCATCCTTTAAGCTGTCAACTATAACAGGAGCAACATACTTGCTGGGAGTTAGACTGATTTTGAGATTTGTAGTTTTACCAGTTGTAATTAAAACATTACTATTTTCATAGATATCAAAGCCCTGAGCGGAAACTTTGATTGAGTAAGTTCCTTGATTTAGGCTTAGAGAGAATGTTCCATTGTTGGCAGTTGTAATGCTTGAAATTACTTTGCCATTCCTGAAAACATTAACAGACGCCTTATTGATAGGCTGGTTGTCATTATTGTTAGTTACAACACCCCATAATATTCCGGTTTGGAGATTTAGGGTTACCGTTGTGCTTAAAAGCACAATACTGATAAAAGAAATTAGAGTTTTCATAGTCGTATCAATTTTAGTTTAACTTCTTATTGTTTATCTATGGATACAACCTTGACCACAATTCCATAAAATAATCGTGGAATTTTTTACATTTACCATACTAAAATATTTAACACAGAGGTTAAAGAGAAGCCACAGAGGGATACAGAGAAATGCTATTGAAGCCAAATATATCAAGCCTGTCAGATATTGAACTTATAGCCCTTTATAAAAAGAAGGGTGATAAGCAGGTTGTCGGCGAACTATATAAAAGGTATACCAAGTTTGCATTTTCAATATGCATAAAGTACCTTAAGGATCAAGAGGTAAGCAAAGATGCGGTGATGCAAGTTTTCGAGAAGCTCTTTGATGATTTAATGAAGCATCAGATTTTGAATTTCAAATCGTGGCTACACTCGGTGCTTCGAAATCATTGCTTGCATATTATTCGCGATAACGCATATAAGCTAACAAAGGAGAAGGAGGTGCTAAATTCCTTCGATAATCTTGTGGAAAACCAGTTCCTTTTGTATCAAGAAGGTGACGATGGTTTTGAGGAACGTGTTGAAAATTTAGAGATGGAGCTTTGTAACCTCTCGCACGAGCAGAGAACCTGCATTGAACTATTCTACCTGAAGGATAAGTGCTATCAGGAAGTGGCTGAGATTACAGGCTTCACAATGAATCAGGTGAAAAGCCATATTCAGAATGGGAAACGAAACCTCAAGATTACAATAGAGCAAAATGAAAGAAGAAAATAATATACCGAACCAGAATAACGAATGCATCCCTTCGGAAATGCTGTTGAGGTATTTGAAGGGTGATCTTTCGGGAGCCGAGCGAAATCGAGTTGAGCGGCATGTTGCATCGTGCCCAATGTGTAGCGATGAGCTGGAGGGTTTGTCGCAATTAAAGAATCCTGAGCAAATAGACGATATTTCTAATAGATTAAATGAACGTATTGATTTGTTGGTTGAGAAACCATGGGATGATAGAAGCATTTTAAGAACATACTTTAAGGTTGCAGCAGTTATAGTTTTGTTTATTGGTATCTCATCTGTAATATATTTTACTGTTTCCCGAAAACCATCAGATATTGTACATAGCTATGCTGAAATGGAAATGCTAGAGCAGGTTCCTTCATCACCTCCTGCTGAAATGATTGATAGTAGCAAAGAACAAATGATGAATCAGATTGGTGGGGTGAATTTGACCGAGAATAGAAAACTTGAATCAAAGGATAAAGAAAGCCCTAAACAAAAAGTTTCTAAAAGTTTAGATGAGGAAGGTATTAAATATGTAGCTCCTGTAGTGGTCGATAGCCTTAAAACTGATAATGAGATGCTAGCAGTTGAAGAGACTGTAAGTAATGAGGTTGTGGACGATTATGTAACTTTGGATATTGGTTCAAACAAAGAGAAAAAAAGTCAATCATCTGATAGTATAATAATTGCTGAGGTAGTTGTCTCTCAAGCAGCGCCAGTAAGTGCTGATAAAAAAACAGTAACAAGAGCGCAACTTGCAAATGAAGAGATAGCAAAGGGTTTTTCAGCAAGAAAAGAAACAAGAGTGTCTTATAATGAAGAAATGCAAACTGCAATAAGGTTGTTCAATGTTGCTAAGTATAAAGAGGCCCTTAAAATCTTTATTAGGTTATACAAAAACTATCCTAATAGCGATTCAATAATATATTACAAATCGGTTGCTATCTATCAGCTTAATCGTTTTGAAGAGACGATTAAATCTATTGAACCTCTTACAATAAACTCTCAGAGTGTTTTTTACAACGACGCAAAATGGTATTACGGACTCTCATTAGTTGCTGTTGGTAGGAAACAGGAAGCTGCTGCCGTTTTTGAGCAGATTATAAAGGATGGTTCACCATTTAAGGATAATGCAGTAAAAGAACTGGAAAAGCTTAAATGAATCAATTAAACCAAAGGCTTTCGAATCCTTTTTGTATATTTCCCCTTTTAATTAATTCATGAAAAATCAGAAATTAGCTTATACTCTTGCAGCATTTGTAATCCTTTTCTGGGGTACCTCTGCAACAGCATTTAAAATCGGATTACGATATTTTAATTTCCTTCAGCTTCTTTTTTGGGCATCACTTTTTGCAACAATAATTCTATTCATTGTTTTACTTGTTCAAGGAAAAATATCGGAGATATTTAAGATTACCCGAAATCAGTTAGGTTGGTCAATCTTTTTAGGGCTACTTAACCCATTTGCCTACTACTTTGTACTGTTCAAAGCGTATGATTTACTGCCAGCACAAGTTGCTCAACCGTTGAACTATGTTTGGCCAATCATACTAGTTTTATTGTCGGTTCCAATTCTTGGACAGAAATTGAAATTGAAAAATATTATCGCACTATTTATAAGTTTTATTGGGGTGGTATTTATATCATCGCAGGGGAGTATTGCAATTTTCTCAAAGAGCAATCCATTTGGTGTTGGGTTGGCATTATCAAGTTCACTTGTTTGGGCATTGTTTTGGCTTTTTAATGTTAGAAATGGTGTAAAAGATGAGGTGCTAAAGCTGTTTTTGAATTTCTGCTTTGCCACTTTATACATACTAATTGCCAGTTTCTTTATGGATAATTTTTGGCAATTCCCAATCAATGGAATTTATGCATCAATCTATATTGGGGCTTTTGAGATGGGTATTACCTTCGTTCTATGGTTAAAAGCGTTAAACTATGCTGATAATACAGCGCGCCTAGGGAACGTTATCTATTTAGTACCCTTTGTAGCATTGCTTTTTATTAAATTGGTGCTTGGTGAAACCGTTTATTGGACAACAATACTTGGGTTGGTTCTAATAATAGGAGGGATTATTTACCAGCAAGTAAGTTTTAAAAGAATTTCAAAATAACTATATTGAAATGAAGATATTATCGATTAAGCTTTTCATCGTTTTTATTCTACTTGGAGCATCATTTGTCATAATTCAGAGTTGTGAAAAAGATGTTAATTGGAATCATGAATCGAAGGTTGAATTAAATAGAGTAATGCATGATCTTTACTACTGGTTTGATCAAACACCAACAGTTAATGTTGATGACTATAAATCTCCTGTAGAGCTAATGGAAGCGTTAAAGGTTAATCCGCCTGATAAATGGAGCTATGTTACTACAAGGCAAGAGTTCGATTCTTATAGCTTAGGTATATACTACGGATTTGGCTTTGGTAGTGTCTTCGATTTGGATGGGAAACTTTGGATTTCCTACATTTTTAAAAGTTCACCCTTAACTGCAAAAGGTATTGGACGTGGATGGCAAATTGCTACTATTGATGGTACTGCGCCGACTGCCGATAACTTCAGTGATTTGATTGGAGCAAATAAACTGGGATTGTCAAAGACTATAGGTTTTATTTCACCAGAGGGTAGTAGTGTAACCTACACCTTTTCAAAAATAGAGGTTGAAATGAATACTATTCTGTTTGATAGTGTTTATACAATTGACTCTAAAAAGATAGGCTATATGGTTCTTAATAGTTTTATTGAGCCAACAGTAAGTGAATTAAATACTTGCTTTGCCAAGTTTAAGGTAGAGAATACTACCGAGCTGATAGTTGATTTAAGGTATAATGGCGGAGGTGATGTTGACATATCAAATCAGCTGGCAAGTTTGATAGGGGGTAATGTTGCTAACGATGGTATTTATGCAACCTATTATCATAATAGTAATTATGCATCAAGTAATCATTCAATCTACTTTTCATCACTGACTAATTCTCTTACCCTATCTAGGGCGGTATTCATTACTACCAATAGAACAGCTTCGGCAAGTGAATTAGTGATTAATGGGTTGAAACCATTTATGACTGTTGCTCTTGTTGGTAGCAAAACGCATGGTAAGCCAGTGGGAATGTACGTTTTGAAATATAATGAGGTTGATTGGGTATATGTTCCTATTTGTTTCTCATTTAAAAATGCAAATGGGGTGGGTGATTACTTTGATGGGCTTGCAGTTGATGTTGAGGCTATTGATGACTACACCTTACCCTTTGGTGATGTTAATGAGGATAGTTTTGCTGCAGCTCTAACATACCTTGGTGTCTCACCAGTAAAGGGCTTGAAAACTAAAACAGCATTACACTCAAAGGCAATTACAGGAAAAGGTTTGTATGAAGAAATTGGGGCGTGGTAGGAATTTGGAAGTTGATAAGTAGACAAGTTAATAAGAAGACAAGTTAATAAGAAGACAAGTTAATAAGAAGACAAGTTAATAAGAAGACAAGTTAATAAGAAGACAAGTTAATAAGAAGACAAGTTAATAAGAAGACAAGTTAATAAGAAGACAAGTTAATAAG
>Ga0209099_1001509_pt1 | contig 22907 bp, 14 predicted proteins | sample AD_JPNHW2_MetaG_FD_184430 | JGI IMG/M metagenome (GOLD analysis project Ga0209099, IMG submission 184430) | Active sludge microbial communities of municipal wastewater-treating anaerobic digesters from Japan - AD_JPNHW2_MetaG (SPAdes) (version 2) | ecosystem: Engineered > Bioreactor > Anaerobic... | reverse complement strand
AGTGTAAACAATCCCAAATACAATGCTGTGGTATCGCGTCTCTCACTTGATACTGAAAAAGAGATATCACGGTGGAAAGATATAATTGTAAAGATTCATCTTCCTGAAGACAAATCCATGGGTATTTTCCTCCAGCAGGATGGATATATGGACAAGGAACAGATGCTTGTCTCAGACCTCGATCCGGCAGAGAGGCCTCTGAACCAGCACTGGTCGTGGGACAGGATACTCAGATCGGTATTTATTAAACAGGCAGACGTGCTCCAGGGAATTTATTTCTTTGAAGACGACTATGATGATGAAACATTGAGACGCAATTTCGACTTTTATGAAGCGCGATGTGTTCATGAATCCTCGCTCTCACCCAGCATTCACTCCATCCTTGCAGCCAAGCTTAAGGATAACGACAGGGCATACAAGCTTTATCTGCGTACTGCGCGTCTCGATCTTGATGACTATAACAAGGAAGTAAAAGACGGACTTCACATCACCAGTATGGCAGGCACATGGCTTGCGATTGTCCAGGGCTTCGGAGGAATGAGGATAAGAAACGATAAAGTTTGTCTCAACCCTACCCTACCCGAAGCATGGGAATCGTTCTCCTTCATTATGAGGTTCCGCAATAAACCTTTAAAGATTGAAGTCACCGAAAAAGATGTGATAATTACAAACTTTTCCGATACCGGAATAAGTATTGAATTATATGATGAGGCTGTTACTATTGAATCGGGCAAAACAAGTAAACTTAAAAGAAAATGAAAAAGTCGCTTCTTTTCTCTGTACTGGCTCTTCTCCTTACAGTAATGCTTCAGGCACAACCGTTACAGCGTATTGAGCGTGTTGAGCCACCATCATGGTGGATTGGAATGAAGAACCCTGAATTACAGCTCATGGTTTACGGCAAAGGCATCTCTGGATACGACGTAAGTACGTCATATCCTGGCCTTTCAATAAGCACAGTGGTAAAAACAGAGAACCCCAATTATCTCTTTATCAACTTGAAAATTGATGATGGCTGTAATCCGGGTAATCCATCAATAGTTTTTACCAGGGGCAAGGAAAAGATATCCTATAACTATACCCTTTTACAAAAGTCAACAGAGCCGCAGAAAGGCTTTAACACCTCGGATGTGATCTATCTTGTTATGCCAGACAGGTTTTCAAACGGGGACCCTTCAAATGATAAAGTGGAAGGGATGTATGAGGGGCCGGACAGGCAAAATCCCAACGGGCGGCATGGCGGAGACCTGAAAGGCATCTCAGACCATCTTTCTTATATGAAGGATCTGGGAGTTACCGGTATATGGCTTAATCCATTCCTGGAAAACAATCAGAAGCAGACATCTTATCATGGTTATGCAATAACAAATTTCTACAGGGTTGATCCAAGATATGGTACCAACGATGAATTTCGTCAGCTGGTTACCACTGCACACAGCAAAGGTATGAAGGTGATGATGGATATGATCTTCAACCATTGTGGCTCAGAACACTGGATGATGAAAGATCTTCCATGCAAAGACTGGATTCATCAGTTCAACACTTTCACCAGGACAAACTACACTGCCTCCACATATATTGATCCCTATGCAGCTGACTGTGACAAGGAGATTATGGAGAAGGGTTGGTTTGACACTACAATGCCCGACCTTAACCAGAGCAACCCTCTTGTTGAAAACTACCTGACTCAGAATAGCCTGTGGTGGATAGGCTTCAGTAGCCTCGATGGTATCAGGATGGACACATATCCTTTTCCGGAGAAAAATATGATGTCGCGCTGGGCAAAAAGAGTAACGGACGAGTACCCCGGATTCTTTATTGTAGGCGAGGTTTGGTATAAGCATGAATCATTTGTTTCTTACTGGTCACTCGGAAAGAAGAACACCGACGGTTATGAGTCGAACCTCCCGTCGGTAATGGATTTCCCATTCACCTTTGCCACTCATCGGGCTTTTGTTGAGCCACAGGGCGACGTAAGCGGCATTTCACTGCTGTATAATGTGCTTGCGCAGGACTTCCTCTACCCCAACCCGTTCACTAACGTCATTTTTCTTGATAATCACGATCTCACAAGGTACTTTACCCAGACAGGTAAAAGGCCTGAGGTATATAAGATGGCAATGACTTTCTTACTTACAACCCGTGGTATCCCTCAGATTTATTACGGCACTGAAATATTAACTCAGGGAGATAAAAACATGGGCGATGGTTATATCCGTACTGACTTCCCGGGAGGATGGCCCGGAGATACCAGGAACTGTTTTACCACCGATGGTATGACCAATACAGAAAAAGAGGCATATCTCTTTACGCGCAATCTGCTTAACTGGAGAAAAGACAAGGAAGTAATACACACCGGCAAGCTCAAACAGTTCATCCCGGAAAACAACCTGTATGTCTATTCCAGGTATAATGATAATGAAGCAGTCCTGGTTGTTCTCAATAACAGCGAGAACGAATCACGAGTCATAACCAGGGAAAGGTATGGAGAGGTCATGGAAGGATTCTCATCAGGATACGAAGTGATATCCGGTAAAAACATTTCAGACCTCACTTCTTTTACAATAGCACCAAAAACCGCAATGATAATTGAACTAAAAAAATAAGTATGAAAGAACCGCTAATCTGGATCATTGTCCTTGGCCTCGGACTAGCCATATTTTTCACGGCATGCAAACCTAAAACCAAAGGAACAGAAAAAGAACCACTTACGACATCAGTAAAACATGCTGAATGGACACGCAACATGGTGCTTTATGAGATTAATGTCAGACAATTTTCAAAATCAGGCTCGTTTGCAGGAGTAGACAGCTCACTGGCAGAGATAAAGGATCTTGGCGTTAACGTTTTATGGTTCATGCCCATATATCCTATAGGGGAAATAAACCGTAAAGGAGAACTGGGAAGCTACTATTCCATTAAGGATTACAAAGGCATAAATCCGGAATTCGGTAGCATTGACGATTTCAAAGCGCTGGTCTCTAAAGCTCATCAGATGGGATTTCACGTTATTCTTGACTGGGTTGGGAATCATACATCATGGGATAACAAAATGGCGACCGATCATCCCGAATGGTTTGAAAAAGACTCCACCGGAAAATTTGTCTCTCCCTTTGACTGGAGCGATGTCATCCAGCTTGATTATAAAGCAGAGCCTCTCTGGGATTACATGATTGATGCCATGAAATACTGGGTGGCTGAGGTTGGTGTTGACGGGTTCCGCTGTGATTTCCCGGGCCTGATTCCCGAGAAGTTCTGGTACAGGGCAAGGACCGAGCTTGAGACAGTAAAACCAGTTCTCATGCTTGCTGAAGATGAGGCACATTCTTATCTGCTGAACAGGGCTTTCGATATGAACTATGCGTGGATGCATCATCACCTGATGAATGCTGTGGCAGCAGGAAAAAGAAAACCGGCAGCACTTGACACCCTCATGATGAATGAAATGAAGTTTTATCCGGCTGAATCTTATCGCCTGAGATTCCTTACCAATCATGATGAGAATTCATGGAACGGAACTATTAAGGAAAAGATGGGTGACGCACAGAAAGCTTTTGCAGCTTATCTCTTTACAGTACCGGGTGTGCCGCTGCTATATAATGGACAGGAAGCTGACCTGGACAAGCGCCTTGAATTCTTCAAACGCGATCCAATAGTGTGGAAGAAAAGTGATCTGCGACCGTTTTATAAGACACTCTGCAATCTGAGAACTTCAAATGCGGCGTTACGCCAGGGAGAAGAGGGTGGCTCATTTAATATTATTGAGACAACAAGTCCGAAAAAAGTGATTGCTTACTCCAGGATCAAAGACGCCTCTTCGGTCCTTGCAATTATAAACTTAAGCAATGACACAGCTACTGTCAGGCTTAAGGGTGTTGTTGAGGAAGGCAATTACAGGGACCTGTTTACCGGCACCGAAGTTAACGTAGAGGCTGGCAAACCTTTCTCACTTAATTCATGGGCATACATGATTCTTACAAAATAGAGGTAAACACAATTATTTTAGTATGAAGAGCCGTTGCATGCAACGGCTTTTTCATTTTAATTAAGTCATCATGATGTTTTCCTGTAACAAAAAGTAGTTTAGGTGTTTGTTAAAGCAAATAATTCTATATTTTTGGTATACAAAACATTCTGCTGTCGCAATAATTGAATAATTTAATCCCATCATGAAAAAATCTCTATTCACTTTTTTAGTGTTTTCTTTGTTTATTCTGCCTTCTATAGGTCAGAAATCTCCTATCACTTTCGGGAAAATAACCAGGGAAGAAGTTGCAAGTACCACTTACGATTTGGATACAAGTGCCGCTGCTGTGGTCCTTTGTGACTTTGGCTGGTTTGACAAAGACAACTTTCAGTTTACCAGAACTTTAAGATATAAAATCTTAAAGAAAGCCGGCTATGATATTTCAGACCTCCGATACCTTACAGGTGAAAAGCCGGCTGTAAAGGGAATGGTTTACAATATGGAGGGAGACCAGGTTGTAAAGGAAAAACTCAATTCCTCCAATATCTTCTTTAAAATGCTCGGTTCAGGTCTTTATGAAACCTCTATTGCTATTCCAAACCTCAAGGTAGGTACGGTATTTGATATTCAATATACCTCTACCGGGATTCCTTATGAATGGTATTTCCAGAAAAGTGTACCTGTAAAATACAGCGAAATTAATATTCCGCGGGCTGACTACTTTAAGTATAGTACCAACTTCTTCGGGTACCTTCCGCTGACAGTATCTTCATTAGAAAGATGGGGTATAGCAAATGCTCCGGCATTTAAACCTGAACCTTATATTAACTCAAAGGAAAATTACATTTCCAAAATGGAAATAAATATAAAGGCTATAACCTACACCGGTAATTTCAGGGCAATCTCAAGCACCTGGGAAGATGTTAATGCCGTTCTTCTGCAAAACAACAATTTTCCGGCGCAAAAGCAGCCTTTGCCATGTGCCTCTTCCATCATTGACGAATTAAAAGAATCGGGCAAACAGGGTGAAGATCTTGTAAGAGCCGCTTTTGAAGCTGTCAAGAAAATGTCGTGGAACAAAGAATATAGCGTGGTAATTTCAGACGAAGGTTTATGTAACCATCTCAAGCTTGGTTCCGGCAATATCGCCGATATTAACTTTACTCTCCTTCAGGTCTTAAAAAAACTGGGATTTGATGTTTATCCGGTTGTATTAAGCTCACGGTCTAACGGCGTGCTTTCCCAGTTCAACCCAAGCCTTAACAAGCTTGATTATCTCATTATTGCTTTAAAAACAGAAAGTGGTTTTACATTGCTTGATGCGTCTGAGAAATACATGCCTTCTTACCTGTTGCCAGACAGGGCAATCAACGGACAGGGAAGGATTGTTGATGATAAAATCTCTCAATGGATACCGTTAACCTGTAAATATAAAGACCAATCAGACTTCAGGTATGAACTCACACTCAACTCCGACTTGAATCTTACAGGTAAAATTATCGGGACTTTCACCGATTATGCTGCATATGACTTCAGGGATGATTATTCCTCTTATAACAACAAGGACGAATATGCCCGTGCCATGGAAAAAATCAATCCGGGGTTGATAATAAACGATGTGACAATTGAGAACCTTGAGGATCTTTACAAACCCATTATTGTTACAATGGATGTAAATATTGAGGGTCTGGTAACTCAGGTAGATAAGGAACTATATATAACTCCGATGTTGTTTGAACAGGTCAAAGAGAATCCATTCAATGCTGTCGATCGCAAATATCCAATATGTTTCAGCCGTCAGGAGGATACAAAAGTTAATGTTGTCATAACTCTTCCTGATAATGTTACCACGGGGATATTACCAAAACCAATGTCGTCAAAACTAAGGAATAACGCAGTTGCTTTTACCTATAATGCCTCTAACGAGGGAAAGCAGGTAAAGGTTGATTACGCCTTTAACATCAACTCATTGATGATTAACCAGGAAATGTACAAAGATGTCAGGAATGTCTATAACAACCTTGTAAGTAAGCACGCCGAACCTGTAATTCTGAAAATGCAATGAGTATGAGGTCATTATTAAAAACAGTTTTCTGCTTTCTGCTATTTTGCCCGGTAATTACACAGGCCGGGGCACAGGTATATACTGTTGAATCAATAAATCCGGAGCTGAAAAAGAATGCTTCTGCAGTAATACGGCTCCGTGAAGAGGTTTTTGAAATTACTTCTGTCTCAGGTGCTAAAGGCTATACAAAGGAGATAGTGACGGTTTTGAACGAAGATGGACGCTATTTCTCAGTTTACAATGGAATGACGGATAAATTCAGTTCCACACACCTGGAGAAAATTATAATTTATGATGCGAATGGTAAGAAGGTCAAATCTTTCGGCCAGTCAAAAATTGAACCATTACCTGTATATACTATAAATATTTACGATGATAACTATTTTTACAGGCTGGACCCTGATTACAGAACATATCCCTTCACAGTAGAAATAGTTACAACTGAAGATTACAAAGGCCTTTTTCAGATGCCAACCTGGTACTTTCACCCTGATTATAATGTAAGCACGGAGAAAAGTATTCTTAAGGTAATTACTCCTGCCAGTTACAGTTTGAGATACCATGAGAACGGCAATATTGGTAATGTTAAGATATCAAAAGACGAGAACAGGACTACATATACATGGCAGGCAGAAAATGTTCCCGCCATGCTTGAAGAACCTCTGTCGGTCTCTCTGGCGCGATATACTCCTTCGGTTGATCTTGCACCTTCTGATTTTGAAATAGATGGGAGAAGAGGCAGTCAGTCATCCTGGGAGAGCCTTGGAAGTTTCATTGCATCACTCAATAAAGACAGAGACATCATTGAAGGTGAAACTGTTAATAAGGTGAAAAGTATTGTCTCTTCAACACAGGACACTGTGGAGATCATAAGGCAACTCTATAAATTCATGCAAAACAAGACACATTATGTAAGCATAGCAGTAGGAATTGGTGGCTGGCAGCCTTTGAAAGCCCAAACTGTAGATGATAAATCATATGGTGACTGTAAGGCCTTGTCAAACTATATGAGGTCATTGCTCGAGCTTGCAGGTATAAAATCCAATTATACACTTGTGATGGCGGGTCCATCTGAAGATGATATTTTTGACTTCCCAACAGCAAAATTTAACCATATCATATTATCTGTCCCACGTGGGGTCGATACAATATGGCTGGAATGTACAAGTCAGAAAAGCCCCTTTAATTATCTTGGTTCATTTACCGATGACAGAAACGTGCTGACCATCGCTGGAAACTCAGGCAAAAAAGTAAGAACACCATGTTACACTGCCGATCAAAACTGTTGTACAAGAAAAGCATATGTCACGCTTGATACTTATGGGAACGGAGTTGCAGATGTGTCAACTGAATATAAGTACTATTATTTTGACTATATGACCAGGATTATGAACCTCGACCAGGAAGGTAAGAAGAAAGCGATCACAAATAATATTGATATACCTGGTTTCACCCTTGTCAACTTTACATTAACACAGCCAGATCCTGATAAACCAGAAATTGATGAGACCTTATCAGTTAAACTTGCAAAATATACCACAATTATGGGCGACAGGATGTTGCTTCCGGTGAACCTGATGAACCGTGTTGAACGCCTGCCATCAAACGTCTCTGACAGGAAAATGGATATTGAGATCAGGCGCGACAGAAAACTCATTGACGAAATAACATACAAGATACCATCAGGCTATGTTATTAATTCAGTGCCGCAGCCCATTGAGATAACCTCTCAGTTCGGCCACTACAAAGCCGAGATAAGTGTTAATGGCAATGAGGTAACATATAAAAGGGAAGTCAGATACAACAAGGGCATTTACCCTGTTGCACAGTACCAGCAATTGCTTGATTTCTACAAGGGCATTTCAACAGCCGATAACACAAAACTGGCTCTTAAAAGACAGCTGTAGAATCAGTTAACAATCAGCTTCCCGTAACTATGTTTTCCTCCGGCAGTTATACGAACAATGTATAATCCCGGAGGAACTTTTTTACCGTTGCTGCTACACCCATCCCATATTTGTTCAGACACACCAGATGGAAGGGTGTAAACTCGGATCAGTACTCCCATTGCAGAATAAACCTCTATCCGCCTTTCTGCCTGTACGTCACTTTCAATCCGGATAAGGGTACTTTCTTTAAGCGGATTCGGATAAACGACAAATGGTTCATCACTGGATGATGATGAACCAGGTACGTCAACACCCGTAAGGAATGACGGTCTCTTCAACCTCTTAGAAGTATACAGCCTGAATTCACCGGCATTGAGAGATATATTCTGATTCTGAGTTTCTGCGGTTACATCCAGTGAGTCTCCGTTGAAAAAATCATACCATCTGCCTGTTCTTGAGAAGTTAGCATCTATTAGTCCTGCTGAAACATCGAAGTTGCCAAGCACAACCGCATCCATTTCAGTATCTGTCAGGTTTAGTCGTTTAAGGTAGCCTGTCTCATACAATGTATAGTTGGGGGTTGAGAAGGTTGAGTAATTCTTTTTAAGATTAATCAGTGTAGCGAAAATATCATAAATGTTTCTTCTTTCCGGCACACCGTAATAGTTCCACAGTATTGGCATTTCGCCAGTGTTGCCATAATTGCTTTTACTCTTGTCATAACCTACTTCCTCAAACTGCCAGATCATTTTCGGGCCCGGCATGGTAAAGAAGAATGCAGCACAAAGTTTTACACGCCGCACGGCTGTACTGAAATCCTTAATTGAATACAATGTGGACGTGTTACTGTTCCCAAAGTTTAAATCCTTATACATTATCCGTTCCTCATCATGGCTTTCCATATAGTCCATTATCCGCGGGGAATCCCACGAAAGATACTTGTATGATGCTTCATTAAATGAGGAGGAGTATCCCATTGAAGCCTCCTGGTATTGATACTTGGCATCACCCCATAACATAAAGCCGTAATTTGCCAGTTCCTTCTCTTCGCTATTGGCGCAGAAATGCTCAAGTATAAGAAGGGCATCGGGTTTATAACTCCAGATCTTACCGCCCATGCGTTTCAGTATGGCAATCCGGCTTGCATCATACGCAGAGCCATCATCCCCTGCGGCGGGAACGGTATTCGTGAATCCTTTTGTAAAGTCGAATCTGAATCCATCAACTTTAAACTCATTTACCCAATAATGATTCACACTGTCTACAAAAGCCCTGGTGGCTGTACTTTCATGATTGAAATCGTACCCCCATGAATAGGATGAGTTTGGAGACTTTACATTAAACCATGGGTTATCGGCAGTCACCTTATATGTCGATTTGTCATAGTACATTCTCACAAGAGGATTTGAGCCATAGGCATGGTTGAGAACCATATCCATTATAACAGCTATGCCCCGGCTGTGACATGAGTCGATAAGCTCCTTGAAAGTGTTTGCCGGACCGTAATATTTATCCACGGCAAAATACATTGACGGATTATATCCCCAGCTTGTATTGCCTTCAAATTCAGCTACAGGCATAAACTCAATGGCATTAACGCCCAGGCGTGTCAGATAATTGAGGGTATCGCGTATGGTGTTAAAGTTGTGTGCGGCAACAAAATCCCTTACAAGCATTTCATATACAACAAGCTTTTCTTTTGCAGGGGGCGTAAATGTCGTATTCTTCCATTGGTAGGCAGCAGGGTGTGTCTGAAATACCGATACCAGCTCAGAGGTTTTTCCGGTAGGATAAGACTTCAGGTTAGGATATGTTGCAGTTGAGATGTATGGGTCATTTGACGAATCAAGTATCTTGGTGGCATAAGGATCCGGAATGGTAACAGAGCCGTCTATTACATATTGAAATCCATATTCAGCTGCGGGATTAAGCCCGGCGACACTTACCCAGAAATAGTTACCGTCGGAGCTTTTTTTCATTGCTCCCTCATCGCAAAAAATCCAGTTATTAAAGTCGCCTATAAGATATATATAGCTTTTCCCCGGAGCATACAGGACGAACGTTGCCGAGTTATCGCCGGTAATGTTGACACCTGGCCGCATACCTGCAGGAACATCTTCCACCGTCACTGTACCTTTTACGCAGTAGTAGACCGAGTCAGCGGCTGACACACCATTTTTCCATGCTTTGGCAAGTATCTTGTGAAGTCCGGTACCGGATGCAGTAATACTTGTGCTGGCTGAGAGTGTAGTTGACTTTACCAGCTGGGTGCCATTGTCAAATATTTTAAGGGAATCACCTTTGGATGCATTTACTTTTACCGGAATAATATCTCCGGATGATACCAGAGATGTATAGTTTACGGGTGTAGCTATTTTGACAACGAAAGCCGATTCCGGAGTCACATCATAGAAAATATCCCCGCCGGAAGCCGTCTTCCCCTCCCTGGTCCTGTCTGCACTACGGAAAACAAATGCAAGCTGCTTAATTACCTCCGTTGTTGATGTAACCCCGTAAAATTCCTTTATTGAAGGTGTAATTGAAATAGTGTAAACATTGGCAGAAACCCTAGTCATTTTTGCTTTGGGAAGATTTACCTCCCAGGCGGCCACAACATATTTCCAGTTGCTTGACGATGTGCTTAGACTGGTGATCAATCCCATATGCGCATAAACATCTCCGGTATAATCTTTGAGCCCGGCGTTTCCCTGGTCGGCATAAAAGGTAACAGTAACGGCTCCGGTGGCGCTTGGAAATACCGGGTCGCAGGTTATGATCTGAGCTCTTAGCGCTATTATATTCAGTGCAAGAATTGCTGAAAGGAAAATCTTTAGTTTCATTGCCATCAGTTTTATCAGTTGAGGAAAAATGTTGATACCGGGGATCAGAATTTGTACTTAACAGTCATATAATCCATCCCCTTAATCACGTTTCCGGAAAAATCAAAGAGGGTATTACACTCCCATGCTGATCCTACTCCGTAAGAGTCGTTCATCTGTGAAGTTATCCAGGCCGGTTCCCAATAGAAGATACCTTTGCCGCCGCCCTCGGCAATCTCATTTACAAGCTTTACAAGGTAATCGTACTGCCCCTGTTGTGTTGCCGGATAACCTGCCACCAGCAACGATTGGTTCATTATGTTATTATAATTATCTGCATATCCTGTAGTCCAGGGATAGCAGGTCTCCATTATCATTACATCCTTTACAAATGTACTATGAAGGTTTTTGATATAGTTGCTCAGGTCATCAATAGAAACCGACGACCACATATAGTAATACGAAATACCGATAATGTCGAAATCCGAAAGTCCTGCAGCAGCCATCCCCTCAAACCAGTATACCGCATCTTCCGGGCTTCCTATATGGAGTATTATTTTTGTGTCTGTCGCGGATAAAGCTGAAACATCTCTTACTGCACTTATTGCAGAGTTAAGAAGATATATACAGTCAGCCCGCTTATTCCATCTGTCTCCTGAAGGGAGAAGAAACCCGGGATTTATTTCGTTGCCCACCTGAACATATTCAGGCATCAGGCCGGCATTATTAAGTCGTAATAACGTCTTATATGTATACTGATAAAGGCTGTCGTGAAGTTGTGTAAGGGAAAGAGAGGACCATGCAGCCGGTGGAACCTGGTGTGAGGGATCGGCCCACGAATCGGAGTAATGAAAATCGAGACACACAGCCATTCCCTGGGCTTTTGCAGCTGCCATCCCCTTTTTAACATCATTATAATCGGAGTACGTGTGACTTGCAGGTGGATTATAGGCATTAGCAATCCATTGTGGGTCATAAAACAATCTGAATCTTACTGTATTGGTTCCATACTGATGAAATATCTGATAGGGGTTCTCCACCTTTCCCGAGTCACTATATGAGCCTCCATGATCAAGGATCTGGTTTACAAATGAAAGGTCCGCACCCATTACAAAGTCAGTGTTTGAATAATAGACTCTGCCCTCAGGTTGTTCTTTATCATTTTTATCACATCCTGAACAAGAAACAAATAGGGCAACTGACATAATATACAACAGGACTTGTCTCATAAGTATTTGTATTTAAAGTTCAATAACCAGATTTACAAAGGTCGTAATTTTTGAAAAAGAGGCTGCCTACAAAGCAGACAGCCTCTTTAAGATTTTATTAAAATAAGATATTGTTACTTAGCTGCTTCCATTGATACAACCTTGTCAAGCAGGTTAACAGTAATTTTATAGTTACCCGATGCGGCAACAACCCTGAAATTAGAGTCTCCGTCTGCAGCATTTGTAAGCTTATCTGTCACTGTTCCATCTGCGAAATATGGGTAATTGTATGAAGTGCCCCAGCCTGTCTGTGCGAAGAAACGGAAGGCTTTAGCATTAATAAAGTTGGTAGTTGCTTCCCATTTTCCGTTACTCTTCCAGGTCATTTGAACGTATTGGCCGGGATCCCATCCCCATGCGCCACTTCCTACGCCATCACCTGTCATATACATTACAGGTTCGTTAACTGCAACCATTTCAACTTTTTTGGTAGCAAAGTTGGCTGTGATCTGGTAATAACCTGTTGTTCCAATGAATCTGAAGTTTGAATCTCCATCAGCAGCGTTTTCAAGAAGTGCTGTTGTGAATCCACCGGTGAAGAATGGGCAGTTCCATGAATCGCCCCAGCCGGCCTGTTTAAAGAACCTGAATGTGTTATTATCAGGTGTGTTTGAGAAGTAAGCAATAGTTGAATACACATTAGGTGCTGAGCTTCTCACTTCAACAGCCAGGTTAGGATCCCATCCGCCTGTAGAAGAACCGATCATGTAAATCGGTGGGAATACAGTCTGGTAAGGGGTCATAGATACTGTCTTTGTTGCTGAATAGTAAGGATCAACATATGAGCTTATAATAGTCTTTACCCTTATGTCAACATTTCCGGCAACGCCACCTGCAATAAAGTTCAACAGGATGGAATTCAGTTTGCCCTGTGTTATTGATCCTTCGAGATCGTTTACAGAAACAATATCATAAACAGTGGCAAAATTGGTGCCTGCTTTGGCAATCTGCAAGGTATATTTCTGCGGAAGAGAATAACCGAAATCAATGCTTGTCCATGTAAAGTTAACATTTACATCCGCGTTTTCGAGCGTAAGAACAGTGGCTCCTGTCGGTGATGTCACCTGGTTAGGCGTAACCGATTCCGGAAGAACAAGTTTCTCCGTATCAGCTTCACAACCCCAGAAAGACAAAGCCAACAATGTAAAAAATATAAAACCTAATTTTTTCATGTCAATTCGTTTTTTTAGTCAATCTACTAGTAGCCGTCATTTTGTTGAAGATTTGGATTGGCAGTCCTGTCGGCATCAGGAATTGGGAACAGGTTATATTTCTTATCAGTTGTAGCACCAGCCAAAACGCCGCCTTTCCAATCCCATACATAAGTATTTCCTGTGAATAAGCCATACCTTATCAGGTCAGTTCTTCTGTAGCTTTCAAGCCAGAGTTCACGAGCCCTTTCATCAAGAATAAAGTCAAGGGTAAGCTTTGAAGCCTCGATGTCACCGGCTACTCCACCAAATGCTTTTTCGCGGATAGCATTAACATAACCAAGAGCATCTGTGGTGCTGCCACCTGTACCGCCTCTTAATACTGCTTCGGCATACATCAGGTATACATCGGCAAGCCTGAATATAGGAAGATCCGTATCGGGGAATTTGGAGTTTTTACCGTTTTCTCCTGCAGATGTTTTGTTCTTCCATTTTGTTGAACCATAACCATTTGAGTAATCAAAGAGGTTGGTCATCTCAAGGGTGTGACCATCGGTATAGAACATCTTACGAGAGTCTGAGTTATCTGTAGGGAATTTTTTAACAAGCTGCTGCTTAACCCTCAGTCCCCACCATGCCTCTGTGGTTCCGAAATCGTTCAACGGCTGCATTGAACCGCCAATCTGGGCAGCAATGAGGAATGTTGTTCCACCATAAGTCTGGCTGGTGGTTCCGTCATAGGGAAGTGCAAATATAATCCCCTTTGCAGTATTGTTATCGGCAAGGAACATATGAGAATAAGTATCTTCAAGCTCATAGCCACCTTCTGTTATAACCTTTTTTGCATAAGTAATAGCATCGGTGTTTCTTTCAGTTCCCGTATAAACTTTTGCATTCAGGTAAAGTCTTGCAAGGAGGGTCCATGCACAAGCCTTGTCTACACGACCATACTGGTTGGCTTTGGGGCTTGGCAGAGAGTTCACAATATCCAAAAGTTCTGACTCAACATAAGCAAAAAGGTCAGGTCTTTTTATCTGTTCAGGTAAATAAGTTCCGACACCGGTTTCTTCCGTCACAAATGGGACATTTCCGAAGAGATCAAGTGCATGATAGTAAGAGAATGCTCTCAGGAAACGAGCTTCAGCCCTGTATTCGGTAATAGTTGCCTTCTGTTCTTCTGTGAATCCACGGGAATCAAGTTTCCCCGGAGCTGTATTAAGAATAAACTCATTACACAGGGTTATCTGGAAGAATATTCTGTAGTACATAGTCCTGATGAACTCATTGGCTGAAGACCAGCTCATGGTAAGAAACTCTTTCAGAGTACCATCACTCCATGCAAGGCCTGCCTCATCAGTTGTAAGCTCCTGGCAATAGAAGTAACATCTCATATACTGGCTGAATCCTTCATCAAAACCAACAATGTCAGGGTTTCCTGCACCTGCCTGCTGCCCAGATAATGAAAGGCCGGCATAACACTTTGCAAGAATTTTCTCGTAGTTGTCGTAGTCAGCATATACTTTGGCGGAAGAGAGGACATCCTTATCAATAGGAACTGTATCCAGATCCTTAATACATCCTGTAAACAGGAGCATTGAAGAGACCGCCACTATGCTTAATGTATTTTTAAATATTGATTTCATAGTCATTTGTTGTTTCATTATAATGTTACACTCAGACCTAACATGAAGATCCTTGGACGCGGATAGATGTTGTTGTCAATACCATCAGCGATTTCAGGATCGAGACCTGTATATTTGGTAATGGTGAGGAGATTCTGCACAGTAAATGAAGCTCTCACATTTGCTGTTGACAGGAGGTTTTTGAAGTTATAACCTACTGATACGTTGTCAAGTTTCAGGAAAGACCCGTTCTCCATATAGTAATCAGACCAGAACTGGTTTGTTTCAAACTGGGTCTTGCTAAGGCTCTTTACTCTGTTGTGCAGGGCGTTGGCATTTGCCATGTCTTTATAGTTACCATAACTTGATGATACGTTATTATAGACATAATTGCCAAGGTTTATACGTCCGTTAAAGCTAAAGTCAAGATCTTTATACTTGAACATTGACGAAAATCCCATGAATACTTTTGGATCAGGAGAATGGAAGTGATATTTATCGCTGCTGTTGATTTCTCCATCTGAATTCACGTCTACGTAAAGACCTTCAATTGGCATACCTTCTGTGTTATAAACCTGATGGTAAACATAGAATGATCTTTTAGCATAATCTGTGCTGTTGATCTGGATGAAGTTACCAACACCACCGGCAATATGTCCATCTTCAGCACCGGCATATGAAGCACTTTTTACTTTAACAAGCTTGGTGATCTTGTTTTCATTATAGGTTGCATTAAAACCTACTTCCCAATAAATGTCCTTCTGTGTAATGATCTTGCCGTTAATTGAGAACTCTATACCTCTGTTCTCCATATTTCCAACATTTGTGGTAATTGAGTTGGCAAAGTTTGTTCCGGCGGGAACAGGAATTTCATTGAGAAGGTCTTTTGTATACTTGTAATAAGCATCAATTTCTCCTGTGATACGGTCATTGAGGAAGCCATAGTCAAAACCGGCATTGTATGTTGATGTTTCTTCCCATTTAATATTCGGATCATACCCACCAGGTCTCAGGGTCTGGATTGCGGTAGTCCCGAATGGATAGTAAGCACCGACTGTACTTCCTGTAAACAGGGCCTGGTATGGATAATCGTTGCCTATAGCTTGCTGACCTGTAACACCATAACCTAATCTCAGCTTAAGGCTGGAAACTATGTTATTTTTAAAGAACGGTTCTTTTGATATATTCCATCCAAACGCAGCTGATGGGAAAAGCCCCCACCTGTTTGCCTTTGAAAAGTGTGAGGAACCATCATCACGCAAAGTGGCTGTAAACATATACTTGTCGTTAACCACATAATTCGCACGTCCGAAGAATGAGACAAGATAGTATTCAGTTGGGTCATCAGTTGAAGAAATAAGTTTCAATCCATCACCACTGGTATCAAGGGATTTGTTATGCTTGTAGAAATGCTGCCATGAATAACCACCAACAAAATCAAGTCTGCTGCCACCAAAATCCTTGTTATAGTCAAAATACAAATCGAGGAGAGAGTTTGTTTTGCTCTCAGTGTAGGTGTTATGCTTTCCGCTTATACCATAAGTTGAGAATTCAAGCGGGGATCCTTTTGCAGTGGTTACCTTCCCATCACTTTCAGATGAATCCAAACCCAGGTTTAACTTAATTTTCAGATCCGGCAGGTAATGTACCCTGTATTCTGCCATCACATTTCCTATTAACCTTTTTACAGTTGAGGTATCATATCGTAACCTTAACTGTGCTACCGGGTTCATAGTTGCCGTGTAAAGCGGAGTCATGTCACTTTCATTTCTCCAGAAGAAATAACCACCGGTATAATCAGTTGAATAGTCACGTACCGGTTGTGTCGGGTCCATTGTCAATGCAGCTCCTATTGCACCACGGTTGGCGAAGAAGTTCTCATTATACATTGCTTTTGCATTGATGTCAAACTTAAGGTGATCATCAAGCAATGAAGGGCTGAGGTTTATTGAACCTGTAACGCGCTTCAGATTGTCAGTTTTCAGAATACCATTCTGGTCAGTATAACCAATTGAAACTCGGTAAGGAAGTCCTTTAACACCTCCTGAAAAACTAAGGTTATGGTCATGAGAAACAGCCGGGGCAAAAATTTCTTTAAGCCAGTTAGTCTTGTAAGGACCTATGAGGGCCACTGCAGCTGGATTTGACGCATATTTTGTGGTTATTATTTCTTTAAACTCAGAAACAGAATAAGGCTTAATCATTTTTATCGGGGTACTGATTGAAACATTACCCGAATATGAAGCGGTAAATTTGTTAGAGGAACCTTTTTTCGTTGTAATAAGAATTACTCCGTTAGAAGCTCTTGAACCATAAATTGCAGTTGCAGAAGCATCTTTTAAAACAGTATAGGTCTCAATATCATTGGAGTTGATTGTACTCAGAGGGTTTTTCATTCCGGTGGGTCCATCTGTATCAACAGGAACACCATCAATTACAATCAGAGGATCGTTTGTAGCCTTCAGTGATGCTCCGCCCCTGATTCTGATTGTTGCGCCTTCACCAGGTGATCCGCCACCAGTGGTGACCTGCACTCCGGCCATTTTACCAATAATCATTTCCTGGGGTGAACTTACTGCTCCCGGATTGAAGTGTTCAAGATCCACTGCCTGTACAGATCCGGTTGCGTCAGCCTTGCGGACTGTACCATAACCGATAACTACCACTTCTTCAAGCGTTTTTGTCTCAACCTTCAGTGCAACATTGATTTTTGTCTGGTCGCCAACAGTAATCTCCTGTGGGACATAACCAATGAAACTGAAAACGAGAACATCCTCAGGCTTGGCAGAAATGCTGTAAGCCCCGTTTAAGTCAGTGACAGTACCGGTTAGCGTACCTTTGACCACAACGTTTACTCCAGGTAAAGCTGAGCCGTCAGTAGCATCGGTAATAGTACCTGACACCTTGACCTGTTGCCCAAAGACAACAGAACTCATCATCATGCACAGGGCAACAATGAAGAGCCGTTTTTTTAGAAATTTCTCCATAGATTTAGTTTAATTGCAGGTTACACATTACTAATATAAATATACTTGTAATTCAAATTAATTTTACATGGTTAAAATTCGAGGTTTTTAACCTTATAACCAACTCTTTTTCAAGTTTTTTCCGCAAACGTTACCGCAAACGTTTGAATACATATTATTAACTATTTTTATTTGAATTTTTCAATGATTTTCAGCTATATTTACCAATAGCGGAAAGAAAATTATAATGAGCAAAGAAAACATTACAATTAAAGACATTGCACGCGAACTTGGCATCTCTCCTTCAACAGTATCAAGAGCCCTGAAAGACCATCCTGATATCAGCCAGGCAACACGCGATGCCGTTAATGAACTTGCAAAAAAATGGAACTATAAACCAAACCCCATTGCACTTAGCCTTAAGAGCGGTTCATCAAGAACAATAGGGGTTATCATTCCTGATATAGTTCACTTTTTCTTTTCCACGATTTTAAGTGGCATAGAGGATATTGCATATGAACGTGGTTACAATGTGATGATGTGCCAGAGCAACGAGAAATGGGAGCATGAAGTCAAGAACGTTCAGGCCCTGGTCTCGGCCCGTGTTGACGGAATACTTATTTCAGTTGCCAAGGAGACAACAAACTTTGACCACTTCAGGGCTGCAGCAGAGAAAGGCCTTCCGCTGGTGTTTTTCGACCGGATAGTTGAAGAGATTGACTCCGACAGGGTAATTGTCGACGACGAAGTTGGAGCATATAACGCTGTTAATCACCTGCTTAGAATGGGCAAGAAGCGGGTGATTCATCTCTCAGGTCCGTCAAATCTCCCTATCGCCAGGCTGAGGATAGAGGGCTATAAGAGAGCACTCAAAGAATACCGGATCACTCCTTCTCCAAATGATATTATTAAATGCGATACATCTGAAGAGGCTACCGAACTTGTCCCGAAACTGTTGAGAAGCAGTATAAAACCTGATGCAATATTTGCCGTCAATGACCTCACTGCTATCCAGGCACTTATTATTGCCAAGCAGATGGGCTTTAAGGTGCCGGAAGACATTGCTATTGTTGGTTTTACAAACAGTCAGATTGCCACTCTGACCGAACCCGGGCTTTCCTCCGTTGACCAACGTGGTTATGACATTGGACTCGAAGCAGCTAAATTGCTGCTTGCCAGGATAGAAGACCCTGACCGCAAACCACAGACTAAGATAATATCTACCGAGCTGGTTGTGAGAGGATCATCATCACTCAACTACAACAGATAATCGCTAAAAAGGCCTTCCCTGTCGGCCCTGATCCCCTTTTCCCGTTTCACCAGCGTGCAACATTCTCTAAGTACGTCATGCTGGAATAACAGGATGTAATTGTTGTCAAGTGCTTCCTGCAACATCGCCTCCTTTTCGGCAATTGTTACCAGTGGCAGAAGGTCGTATGCCATGTTCCATAGCAGCGGTATATGCGCCATGGTCGGAATAAGGTCACCTGTATAAACAAAGGTTTTGCCATTATAATTTATGAGCGGTACAATAAGCCCGGGTGTGTGACCGTAAAATATCCTGAGATCAATATCCGGCCAGAACACGTCTCCTTCATTTACCAGTATCAGTTTTCCGCTTTCTTCAAATGGTTTTATGTTTTCTGTAAGGAACGCATCCTCCTCCCTGAGGTTTGATTCATTGGCCCACTCCCACTGTGCTTTACTGATGTAGTACTTTGCGTTCGGGAACAGAGGTTCTGTCCCGCCTTCGGGAGCATTGTGGAAGCATCCTCCACAATGATCGGCATGAAGGTGCGTCAATACTACATCTGTTATATCTTCAGGAGTGTAGCCACAGCTCTTTAACCCTCCGATAAGTCCCTCTCCTCCATGCAGATATGAGTACCTGAAGAACTTCTCATCCTGCTTATCTCCCCATCCTGCATCAATAAGGATAATATGACCTCCAGTCTCAACAACCAACGATCGAAGCGCCAGTGTAATGTTGTTGTTTGCATCAGCTTCATATAACTTACACCATAACGCTTTTGGAATAACGCCAAACATGGCGCCTCCGTCTACCTTAAAATTGGAGATATTAAATGCCGATAGTCTCATGATAACAGAATTTTGAATGCAAGTTAATATATTATCGGATAATATGTCAGGCATGCGTTTTAATAGTCAATATATCAGCTCATTGAACCGGCAATTTATTTTGCCCGATTTTTTTTACTGAAATATTTTGCAGATAAAAAAAAAGACATCATCTTTGCATCCGCAATTTTAAAGTTCTTTAATGGTCCATTCGTCTAGTGGTTAGGACGTCAGGTTTTCATCCTGGTAACAGGGGTTCGATTCCCCTATGGACTACAAAAAATAATTTTATAAGAAATGGCAAACCATAAATCGGCACTCAAAGCCAACAGGCAGGCTGAAACGAGAAAAGAAAGCAACAAGTATTATGCACGTACAATGCGTAATGCGTTGAAGAAGATCCGTAAGTCAACAGACAAAGGTGAGGCTAGCGAGATGCTTCCAAAAGTGTCTGCGATGCTTGATAAACTTGCCAAGAAGAACGTTATTCACAAGAACAAGGCTTCAAACCTTAAGTCTTCTGTAGCAAAACACGTCAACAGCCTTTAACAGACTTAAAATATTAATTAAGAGACCATCTCTTGTGAGGTGGTCTCTTTTTTTGTACCTTTCAGTGGGATAATAATTTCGCTGTATGTCACTTAAAATCACTGACTGGGCTGTCGAGGACAGACCCCGTGAGAGGCTTTGGAACAAAGGTCCTTCAAGTCTCAGCGATGCTGAGCTGTTAGCCATATTGATAGGATCAGGAACAAAAAATGCATCGGCAGTGGATATTGCACGTGAACTGCTTGCACTGGCCGGTAACAATCTCTCCGATCTTGGAAAACTTACCATTGCAGACATAAGGAAACTAAAAGGTGTGGGAGATGCAAAAGCAGTGACCATTGTCGCAGCACTGGAACTCGGACGACGGCGTAAACTGGCCGAAGCAAATGAAAATCCTCAGGTACGTTCATCTGCCGATGTGTTTAACATCTTCCATCCTTTGCTGGAAGACCTCCCGCATGAGGAGTTCTGGATACTCTTCCTTAACAGGGCAAACAAGGTAATAAACCGGATGAAGATAAGCCAGGGTGGTGTCAGCGGAACAGTAACCGATGTGCGTATTGTGCTTAAAAATGCTGTTGAATATCTTGCATCAGGAATAGTCATCTGCCATAATCATCCCTCAGGTAATAACACACCAAGTGAAGCAGATATTAAAATTACCCGTAAAATAAAAGAGGCAGGTGAATTAATGGATATACAACTATTGGATCATATCATTATCTGCGGGAAAGACTATTACAGTTTTGCAGATAGCGGAATGCTGTAGAAGGCAAAAGGCTAAAGGCTAAAGGTTAAAGTAGAAATTAGAAAGTCAACTGTTAAAATAACTTGGGCACCTCGCCCCTTTAGGGGAGAGGCCGGGAGAGGGGTCTTTTAACTATTCCTGATTTGTCGTTGCATCTGTTCAGCATTTCCGTAACACTCAGTTTGCTTACGGGGTGAATAACCTCAGCAGCTATCTCATTCAACGGTGCCAGGACAAAAAGCCTTGATTGGATAGCAGGATGAGGGATGATGATCCCGTTCCGGTTTATAACTTCTGATCCCCAGAATAACACATCAATATCAATTGTCCTTGAACAATATCCCTTTCCAGTCCGCTCCCGTCCCAGCCGTGACTCTATGGAATGCATCACTCTGAAAAACTCCTCCACATCCAACTGAGTCTTTATTGATATTGCCATATTCAAAAACGCTGTTTCAGCTTCAAATCCCCATGGTTCAGTTTCCCATATAGACGAACACTGTAATACCTCCCCGCACTCCTTTGAGAGAAGTGAAACAGCATTGGAAAGATGCTTCTCCCTGTCGCCCAGGTTACTTCCCAGTCCCAGATATACTTCTTTCATAATCTTTTAACATTGATTTACATATTCAATAACTCACGGTTGGAGTTTTTTTTATAATTTGGCTCCTCAAATATATAACAATCAAAGGATGAAAAGCTTTCTGAAAATGACTCTGGCTACAATAGTTGGCCTTATTTTCACAGGAATTATTTTTTTCATAATCATGCTCTCTGCTCTGTCTGCAATGGTTGCATCAGGGAACAAGCCGGTAACTATCCCGGATAAATCAGTACTGGTTATTAATGCAGGTACAGCTATTCCTGACCGCGCAAATGAAAATCCATTTTCATCATTCGATTTTGCAACCATGTCTGTGAAGAAGACTGTCGGGCTTAATGAAATCCTTTCCGATATAAGGAAAGCTGCTGAGGACCAAAAGATAAAAGGCATCCTTCTTGAAAGCGGGTTGCAGGGCTCTGGCTGGGCTACTTCCGAGGAGATAAGGAATGCACTTAATGAGTTTCGCAAGTCAGGCAAATTTGTCTATGCTTATGCCGATTACCTGATGACACAGCAAAGCTATTTCGTTGCATCATCGGCCGACAAAATATGGATTAATCCAACCGGGGAACTCGATTTTAAAGGACTTGCCGCTGAGGTAAGCTTCTATCACAAGGCCCTTGAGAAGCTCGGTGTGGAAGTCCAGGTTATTCGTCATGGCAAATTCAAAGGAGCTGTTGAACCATTCATCCTTGATAAGATGAGTGAAGCAAACCGTAAACAGGTAAAAGCTTATGTAGGATCTATCTGGAACTATGCCGTAGCCACAATCTCCAAATCACGCTCAATTCCTGAAAGAAGGCTGAATGAAATAGCCGACAGTCTGCTGGCATATGATCTCTCAAGAGCCTCTGCCCTGGGACTTATTGACGGGACACTCTACCGCGATCAGCTCAACGACAGCATAAGGATAAAAGCAGGTATAGAGAAAGACAAAAAGATCAATTTTGTAAGTGCCGCCAAATATTCAAAGGTTGTGGATTCTGGCCATAAGAGCACTTCAAAGGATAAAATTGCAATAATATACGCTTCAGGTAGTATTGTTACCGGAAACGGTGATGAGACAAATATTGGAGGTGGAAAGTTTGCCTCTGAATTTGCAAAAGTGAGAAAAGACAGTACCATCAAGGCTGTTGTCTTCAGGGTTAACTCACCCGGTGGAAATGCTATGGCTGCCGAT
>Ga0209099_1001507_pt1 | contig 22973 bp, 23 predicted proteins | sample AD_JPNHW2_MetaG_FD_184430 | JGI IMG/M metagenome (GOLD analysis project Ga0209099, IMG submission 184430) | Active sludge microbial communities of municipal wastewater-treating anaerobic digesters from Japan - AD_JPNHW2_MetaG (SPAdes) (version 2) | ecosystem: Engineered > Bioreactor > Anaerobic... | reverse complement strand
TGCCTGTTAGTTTCTCCTTCGTCCATACTCCCATTAAAAGATTAATGCGAATATATTACTTAAATTTTTTGGCCTAAATCAATTATGAGGGAAATTTTAAAAACTTAGGTGAGGGCTAAACACGTACACTTTCGGGAGCTTTTCACCTACCAGCTGGCTTTTGTGATTCCGGTTCTGGGCGTCTTCGTGGGCGGAGCCTATGCCGTAATATCCATTGCCACCGGCCTTTTAAAGCTGATACTGGTCATGATCCTGGGCCGGGCATATCTTCCCGCAGATATGTCTCATCCTTCCGGGAACTCTTCCTCATCCAGTGAGCCGCTCTCGTCCTCTCGTGGGTCCCGGGCAAAGATCAATTTGAGGCAGGCGGCCATAAAATCCCTGCGCGGACAGACCCGCATATTTCTCAGAATCGCAGGGCTCTACTTCATCATGACCTTCCTGGTCCTGTATTTGAGCAGGGAAGGCATTTTTGAGTCCCTGGATGTCCTGCCACTGGCCAATTTCTTTGGGGTGCCCCCGGAGACGGTAATCCCGCTCACCATTTATGTGGCCAGCCCCAAGGCAGGGATCACTTTGCTTGGCCCTCTCATCGAAAACGGCGGCATATCTGAGACAAAAGCCCTGATCGTCCTCATGCTGGGCAGCTTGTTTATGCTTCCCTTCTACTCTCTCCGCTCGCTTCTGCCCAACTATACCTCGGTCTTCGGCATAAAGCTAGGTATGTCGCTGGTGATAATATCCACAGGCATCAGCGTAGCGGTGAGGCTATCGGTACTGGTTGCGCTTCTCATTTCTTCTTCATGATGTTTATAGAAGCTCCTGCGAAGGCCGCTCCCACCACGATATTTGAGAAGTAAGTAACAGCTCGCCAGAGGATGACCAGAGGACCAAGCAGTGCTGGCGAGACAAATATTGAATAAAGATAGCTCATGGATAGCTCAGCCACGCCGCTGCCGCCTGGAGTCAGAGGCAGGATGGCAATTATGGCCAGAATAATCTGGGATGTAATGGATAAAAGGAATCTGGGTTCCGCACCCATGCCGATGAGCAGGGCGGATGGGACTAGAAAGTCGCTCATCCAGATGAGGGCGGTAAGTCCTGCCATCACCGGAGTGCACCGCATTATCTCCCTGGCAAGCTGAATTCCTGCTTCGCGAAAGAGCCAGATCTCCCGTTCCAGAGAAAATATGATGGGCCTATTGCCGGTCTTCTTCTTCAGCCAGAGCAAAAATCCGGCAATTCTCTCCGGACGGTTGACAAGCTGCCAGAGAAAGGTGAGAATCAAAATGAGCAGGATCGCGAAGAATGCTCCGATCTTCAGGCCGAAACCGGTCAAAAAGTTGGAGAAGATCAGGAATAGAGCCAGGGATGCGACAAAGAAGATGCTGTCCAGCAGCCGCTCGCCTACAGCCACGGCGGTTGCGCTTCCGTAGCTCATGCCGTCATCTGCCAGGATCTTGATGCGCAGAGGCTCTCCTCCGGCGGAAGAAGGAGTGAGGGCGGCAAGGAAGTTTGACGCCAGCGTCGAAATGAGCGAGAGGTGAAAGCTGATTTCATGCCCGGCGAGCGAGGCCAGAAGCTTGAGCCTGACGGCATAAAAGATCCAGGAGAAGGCATGCAGAACAAAAGCCAGCAACAGGAATCGCACCTGGACGGCGCAGAGCATCTTCCAGCTTAAATTAGTCTCTGTAAATTTCAAGATAAGAATAACTGCGGCCAAGCTCATGAAGACGGCGAGCAGTGCAGCCTTTACCCGTTCATCAAAGAACTGAAGTCTCAAGTTCCCTCTCACAGGCAGCCTTTTTCTCTCTAGGCCACCTCTTGATAGATTGCTTGCATGCAATCAAGCGCCCTCTTCCAGGAATATTTCTCCTCTACGCTTCTTCTGCCCATGGAACCAAGGCGATCTCGCAGCATCTCGTTTTCATGCAGCTCCAGTATAAGCTCGCACAGCTCCTGTGTGCTGGAGTAGACCCTGCCGCCGTGTTGAGCCACCTCGTTTACTCCCGGAGTATTGAAAGCCAGAACCGGCGTCTTGCAGGCCATTGCTTCCAGGAGAACGATGCCGAAAGCTTCCAAGCGGTTTTGGGTTGGCAAGACAAGCACCTCTGCTCGGGAGATTGTTTCTATAAACATGCTTCGCTCCAGCCTCCCTGTGAACCTTGCCCGGACATTCAGCCGTCTCGCCAGGTCCTCTAAGCGGCTCCGGTCATAGCCATCTCCAACGAGGAGCAGCTCCAGATCCGCTCTCTTTTGCACCTCGCTCATGGCAACGATCAGAGCTTCAACTCCTTTGTAGCTGATCATTCTGCCCGCATAGAGCACATAATTGCCTTTTTTCTGGAGGGGAGGATATAGAGATACATTGATTGCATTGGGCACAATCTTCAGCTTGTGCTGATAGTCCTTAAGGATGGGTGAAGTCGATGCATAGCTCTTTGTGGTGGCAATTACGATCTTGGCTTCATCCAGAACCGGACGGACCATCTTCTCATTTATCTTCTCCAAAGAAGCTGCAAATGGATGGGGCATTGAGTGACCGTTCAATATCTCCGGGATGACCACGTCATTGTGGTAAGTTACAACCTGCGGAGCCTCCCTGCGCAGCATGAATGCAAAGAGCGGGCTTGGGATATGGCTGTGAAAAACATCCGCCTGAAATTTAGGCAACTTGATTGGTATTGGTGAATAAAATAAGTCAATGCTGGGTATGCAGATCATCTCGCCGTTCCATCTTCCGCAAGATGAGGCAACGCTGACCTGATGGCCCATCCTGGCCAGGCCTTCGGCCAGCTCTTTCACATGATACTCCACTCCACCTACATGGGGCGGGAAATAGGGAGATATCTGAATTATTTTCATGGATGGCCAACTGCGCTTTTTGATCAAAAAAATTTAAAATAGAGTGCCTTTGGGCTCTTTGACCAGAACCACAGGTCTTCCGGATAACTGGGACAGAAGCCACGGATCCACGCTCGACATATCCTGGGAACCGGTATATCTTGATTCGGTCCGATTGATGATGATTGGAGTGTAGTCCGCATAACTGGTCGGATAGTACCATTGAGGCTCAGTTCCCGGCGGATATAGGACGCCTCCATGAAGGCCGAATCCCTTGGGAGCGCCGCCCCAGTTCCACAGGTTATTGGCGATCTCCATTGTGCTGATCGGCTTTGTCCCGTATTTTTCCATCCAAGAAGTCCCATAGTCCCCGCCGACGCTTTGAGATCCGCCGGATAGCGGTATGCATGCCAGGGTGATGCATACGCAGATGATTGAGGCCAATGTAGCTTTCATCTTATCTCCTCAGAATCCGTGATTTGCCTTTAATATCGCAATGGTATTTTCCAGCTTGGGATCATAAGTGGGTGGCTTTGGCGCCTTTGGAGGGGGTGACCCCCAATCGGAGAGATTCTTGGAGACATTTTCCAGATCCTGTAGCATTGAATCTCCTCCATCTCCGCCAAGGGACAGAACTGAGCCGTTCCTTGTGAGGTTGAGGGACAAATTTATGGTGGAATTGTTTGACAGCCCACCGAATATCAAATTGCCTTTACCCCCCCCCAGATCAACTATTGATTTGCTTTGTGTCAATAAAACCAGAGCCATAAGCACTGCGATGGACAATATCGTTCGTCTCATTCCATTCCCGGCATCTAGCATCCGTGCGGTAGCATAAATACGCTGTGCTTCGGCAAAAAAATTTCCGCAGACGGCGTCATCTGCCGTGCCAATCACATCTCAGTAGATCTCTCCGAAGACCTCAAAGTAGGCCTTTTCATGCTTGCAGGCGGGACACTCGTCAGGAGCTGCGCTGCCCTCATGCATATATCCGCAATTGCGGCATCGCCAGACCACCTTTCCTTCTCTCTTGAAGGTCGTTTCCTCATCAAGGTTCTTTTTCAGGGTTAGATACCTTTTTTCGTGACCTTTTTCTGCGACGGCGATATTCAGGAAGGTTGCGGCAATCTCAGCAAAGCCTTCTGACTGGGCGGTCTTTGCAAAGGATGGATACATTTCAGTATGTTCAAATCGTTCTCCATTCGCTGCCTCCATCAGGTTTGCACTGGTTGACGCAATCACTCCCGCAGGAAAATGCGCAGATACGGCAACCTCCCCGCCTTCCAGAAGCTTGAAAAGAACTTTTGCATGTTCCTTTTCATTGTCTGCGGTATCCAGGAATATTGCAGCAATCTGCTCGTAGCCCTCTTTTTTCGCTTGAGAGGCAAAATACGAATACCTATTTCTGGCCTGCGATTCTCCTGCAAATGCGGTCATCAGATTTTTTTCTGTCTCAGTTCCTTTGAGGCTCTTCATATCTCATTGATATCTCCTTTCACGTAGATATAGCTTAGGTTTGAAATCCGAGCTTGCCAGCTATGCCTCTGTAGATATGTGGGCTGTGGATATGCGGGCCGCAATCTTTTTAATCATCTCTGCGGTTTTTGCTTGCCAAGCTGATTGCCTTGCCCTGAAAAATGCATTGCATTCAAGCCGGAAGATGGGAGTACTAGCGGGTTTTTTTATGCTGGATGGATGGATACGAAGAAGGATCGTCTGGTACCTGACGAATAAGCAAGTAGTGGCGTGGAGAGCCAAGCGGCACGGAAGATGCGTCAGATGCGGCAAATGCTGCGGATCGTGCCTCGCCTACGACTCCAAGAACAAGCGTTGCAGAATATATCGCATTCGTCCCAGCATCTGCAAGGCATTCCCGCTCACGCCTGAGGATTTGAATAACCTCCACACATGCGGCTTTTATTTTGAGAAATAGATTTATTTTTTAAACCAATTGATCGTCTCCAAGAGGGCCTCCTCAAGATCGAACCTGGGAGCATAGCCTATGCCCTTCGCCCGGCTTATATCTGCCAGGGAGTGCCTGATGTCTCCACTGCGGACCGGCCCATGCCTGGGAGCTACATCCTTTCTCAGGATCTTGCCGATCACCGTTATCAATGTATTCAGGCTGATGCTCTTGCCTGAGGCGATGTTATAGACTCCTGGTGCTGCACGGCTGGCAAGAATATTGGCAGAGACCACATCACGCACATAGACGAAATCGCGAGTCTGCTCCCCGTCTCCATAGATGACAGGCTGCTTATCGCTGAGAAGTGAGGAGACGAATCTGGAGATGACACCTGAATACTCAGATGAGGGATCCTGCTTGGGTCCAAAGACATTGAAATAGCGCAGGGATACTGTCTTCAGGCCATAAAGCTCCTGGAAAACATGGGCGTAGTGCTCAGCAGCTATCTTAGATACGGCATAGGGAGACATTGGTTCCGGCAGCATATCCTCTTTTTTGGGTAGCTGCGGCGAGCTGCCATAGACTGCCGCCGAAGAGGCCTGAACCACATGTCCTACTCCGGCATCTTTGGCTGCGATCAGCACATTGAGAGTCCCATCGATTCCCGCCACATTAGTTCGCAGGGGATCTTCCACGCTCTTCTTTACGGATGCTATTGCCGCCTGATGAAAGACGCAAGCCGCCCCTTCGAAGGCTTTCTTTAGCAGCGCCAGATCTGCCAGGCTTGCTTTGAGGAATCTTACATCCATACCGGCCAGGTTTTCCATCTTTCCGGCGGAGAGATCATCGATAACGAGAACATCATTGTCTCTGCAGAGGCATTCGGCGAGGTTCGAGCCTATGAAACCAGCTCCACCGGTAATAACGAACTTCTCAGACATGTCGATTTATCCAATCATGTCCTGACTTCTTCAAATTGTCGGACAAAAATGATCAGCAAAGCATTGCATTTATATCAAATGAGTATAGACGATAAGCAATTCAATCTCAAAGGCATCATCCATATGGCAAAAGTCCAGAGCAACGATGATAGAATGAATAGAATGCCAATTATGCCTCGCGAAAACCCAGAAATGAGCGAAGGCGATTTGATAGACCTGAAGCTTCATGCCGCTCAGGAGATTCTGTCCGAGGTCTTCGGCATAACCGTGGTCGAGGCGAAAGAGATGATCAGGCAGAGAAGCAAAGAGAGGATCATCTGGCCGGAGAGATTTCAAACCGATAGATAATAATATATCCGTGCAATCAGAAGCTAATTCTAATGGGAATGCTGACAAAGCTCATAAAGACCGCCATTAGTGCGGTGCTTCTCAACAAAGCTATGAGAAGCGCCTTCTTAGCGGCATTGAAAAAATCGATTAACTGTGTGCTTCAGCCATCGAGAATTACTCAAATAAGGGCATTCTTTTCCAGGTTCATAAGATCGGCGACATCCTCGGCTGGGAGCAAGGGCGGCTCCAGTCTTCTTTTGATTCTATTTAAGGGCGCAGCCGAATTATTGCTCCTGCGGTTTGCCAGGAAAAGAGGCTTTCTTGGCACGGCGGCTCTCTCAGCTCTTGCCGCTATCTTGCTGAACATGTTTAAAGATCGGGGAGAAAATACGGGAACAAACAGCCGCAGGCAGAATATCAGCATCATCGAACATGATGATTACACCATTCTCGATGAGGGCCATTGACATATATAGTAATTCGATAATTCTCTTTTTATGACTTTCAGAGCTGTGGAAATGATAGCAGAGCTCATGGCGCTCTCTGCTCGCACCGCACCCAAAGGCCGGGGGCAGGACTCGATATCAATCAGAGTCGTGGCCGGCAAAGAGCTAGAGGAGCTATCCGGAGAGATGCGCCGCCTGGGCGAGGAGAGGGGCGTCAAGTTCTTTTTGAGAGATGCCGGCAACCTGGAAAAGAGCGATGCCTGCCTTCTCATCGGCTGCCGGGCTGCAGATAGCGTGGGCCTTGACTGCGGAGGATGCGGCTATGCAACCTGCAATGAAATGAGGCAAGCACAGGAGCGTTTCTTGGCTGAGAAGCCGAAAACGCCTTTTCAGGGCCCCAATTGCGCCATAAAGATGGCTGACCTCGGCATTGCTCTGGGCTCGGCTGCCAAGACCGCCAGTATGCATAATGTTGACAATAGGATCATGTTCAGTGTAGGGGTTGCAGCCCTCTCCCTGAACTGGCTGGAGGGCTGCGCCGTAGCCTACGGATTGCCGCTCAAAGCATCAGGAAAGAGCATATATTTCGATCGACCGGCATGAGAGCAGGTGAATATCTTTGGCCAAGATGAAGATCAGAGGCGGAGATCTGGATCTGGTGGAGTACGAGTTCCAGCCCTTTAAGCCGGGTGAGTGCGTCCACACACTGGGATTCGAACGAAGCTGCCAGCTATCGCCGCGCACAGGTAAAGTCAAGGCGATAGCACCCGGGCGCATTCATCTGACTGTACTGGACATGAACCGTTTTTCTCCAGATCGACCGGGGGGAGGTGGCGTGGGCTTTGCCCTGCAGATATACTGCTCAGCCGAGGTCGAATGCATCGCATCCGGCCTGGAGATAGATTATTCGCGTGAGCCTATCATCCGCCATTTCGCAGAGGTCTTTAGAAAAACGGTTCGCTATGATGGCGGCTTCAGGATTTCCGTCTCTGACCATGAAAAGAAGCATGTCGGCCTGGGCTCGACTGGATCAGTCCTCCTTGCCCTGGGCCATGCCATGAACACTGCTCTCGGCTCTCCACTCAATGCCGAGCAGATTCGACTGCTCATCGGATATAATTATGTGGAGGAGACTGAGGACGGGCAGGTCGCCAGGGGCTTTGAGACCGGAGTTGGCCCGGCGGCTGCCACCTATGGAGGCATGGTCATCACCGGCGACGAGCTGGCTGTAGCCTACCGCCATAGCTTTGCGGCAGGAAAGAACGTCTTTATCACCATACCGCCTACAATCGTCTCTTCTGCCGGTCGGGCGGAGTTCGATCTGCTCATGAACCGGGCCAGGAATCTCGATTATCAGGACCGGGAACTGAAAGCATATCTTCTGCTCATGGATCTCATCCCCGCTCTGGAGAGAGACGATCTGAAAAAGATCGGCGATATCATCTGGGAGATAGAATTCAGGGGCTCGAAGAGGGCAGAGGTAGAGCACCACGGATTTGAGATCTACCGGCAGATGAGCCTGCTGCGCGAGGCTGGCCTGGAATTTGTGGGCATGAGTTCAGTTGGTCCATCCATTGCCATTGTAACCGAACGGAGCCGGGAGGCGGTAGCAAGGTTGATCGAGCCGTTGGGGCTGGAGATTGCCATCGAGACCAAGGTGAACAACGAGGGGCTAAAGATACACCAATGATTCGCATCGAAATATCGAATCAAGATATTGAGCCCTCAATCATGCCAATGGAGCTATAGAAAGTGAAGATCCTTCTTATGGGCAATCCCAACGTGGGCAAGAGCGTCATATTCTCCCGACTGACGGGAATAGATGTCATCTCCGCTAATTACCCAGGGACCACAGTGGAATATACCGAAGGGCGCATGAAACTGGGTGAGCAGATGGCGACCCTCGTGGATGCTCCCGGGGTCTATTCCCTGGACCCGACCACTCGAGTGGAGGAGGTCAGCCGCAAAATCTTCTTAAATGGCGCAGATGTGGTCGTAAATGTCATCGATGCCACCAATCTGGAGAGAAACCTTAACCTCACACTGCAGATCCTGGAAAAGGGTGTGCCCACAATCGTCGTCCTCAATCTCTGGGATGTCGCAACCAGGAAGGGCATTCTGATTGATGCAAAAGCCCTTGAGAAGGAACTGGGGGTTCCCGTAGTGGCCACGGTTGCAGTGAGCGGCCAGGGAATTCGGGACCTGGTGTGTGCCTTAAGGCAAGAGAGCAAATCCAGTGCTCCGTCTGCAATTCATTTCAACTCATCGGATCAGAGATGGGCGAGGATTGGCGAGATTGCCGCCCGGACGCAGAAGGTGATGCACCGCCATCCATCTATCTTCGATCATCTGGAAGACCTATCCATAAAGCCTCTGACCGGAATTCCACTGGCAATTCTTGCCCTTTATCTTTCATTCAGCCTGGTGATCGAAATCGGTGAGACGCTGCAATTGAAAATCACCGATCCGATATTTTTGGCCTACAGCCAATTCATAAGCGATGTCGTAGAAAATTATATCAGTTCTCCTCTGCTGCGTGACATTCTGATCGGGACATCTCCTGAGCTGCTCAAGTCATTCGGCATCCTCACCACCGGCCTTTATATTCCGCTGGGTGTGGTTTTGCCTTTCCTCATTCCTTTTTATCTGGTTTTGGGAATGCTGGAGGATATCGGTTATCTTCCCAGGCTGAGCATCATTCTCGATGCCTTCATGCACAGGATCGGACTGCACGGGGCGGCTATCCTGCCCTGCGTTCTGGGAATGGGTTGCAGTGTGCCAGCAGTGCTCTCCGTTCGCATCCTGGAGTCGCCCAAGCAAAGGTATCTGGCGGCCACGCTAATGACCATGGCTATTCCCTGCGCGTCCCAATCGGCCATGATCTTCGGAATGCTCGCGCCTTACGGCCTGAGATACATACTGGCTGTCTATCTCACTCTCTTTTGCACTTTCGCCGTGACCGGTTTTCTGTTGCATAAATTTATCGGTGGGGAGTCTCCGGAGATTTTTCTGGAGATACCACCCTATCGCATGCCAAACTTGCATTCGTTGCTCAAGAAGACATTCATCCGCATTCGAGAATTTTTAAAAGAGGCCGTGCCATACATCGCCCTGGGCATGATGGTGATGAACTTCTTTTTCCTGACCGGCCTAATGCATCTGATTGGTGAAGCAATGAGGCCGGTAGTATCCGGATTACTGGGACTGCCAAGCGACGCCGCTACGGCACTAATCATCGGTTTTTTAAGAAAAGATGTGGGGATAGGAATGTTTGCGCCCCTGGGAATGAATGCCGTGCAGCTGGTAATTGCGTCTGTTGTGCTGGCAATGTATCTTCCCTGCGTTGCCACATTTATGGTGATGCTCAAGGAACTCGGGGTGTCGGGTACTGTGAAATCGATAGCATTGAGATTGGTAGCTGCGCTTCTGATTGGAACACTTTTGCATCTGCTCCTGGCGTAGCATTATCAAGCTGTACGCATCTTTTTTTTGCAGAACAATACAAAAAATTTATAGGTAAAGAAAAGGAATTAGCATTTCAGGTGAAAATAATCTGATGCAATTCTTTGAGAATAGCGAGGGGACATGAAAGCCTACTATTTGCTGTTTCGGATTGCTATAGCCACACTCCTCCTTTGCAGCATATCGCTGGGGGGATTGGACCAGTCCGGCAATTTGGGTGTACAGAACATGACGATCTCTCAATTCAACGCTCTGGTTCCGTCAGGCAACTTAGAGAGCGCCTTCGTTGAATCTGGAGCGCCTCAGGCAACTTCGGGGGATGCGGGAACGGATGTTGCCGCTTATACAGATCAGGCTCCTACTGCCACCGATCTGAAGACACTGATGCCTTCAGCAGTACTTGCAAATCCGCCCAGGTACATGTACTATAACGGAGATTATCTGGCCTGGAATGATTTTTCTGCGACGTTTCCGTCAAACAGTCCCGGATTGTGGATAGAAAGAGCCGTCAGCTGGACTCTGTACGCCACAATGCCCTGGGGCGGATGGGCGCGAGAGCTGCTCTTCGTTCCGCAAACGTCTTCGGTAATCATGTACGAGATATATCCCAGCGGCTACGTTATGGGATATAACCTGGGAACGGTGCAAAGCGGGTACTACTATGTCTGGTATTATGCCGATGCGCCCGGCAGGCATAGAAGCCTGTTTGCCACCAATATCGGATACAGCAATGCGGTTATCGTTGATGTCTATTCTTCTGCGATTCGGCCTGTTCCCAAGCCCACTCCGGACCCCTGGAAGGAATGCGCGGCAAGAAGCTCAGACACGCAGACCTGCGAGTGGCGTGATGGAAAATGCCAGTGCTACATGAAGCCTGCTCCCAATCCCGTAGCTGAGTGCGCGGCAAGAAGCACAGATACACAAACCTGCGAGTGGCGTGATGGAAGCTGCCAATGCTACATGAAGCCTGCTCCTAATCCCGTGGCTGAGTGCGAGAGCAATCCGCTCTGTGATTATGTCGATGGCCAGTGTTTATGTCGCGGACTGAATCCTGAGCCAATGCCCGGACCGGTGCCGAATCCCAATCCCGAGCCTGAACCGTTCAATCCTGCACCAAATCCGATGGCTAATTGCCCGGATGGATGCTACTATGCCAACGGCAGGTGCAACTGCATGGGTGCGGGAATCGGCAGCGACTACAGCAGCAATGCGGGAGGAGATGCAGAACTGGGCAATAACGAATAGAGCAGATATCCATTTCTTTTTATCAGATCGAATCCCATTTTCCCAGATAATTTGAGGCTATTGATTCCCGAGTATGGTGGTCTTGCGATAGATTCTCATATATTCGGATCTGCCAGTAGGCGGCTGATCTTATGGCTAAGGTTCTGATCTATGGGGCTGGGGCGATAGGCAGTTTTATGGGCTATCTTCTATCGGAGAGATCAAATCATTCCACGAACATAGCCCTGCTGGGAAGACGCGGCCACATCGAGAAGATAAGGGAATCGGGCCTTATGATAGGCTTGCCTGAAGGGCCGATATCCATATGTTTCCAATATGCGTTCTCCAGTATGCAAGAGGTAGAGAGATCCGGCTTTCGTCCGGATCTGGTCCTGGTCTGTGTGAAGGCCTATTCCCTTCGTGAAGTACGTGCTGAGATCTTGAACTCGGGGGCCCTTGAGGGATGCCTCAAGGATGCAGATTTTCTCCTGCTCATGAATGGACTGGGAAATCTTGAAAATCTCGGCATGCCATCAGGCCGGTCCTACCAGGGGTTCACATCTCTCGGCGTCCAGTTCTTTGAGGACGGCATAATCGATCTTAAAGGAGTTGGTCCTACCTTCATGGAGGAAAAGATACCTGAGAGCGCCAGACGGTTTTTTGAAGAGCGCTTTAAAGAGAAGGGCTTTGTGGTGAAATTCTCATCGGACTTCAAGCATCTCCAGTGGAGCAAGCTCATGGTTAACGCCGTAGCCAACCCAATAAGTGCCATAATCAAGAAGAAAAATAGAGCGACGCTATCCAGGGATTTGGAGGCAACAGTTGAGAGAGTGATTGACGAATGTCTGCAAGTGGCAGCTCTGGATGGTGCAGAGCTTGATAAAAAGAGCTGCCGGGATTTCGTCCGTTTCATCATCTCTAAAAATGCAGACAACACCACGAGCATGTATCAGGATGTGATCAAGGGCAAGAGGACTGAGATCGATTCCTTCAACGGTTATGTGGTAGATCAGGCCAGGAAGCATGGCCTCAGCGTGCCTGTAAACGAGATGTTGTATGCGATAATAAAGATTATCGAGAACAGGGAATGGGATGAAAATCTCAACCTAGTGCCGCTGCCGCATCGTCCGGCATCGGGCTGATTGGCGGGTTTTTCGTGCGCTGGTCCTCGTGGATCAGAGCCGCAACCCCAGAAGCTTGCGCTCGCTTACAAGTGCAGGAGCGACGCGCGGGCCCGCCTGGCCTGCCTGCCTGCGCGCTGCGGCATCAATCGTCTCGCCCTTCCGCCCGGCATGCTCGCTATCAATATTATTGCCATAGTACCATTTTCACAGTGCCCCACTGCTCGGAAAATTTAAATTCCAGTGAAGGCTTTACCCAGTTCGTCTGTCAGGAGATCAATGTGGATGGGCGAAGAGGTTTTCATAAGTTATTCTCGCAAGGACGAGGATTTTGTCCATAAGCTGGAAGAAAAACTGGAAAAGTTTCGCGTGAGAATATGGAGAGACAAGAGAAGCATCCCTGCAGGCGAATCCTGGGACAGTTTCATCGAAGAAGCGATCAAGCAATGCAATAGATTTCTTATTGTTCTCTCTTCGAACTCCACCGAATCAGAGAATGTTGAAAAGGAAATTGATGCCGCCATAAGTTCAGATAGATTGATAGTGCCAATCAGAATCGATAGCTGCGGGATTCCCGATCCGATCAAGAAAAGGAAGCACAACTGCATAGATTTCTCGCCAGCAGATCTGGAAAATGATAGTGACTCATTCCGGCTGCTCCTTGAAGGGCTTGGAGTTCTCCACCCTCCGGAGAGCAGTCTCTTTCGTTCTCCTGCACAGATTCGCTCTCCGCCACGCAATTTCACTGGCCGCGAAAAAGAGCTGGTGGATCTTCTTGCTCGTTTTAAGAAAGGAGCGGCAGTCGTAGCCCTGCGGGGAATGGGCGGCATCGGAAAGACCGCAGTTGCCTGCAGGATTGCTGAGCAGCTCAGGGATTTTTACCCGGATGGTCAGCTCCTGGTTGAGCTTGATGGTACAGGAGAGGCACCGATGAAGCCGTCAGAAGCAATGGCGAGAATCATTCACTCCTATGATGCAGGTGCACGTCTTCCAGACGACGATAAAGAGAGAGAAAATTTCTATCGCACATTCTTAAATAAAAAGCGTGCCCTGATTTTCCTGGACAACGCCCTCGATGATCGCCAGGTCCAGCCGCTGCTGCCGCCTCCTGAAAGTTCAGTCATCGTCACATCTCGACAGGAGCTATCCCTTCCCACGATACCGGTGAATTTATTTGAAACTGATAAGTCCATTGAGCTGCTGAAAGCGATTCTTGGCGAAAAGAGAGCAATCAAGCAAGAATACGAAAGCAGCCTGGCAGAGATCGCCCGCCTCTGCGGCCATCTTCCCCTGGCTCTGTGCCTGGCAGGCACATACCTAGCCAAAAGCAGGGACCTGAGCCCGGAGGATTACGTTGGAGACCTTCAGGATGAAAGAAGCAGGCTGGAGCACATCGATAAAGGCAGCAAGAGGAGCGAGGAGATTGGAGTAGAGGCAAGCTTGAATCTGTCTTACTCCCGGCTGCCTTTTGAGGCTGCCAGGGTCTTTCGTATGCTCTCCGTCTTTCCGAATGACTTCGATTTCAGGGCTGAGGAGGTCATCTGCCAGGATGAGGGCCATGAGCAGCTCAAAGAACTGCTGCAATGGAGCCTGGTCGAGTACCAGGAAGAGACCAAACGCTACCGCCTGCATGACCTGGTGAGGATTTTTGTCTCTGGCAGACTCTTGGAAATGGATGGCGAGGACGCGAAAAATGAGGCCAGACAGAGACATGCTGAGCACTACAGAGGAGTGCTTTATTCTACTACAGAACTCTATGAAAAGGGAGACATTCTGGCTGGATTGAATACATTCGATCTTGAACGGATGAATATCGAATCAGCCTGGGCCTGGGCTAAAGAAAATATGGTTAAAAGCAATGCTGCAGCTTTAATATGCAGCTCCTTTCTTAACGGGCCATATTTGCTTGACCTGCGCTTGCATCCGAGTGAGAGAATCTTGTGGATCGAGACTGCGCTGACGGCATCTCGGCGGCTGAATGATCGAAGCATGGAAGGAGTGCATCTTGGCAACCTGGGAAATGCCTATTTCTGCATTGGCGACGACCGTAAGGCCATTCAGTACTACGAAGAACACCTGAGATATGCCAGCGAAATCGTGGATAAAAGAGGCGAAGGTACTGATCTGCGCAACCTCGGTTTAGCCTACTACGCCCTCGGCGACTCCCGTAAGGCTATTGAGTACTGCGATCAGGCACTGGCTATCGCTCGTGAGATCGAAGACAGAAGGAGCGAAGGATATGCTCTTGACACTTTGGGGAGCGCCTACTGCGCACAAGGCGACGCCCGTAAGGCCATCGAGTATCACGAGCAAGCTCTGGCCATCTTTCGCGATATTGGAGACATAATTGGCGAAGCTGCTGATCTAGGTGATCTTGGCCAGGCCTACGCTGCCCTTAAAAATGTTCGCAAGGCTATCGAGTATTACAAGCAGCAACTTGCCATCTCCTGCAAGATCGGGGACCGGAGGGGCGAAGGTAATGCGCTGGGCAACCTGGGCAGCGCCTACTCCGACCTTGGCGACGCCCGCAAGGCCATCGACTACTATGAGCAAGCTCTGGCCATCTTGCGCGAGATCGGAGACAAGAGAAACGAAAGCGTTTGGCTGGGCAACCTGGGCACCGCCTACGCCGCTCTTGACGATGCCCGTAAGGCCATCGGTTACTACGAGCAGCAGCTCGCCATCACTCGCGAGATCGGGGACAGGAGGGGCGAGGCAAATTCTCTATTCAATTCCAGTCAGGCCCTCTACAAGCTCGGCAAGCGCCCTGAAGCCGTCATGAATGCAGAAGCTGCCCTTGAAATTATTAGGCAGATCGAAAGCCCTTCAGTTGCCATAGTTGAGCAAAAACTAGTCGAGTGGAAGAAGTAGACCATCTTGAACGAATGGCAACATCCTTCAGCTGAGGCCCTCGCGCCTTTGAAAAAACCCGCGCTAAAAAGAATCGAAAAAAAAGATTCCTACTCCCTTTTCTCCAAAGCCTCCTCCAGCCCCGGCACCTCTCCCGCTCCCGCAGGGACAGTCAAATTTGCTCCGGCAAAATCCTTCCCGATGGTCTGGAAGCTGCCGCCCAGGTGCGCTGCCAGAAATGCCTCCGTTATGGCGTAGAAGGATAGCCTGTTTTCGGGCCTGGCAAACCCGTGCCCCTCGTCGACGTAGAGCACATAGGTCACAGGAAGACTCTTGGCCTGCATGGCTTTGACGATCTGGTCGGACTCATTCTGCTTGACGCGCGGGTCATTGGCTCCCTGGCCGATGAGCAGGGGCCTCTCTATCCTCTGCACATAGCTGAGTGGCGAGCGCTCTCTTAGCAGCTTCCTGCCCGGCTCCGTCCGGAAGTCGCCCACCCTCTTGGTGAACTGCTCTATCTCCGGCTTCCAGTAGGGCGGAATGGTCTCCAGGAGGGTTATCAGGTTGGACGGGCCCACGATGTCTACAGCGCAGGCAAAAGTCTGGGGCGTGAAGGTCAGGCCGGCTAGCGCAGCATAGCCACCGTAGCTTCCTCCCATGATGGCGATCTTCTCAGGATCTGCGATCTTCTGCTGCACGGACCAGTTCACGGCATCCAGGAGATCATCATGCATCTTCCCGCCCCACTGCATGTTTCCGGCATTGATGAAGCTCTTGCCAAGGCCCGTCGAGCCGCGGAAGTTGACGCTCAGAACTGCATAGCCGCGGTTGGCCAGCCACTGATGAATGGAGTCAAATCCCCAGTAATCGCGTGACCACGGCCCACCATGCACATACAAAACCATGGCAAGCGGCTGCTCAGGAATTCCGTCCCCGTCCTCATCGCTGTGCGGCGGCAGGGTGTAGTAGCAGACCAGATCCAGGCCGTCGCGCGACTTTATCACGGCAGGAATCATCTTCGCCAGGACGAGCCCCTCCAGCTTCTCCCGATCCGTGAAAAGGAAGGTGGCCTCCTTCACCGTCCGGTCGTAGCGATAGTAGCGGGCCGGCCCATTGTCCCTGGTGAAGACGACAACCCAGATCTTATCGTCCAGGCTGCGGCTGACAACCGACATGTCCCCGTCCTCCACCCCATTCAGAAAATCGATATCCGGCTTTATGGCCGGGTCCAGAACCTTCCATGCCACCCGGTCATAGAAAAATGCCACCGCCTGCAGGGTCTTCTCTTTAGGATGAATCATGATGCCGTACAGATCGGACCTGGGGTCTTCGGCCAGAAGAGCGCTCTTTTTAGTTTCCATGTCGTAAGCGTAAAGAGCAGCGGTATTTCTGCCTCTGCTGTCTATGAGATAGGTGACGGCATTGCTCTTGTTGAATCCGGAAAAGCCGGTGGTGAGAGAATCCTCCATCTCGATCTTCATGAGCGGCTCCCAGCTGATGTTTTCGGAAGGAGTGACATTCAAAGGCGTTGCATTGGAAGGAGTGATATTTGCCGGAGTGAAGAATTGAACCCCTCCGTCTTCCGTCATCCGGCTCGCCATCCGGATGTGGAAATCGTTATCGATTGTAAAGTCTGAGAACTCCTTATTTTCCAGGATCAGCGTCATATTGCCGGTCTCGAAGTTGAGCCTGTAGAGGTCGAAGTACTGAGGATCACGCTTATTCATAGCGATAATGAGCTCATGAGGATGATTGATGCTGATTGCCCTCAGCTCCGCCCGCACGCCCTTGAAAGGAGTGAGGTCTAAAATCTTGCCGCTGCTGAGATTGACGCTGTAGATGCGCCAGTTCTCATCTCCATTGGCATCCTGCACATAGAGAATATGCCGGCTGGTGTAAGACCAGAGGTAGCTTCTGATGCCCCGGTAGGTATCATTGGTTATTGGCTTCGCCTTCTCGGGAGCATTTGCCGGCCCTACCCAGATGTTGAGCACGCCGCCCTTCGGAGCGAGAAAGCTGATGCTCAATCCATCCGGACTGATTCGAGTGGTGATCCTGTCCGGATTGCCGAAGAGCAGATCCCGGGAGATAAGCGAGCCGTTGTTCCTGGTCGGCTCTCCTGCCCTGCCGTCCGCCTCACCCAAAGAGGCAAGCAGCACGGCAAAAATGAGAATAATAAGATAATTTTTCATCATAATCACATTGCCTCTGTGGCTATAAGAAATCCAATGGCCCTCTCTGCCAGTGGATATCGGTGCACCAGCGCCTTGAACCTCTTGCCGTGATTGGGTTCAAGAAGATGAGCCAATTCATGCACAATTACGTAATCTTCGACCCATTGGGGCAGACTGGCCAGCTTGCTGCTGATGAGAATTGTCCTGGCGGCGCAGTTGCATGACCCGCGCCTTCGCTCCTGATTAGTGGAGTACCGAATGCTGTTCCAGCGCAAAGACCCCTGAAAGTACCGGTTGTTCAGATTTCTGGCTCTTTCGTGCAGATGATCATCGTCCTTGGGATAAACCCTCTTCTCCAGCCGGCTGCGCAGCTTTTCAATATGACCCTGCAAAGCGGCGTCCGAGATAGAGGCAGGCGCCAGGACCTCCATCTTTCCGCCCACCATCCTGGCCTGGATGGTCTTCCTGCGCCGCGCCGATCTCTTTATCAGAACCTCCAAAGCGATAGCCTCCATGTTGCACCGGCAAATCCTATTACACCGGTGATACCCTACGGCATCAATGATATGCTTGCAGGCTATTAATAGCTTTCTTTTTTGATGATAGTATATAAAAAATAACAAAGTTTATGGTGAGAATAGTATGCCAATTTTCAAATTAACTGATCCCTATTAACTGGTCCCTGGAGGAGTCTAGAATAAAATCCAAAAATGCTCCACCCTTACGAGCAGGGCAGCCACTCGATGCTTATCTCCCCCGGAGAGCTGCCCGACCAGAGCTGGATGAACTTCTCGATGGAAAATACCCCGGTCAGATCCTCCACGCTGCGGCCAAGGAGCTGATGGCGGCCCATGCGAGAGGCGACTGGGTCGTATGACTGCCAGGCTATGTGGGCTCTGCCGATCACATTGGAGCTGATGCTGGCCTCAAGACCGCTTGCCCGCCCTTCCATCGGGCTGGTGGCAAAGCTCTCGCTCTTATCATAGTTTTTAATTGTCAGCACATCCCTCTGGCCGTTGCTACTCATAGGCTGCGCAAAGCTCAGGGGGGAGCCTTGCGCAAAGGAGATCAGAACCGCCGCTGCCATCGCCAGACAGAGCTGCTTGAACATTTCCCCAACACCTCTGATCGATGATTGTCGAACGTTTATTTCAAGGTATTGCTCTGATTAACAAAATCGACGAAATTCGCGATCAAAAAAGTATTTGCCGAACCTCTGCAGTCTTGCTACATATCCTACAGCATATTATCTGTACTCATGCTTGGAGAGGTTGATTGTTCCCCGTTAAGGTCTTGCAGGATCATCTCCCGGTTCTGCCTGGCGGTCTCATAATTGGAGTCGATGTCGATCGCTTTGGTAAAGCAGGATAAAGCATCCTGGTATCTGCCCATTTCCCTGAGAACAACCCCTTTATTATTCCAGCCGGATGGGTCTCGGGGTCTGACTTGAGTGGCGCTTTCAAAGCAGCCCAGTGAGCCGGAAAGATCACCCTCATTGGCCAGAGCCATTCCCTTTCCGACAAATGCATCATAATAGTACGGATTGATCTGCAGAATCTGGTCGAAGATGGCTATCGCCTGGCTGTTTTCTCCTAAACCCTGGGAGAGTGCTATGGCCTCCAGGTTCATGGACTCGAGATTGGAGGCATTGATGTCCAGTGATTTGCGAAAACAGGAGATCGCATCATCGAATCTGCCCAGATTTGCCAGAGCTTTTCCTTTATTGTTCAATAGGGCAGTGTTGTTCGGCTCCAGCTCCAGAGCCTTATCGTAGCTTGCTGCTGCCCTTTCGTAGTCACCGGAAATAAAATATCCGTTGGCCTGATCGGACCAGTACTGCGCCGTCTCTGCCATTGCCGGCAAGGCCAATACCGATGCCAGCAGAGCGATAAAAGCAATTGCGAGTTTCATGGGAGCCTTTTCTAAAACCAAGGGGTAAATATCTTCTCCTCCTTGCCTATGCGATCACTTACGGAACGGAATAGGTTTTGTTTAGCTAAACTTCGCCGTTCTTTTTTATCTCATCCATAAGCTTATTCCAGTTTTTAACCTGGTCAACCTTTCGCTTTATCAGCTCATCAGCGCCATACTCATGCTCATTCAGAGCGCCTATCTCCCTCTTTTTCAGGATGTCCTTGAGGTCCAGAATGGCTCGAATTATGCTCGCTGCCTCATCGTGAAGCGCCATCGCCTGTTTCAGGCTCAGTTTTTCAGTTTTAGGATCTTGCTCTTCCTTTTTCTCCTTTCGGTCCAGGATTTCGATCAGCTCATCGATCTGCATCTGCTTCGGCCAGATAATCGGCAATTTCTTTGCCATCAGTCTCAGACATGATTGCCCTCCGTCCTCCCGACCTTTCGGGCGGCAAAAGTTTTATAGCTATTCATGCTATCTCTATTTTATGACACACGAAACCACTGTGGGGAATCGTCTTCTACGACGTTCGTTCGCTTGTTGATGAAAAAGTCCGCATTTTTGACACGACTCTTCGGGATGGCGAGCAGACTCCAGGCGTATCACTCAACCAGGAGGATAAGCTCAAGATCGCAAGGCAGCTTGACAAGCTTGGCGTTAATGTTATCGAGGCTGGGTTTCCCGTATCCTCCAAAGGCGAGTTTGAGAGCGTCCGGCAGATCGCCAGAGAGGGACTGCAGTCCCAGATCTGTGGCCTTTCCCGCATTGTAAAAAAGGATGCCCAGGCCTGTCTTGATGCCGATGTGGGCATGGTGCATGTCTTCGTTCCCACCTCCGACATTCAGATCGCTCATACTATTAAGATGAGCCATGATGATATCGTCGCCGGAGCGAGGGAGACGGTCCAGTTTGTCAAGGACAACGGCAGGACATGTCTCTTCTCTGCGATGGATGCCACCCGCACCTCGCCGCAGTTCTTGCATCGCATCTTCAAGGCTGTGGAGGAGGTTCATTGCGATATCATAAACATCCCGGACACGGTGGGAGTAGCAGTTCCCTCTGCCTTCTACCGCTTTGTCAAGGATATCTGCGATGATGTGAATATGGTTGTTGATGTTCACTGCCACAATGACTTCGGGCTCGCCGTGGCAAACAGCCTGGCGGCTGTGGAGGCAGGGGCTCGCGAGGTCCAGGTTTGCGTCAACGGTCTCGGCGAGAGGGCAGGCAATGCCAACCTGGCTGAGACGGTGATGAGCCTGCACTCCATCTACGGCGCCCGCACCAGCATAAAGACCGAATATCTGGTGGAAACCGGCCGATTAATAGAGAGGCTTACCGGTGTCAAGATCCCTATAACTGCGCCCATCATAGGTGAGAATGCCTTCTCGCATGAGAGCGGCATACACAGCCACGGAGTTATTGAGGACAGCAAGACCTTTGAGCCTGGCATCATGACCCCGGAGATGGTGGGCCACAAAAGGCGCATAGTCATGGGCAAACACACCGGCAGACATGCTGTGGCCAAGGTTCTGGAGGAGGGGGGCTATCAACCCACTGAAGAGCAGCTTCAGGAGATCCTGGAGAGGATCAAGGATCTGGGCGACAAAGGAAAGCAGGTTGCCAATATCGATCTTCAGGCCATTGCCGATGTGGTGATCGGAGAGGTTGCCAAAGGAAGCCAGGCGGTGGTGCTAAAAGAGGTCTCAGTCATGACCGGGAACATCATTACCTCCACGGCAACCGTGAGGGCCATGGTGCGGGGCAAGGAGAAAGTCCTCGCCCATATCGGCGTCGGCCCGGTGGATGCAGCAGTCAATGCCGTGCAGGGTCTCCTGGAGAACGAAACGTCCATTCACCTCTCTGACTTCAGAATCGAAGCGATCAGCGGCGGTGCCGATGCCCTGGCAGAGGTGGTGATCGGGGTAGAGGACGACCGGGGACGGAAGGTCAGCGCCAGATCGGCGCGCGAGGACATCGTAATGGCATCAGTCGAGGCCCTGGTGAGCGCCATAAACCGGCTTATGCTCCTCAACGGCTCAGCAGAACGGAAGATGGCTTGAAGTGAACTACCGCGTCCTGAAGGGCGCGGTTTCTCACGTCATCGCCAAAACTTGCATCACGGATATGTGATTGTAGTGGTTTTGGTTCTATGGGCGCTACGGGCGGTTCCAACCATTGATGAGTATGTTCCTGGAAAAAGCCTTGGCAAAAAGCGTCAAACCTGCATGATTTGCGGCCATGCCCATAACGAATCGCTTTAAACCCTAACGACCACAGTCTTGGCTACGCTGTCTCCCAGCCTCTGTTGTTTGTCAGATCTCCAGATCAATATTGCGCCGATCAGGTAGGCAAAAAGGCCATCAATAACACGAAGGATATTCCTTTTGAATGCCTGTTGCATATCAATGGGAGTGCCATCTTCTCTGACAACCTTTATCTTGGTGATCATCTTGCCAATAGTCTGGCCTTTCGTTCCTTCCAGATATGTGTAATAGGCAATATAAAATGCAAATGAGAACAAGCCCACCGACCAAGACCCATGTCTCATCATGCTGATCCCCAGGACGGTCGCTAAAGCTCCAAATATTGCACTGATGACTAAGCTATCGATAACTAGCGATACAAATCGTATTCCAATCCCCTGATATTCCATACGGACCGCAGTTGCAGACACTATTTGATCTGAATTCGTCATACATCTCCCCGTTATAAAAATATACTTTATCTTATTTAGATATATCGACAGGCACTCGCAAAAGCAATTGCATATGCCGGCGGAATTTAGATCATTTTATAATATAGGTGGGTTTAATTTTTTTTTAAATTCAATCGAGATACACACTGAATAAGGGGAAACTGTGATATATATTGAGTGTAAATAGGTTTTTTCGGTGAGTTTATGATTGAAATTTATAAATCCAAAAGCATGGCATTGATTATACTTATGAGCTTGATTATTACAATCTCGCTTGCAGCGGCAGAAGCACCATTGACCAGCGAGTACGCGACCATTGAGGAAAACAAAACCGCAATGGCATCGGACTATGCAAAAACTGAAAACGCCACAACCTGTCCTGTGACGAGCGATTCGGCAGAGACTGAAGGCGCAAAACAAAATCCCGGTTTCGATAGTTTCATCGGTTTGCTGACATTAACTTCATCATATGCATCCATTAACATGATCAGAAAAAAGATGCGCCAATGGTAAATATGACAGCAATTAATCAAGAAGAACTGACTAGATGGAATTTAGTAGAGAATATCTTAAGAATGATACCGCTTCCATACTATATAACTTGTTTTTTTATTTCAATAATATTTATAATCATTTATGAAATATTCGGCCAGAAGGTCGTTCATTTCAATTGGGGCTATAATAGATTTGATTCAATAATTTTAAGCATACTTATAGGACTGCTGCTATTTGGGATTCAATTTTTCTTGAATAAAATGAGGAATACTCTGGATGTAATCGCAAATCTTTTTGAAGACAAGAATTTAAGCGGCCATCTACGAATCCAAATCCAGGATAACTTTTTAAATTCAAAAATGAAATATTTTTTAATTTTACTAATGATTTCGCCGTTTGTCATCATGCAAATTCGGGGATTCCTATTAAAAGGAATTAGAATATTCGTACGTGTTTAGCTGGCTAGCTTTGCCGTTAACATTTGGAGGCTATCCAGTCCTCTTTGTCCCCATGTTGCGAGCATCGTCATAATGCGCTCATGAATTGAGGTCCCTTTATCATTTCGCAGCGTGC
>Ga0209099_1001506_pt1 | contig 22983 bp, 17 predicted proteins | sample AD_JPNHW2_MetaG_FD_184430 | JGI IMG/M metagenome (GOLD analysis project Ga0209099, IMG submission 184430) | Active sludge microbial communities of municipal wastewater-treating anaerobic digesters from Japan - AD_JPNHW2_MetaG (SPAdes) (version 2) | ecosystem: Engineered > Bioreactor > Anaerobic... | reverse complement strand
CAACCTTTTCATCAAGAAACTCCTTCAGCTCATGTCTTTTTAACTTCATTTCCTTAAATTGGATGTCATAAAAATAAGGAAATAAAATCAAAAATTATGCTACCTTAATCATCCGTAGGAATATGTTGATACGCTTGGCAGCGGAACCTTTGTAAGGATCAGATAGATGCCTCTCAGTCCGGTTATTGTGGGGCAGCCCGAAGAAGATCCGCCTGAACTCATGTATCGCAGGCTGCATTGAATCTTCTGACTGGTGGGCGGCAAATACCTCCTCCATCCCACCCTTTTCAAGATAGATGTATTTAAGCGCCTCAATAAAGTAGATGAAGTCCTCTGCAAAGTAAGTCCGGTGAATACAGCCTTCGATACCCTTCAAGTCCCTGTCCCGGTGATTTATGACAAAATCATACGGCGAATTGCCCATGTAAGACAGCATCCTGTCGGCGCTCCTGAGTATCGCAACACGGTTGCCCCAGGCAATTGCAGCTGCCAGAAAACCGGCAACCTCTATATCCTCCTTCTTTGAAAACCTGTGAGGGATACTTATTGGATCCACGCCTATGAATGAGGGTCTGTTGTAAAGTTCAGCCCGCTGGTCAAGCAGCTGCTTCAGCTGTATTTTGTTTAAATCCATAGTCACTTTTCAGGCCAGATTGATTAAGCTTAGGCAGGTTGATTATTCTCTACAAAATAAGCGATGTATTCGGGTAATCTGGTCCCAAGATAATAAGGCAGATTCATTAGCATATAGGGTTTGCCGCCAGCAGTTCTGGTTTTGATAATCTCAAATTTCCCTGAGTACATCCGAACTGCATACGGATGATTACAAAGCTCTACGAACTGATGCAGTGACCTTAATGTTCCTTCCTTGCCTGATTTAATCTCAATCGGAATAACCTTGTCGCAGTATGTGAATACCAGGTCAACTTCGGCGGATGACTGTTTTTTCTCGCGAACCCAGAAATGCGGATTGATATCACTGATCGTATTCAATGATATTAACTCCTGTGTTATTACATGGGGAATAATTGCCCCTTTATACGAAGTGCTCAAATCTGTGAATGGAATCATGCCAGCCTGGATACCAAGCTCATAGTTGATCAGTCCGGAATCAAGGAATTGCATACGGGGAGACTTCCTTAAATCAGTCTTTACCGGAACTTCAGCATCGGTGGTCGGGTATATCAACCGGATTACTTTAGCTTCATTCAAATTTCTGAAAGCCTCCCCAACCTCTCTTGACCTGTAGTTTGATTGTCCAAAATTCTGAAATTTAATACGCTGATCAACATACATGGGAGCAGAAGACACTAGATGTTTCATAATCTTTCGCGCCGTATTATTTGATGAGTATTTTTCAACATCGCTGATGTACGTTCCCCAGATACCTTCATAAACTCCGGGCAGTTCTGTAATACTGCCCGTCTCAAGGTATTTACTTACTATCTCCGGCATTCCACCGACAATCGCATACTTATTAAATAACGTCAGCAACACTGAATGAGCATACGGTTCAACCGGTACTTTATTTATCTGCTCCAATGCCGGCAAATGGTCAATAGCTTCAAGATATTCAATGAAATTCATCGGATGCATGTACAGAAACTCAACTCTTCCGACAGGGAAGCTTCTTACTCTTTTCATTGCGAACTCCAGGAGTGATCCGGCTGCAATCACATTAAGACGGGGATACTCCTCGTAAAAGTACCTCAACATCTGAATAGCTGCCGGTGATTCCTGAATCTCGTCAATAAAAAGCAAGGTTTCACCTATTGCTGATATTGAAATATTTGCTGAAAGGAAAAGTGACTCCACAATGGATTTTACATCCATGTAATCATTGAAAACACGAGCATCCTGTGACTTTTCAAGATTCAAAACAATCTGATGAGAATAAGACTTTGCAAATTCCTGTATGAGAGTTGTTTTTCCAACTTGCCTTGCTCCCCTTATTATTAGCGGCTTACGATTTGGATTCCCTCTCCAGGCCTCAAGTTTTCTCTCTAATGTTCTATTGAAAATCATGGCAAATGAATTATTTGCAACAAAGTCATGTCAAATATGACAATTATTTGCATCAAAGTCAAGGTTATTTATCTTATTTATGGTAAAGAAGTAAGGGATAGCAAAAGAAAAGATGAAATTGCCTGCAGGAATCTTATCTCTGCTTCATTCGGTGATCAGCCCGTCCTTTATCCTGATGGTCCTGTCTGACATCGAGGCCAGTTGGGGATCATGGGTCACTATGATGAATGTATGCCCGAAGGTGTCACGCAGCCGGAAAAACAGCTTATGGAGCTCGGTTTTGTTCTCTGTATCAAGGTTTCCCGAAGGTTCATCAGCCAGTATAAGCGAAGGGCTGTTCACTATTGCACGGGCTACTGCCACACGCTGCTGTTCACCTCCGCTAAGCTGGGAAGGCTTATGATCGAGCCTGTCACTCATTCCAAGAAAATCAAGAAGTTCGGAGGCTCTGGCTGCAGCCTCGTTCCGTGATTTCCCGGCAATCAGCGCCGGAATGCATACATTCTCAAGTGCGGTGAATTCGGGAAGCAACTGATGGAACTGAAAGACGAAGCCGATGTTTTTATTCCTGAAGGAAGCCAGGGCCCTCTGCGAAAGCTGCCCGGGGTTCTGACCATTGATCAATACCGTCCCTGCATCAGCCCTGTCAAGAGTGCCTATGATCTGGAGGAGGGTTGTCTTGCCCGCCCCGCTGGCACCAACAATGGCAACCACCTCTTTATCAGCCACTTCAAGATCAATGCCCTTGAGTACCCTGAGGTCACCGTACGACTTCATTATTCCGGTTGCCTTTATCATCCTGCCTCCTTGTTTAAGTCGCGTGCCGCCTGATTTATCTCATCGGAGAGCGGTGAGGCCGCATCCTCAAAGTCCTTCCTGACGCTGTCAGTCACATCGGTAATGTCACGCCTGACCGAGTCAGTAACATCATTTATATCCTTTCTTATATCCTCGGTGCTCTCGTCGAACTCCTTCTTGATCTCGTCAGTGGCCTTGCGAACCTCACGCATACCTTTGCCCATGGCACGGGCTATTTCCGGCAGCTTATCAGCTCCGAAAAGCAGCAGAACCGCAATCAGTATGAATACTATCTCCTGCCCGCTTATGAATAGCAATAATCCCATCCGGGTGGCATTTTATGCCCGGCAAAGTTACTAAAGAATAAGATAAAACATGAAACGGCCGGGAAGAAATGACTGAGGCTGCCTTTCGGGGCAGCCTCAGTGCAGGAGCCGTTAACCGGCTATATGTTTTTTTACTCTGGTAATCGCGGTGAAGATCCGCTCCCCGGTGCCGTTAACCGGCTATCTTTTTCTTTTCGGTCTCACCGGGATGAGCCTCAGCTTCATCATCTTTCCCCTTGGTTGTTTCATAGAGAACAGGTGTTGAAACGAAGAGCGATGAATAGGTTCCGAAGACAATACCGAAGAGCAGGGCAAAGATAAATCCTCTGATCACCTCCCCTCCGAATATGAAGATCACAATCAGCACGAAGATCGTCGCCATACCGGTGTTAAGGGTTCGCGCCAGCGTACTGTTGAGAGCCAGGTTGTAAATCTCTTTCTTTGATCTCTTCCGGTAGATAGGCAGATACTCCCTGATCCTGTCGAAGATAACCACGGTATCGTTCAGCGAATAACCAACCACTGTAAGTATAGCTGCAATAAACGACTGGTCAATGTCCATTGAGAACGGCATGATACCCTGAAGGATCGAATAGAGGCCAAGCACAATGATCACGTCATGCGCAAGTGCAACCACAGATCCGACACCGTACTGCCATTTGCGGAACCTGATGAAGATATAGAGGAACATACCCACAAGTGCAAGCAGTATCGCCCAGATTGCCTTCGAAGCCTGGTCCTTTGCAATTGTCGGCCCCACGGTCTCTGAACTGGCAATATAGTCTCTGACAAACGTCTGCTGGTCAACTCCGGGGATAAGCTCCTTCAGGCCATTGTAGATCAAACCGTTGACCTCATCAGTGGCAGCCGGGTCTTCAACCTTGTACTTGGTGCTGATCTTCACCTGGTTTTCTGAACCGAAGGTCACAACCACAGGATCGCCGCCAAGCTCGTCTGAGAGAAGGTCAGCAATCTGACCGGTATTGACAGGCTGCTCGAACCTTACCACATAGGTACGGCCTCCGGTGAAGTCAATTCCCTTGCTGAGTCCCTTGGTTGACAGACTTACAATTGCAAGGATTGTAAGTGTAATTGAAAAAATATAACCGTATTTCCTTAAACCAACGAAGTCGATATGCATATTCTCCAGGAAATGCTCGGTATAAGGAGCAGAGAATTTGAGGTGGACATTTCGCTTCAGCAGGAATTCATAGATCAGGCGTGAGATAAGCACTGCAGAGAACAGTGACGTGATGATACCGATAACCAGTGTTGAGGCAAAACCTTTGATAGGACCTGTGCCGAAGTAATACAGAATCACACCGGTAACCAGTGTTGTAAGGTTACTGTCAATGATGGCAGAAGAAGCTCCCTTGTAACCGTCAGCAATGGCCTGTTTGATCCCCTTGCCTCCCCGGAGTTCCTCCTTTATCCTCTCGAAGATGAGCACGTTGGCGTCAACTGACATACCGATTGTCAGCACAATACCGGCAATACCCGGAAGTGTCAGAACAGCATTCAGTGATACCAGAACGCCCATCATGAAGAAGAGGTTGACAGTCATGGCAATGTCTGCCACTGTACCTGCTGAACGGCTGTAGTAGAAGATCATGTACAAAAGCACGATAATGAAGGCGATAATGAACGACTTCATACCGCTGTTGATTGCTTCCTTTCCAAGCGAAGGGCCAACAACAGTGTCCTGGATGATACGTGCTGGCGCAGGCATCTTTCCTGACTTGAGAATGTTTGCAAGGTCTTCAGCCTCCTCAAGGGTGAAGTCACCTGTAATCTCGGTGTTACCGCCTGCAATCTCATTCTGTACACGCGGGTATGACCTTACATAGTCATCAAGTACCACTGCAATGCACCGGTTGATGTTGTCACGCGTCATGCGCTGCCATATCTTCGCGCCCTCGGCATTCATTGAAAAATCAACCTTGATATCAGAGCCTGTAACGCCGGTTGAAGGACGTGCGGAAGTGACAACGTCACCAGTCAGAGGAGCACGGCCGTCACGTGTGGTGATCTTGATGGCGTGAAGCTCGTAAAGGGTATTTGTCGGATCCCATTTATGCGGGTTCTGACTCCAGTAGAACTTCAGCTCCCTGGGAAACAGTGATTTGATCTGGTTCATCGCCAGGTAGTTATTGACCCTGGCGGTGTCCTTGCCTGCGGCGAAGCCCACTATACTGCTTGGTTCGGCCTGTCCGTCAGGTGTTACGTTCGGTCTCAGCAACCCGAAGAGGGGATTCTGGCGGGTGAACTCCTCGAGAGAGGATGCCTCGGCAGCAGAAGCAGTGTCACTGCTGACCATGTCAAGAAGTGATTTTTCACCGGTGGCGGTTGTGTCCTGCACAGCACCTGTGACAGCTGCAGCAGCTACACTGTCAGTTGCAGCAGCAATTGCATCAGCTGGCATTATTGACCTTAGAAAGTCATTTGCCTGCATCAGGTAACCGATTACCTCGGGATTCTCATACGTTTCCCAGAACTCGAGGTTAGCTGTTCCCTGCAGAAGGTCACGTACCCTCTCCGGATCTTTTACTCCCGGCAATTCAACAAGGATACGGCCACGTGGCTGAAGTTGTGAGATGTTGGGCTGTACGACGCCAAAACGGTCAATCCTGTTCCTGAGCACGTTGAATGCGTTGTCTATGGCTGAGTTGATCTCTGTCTCCAGAACCTTCTGTACATCAGCATTGCTTGAATTGAAATTGATGCGGTCTTTCAGTTCGACGGTTCCAAAGACGCCGGCGAGCCTGGCATTCGGGTCAAGCTCTTCAAAGGAGCGTACAAACAGTGTTATGAAGTCTTCGTTGCTTCCGCCAAGCTGTTTCTGCTTTGCTGACGCAATGGCTTCATTGAATGTCTTGTCCGTACTGTAGTTTGAAAGAGCCCTGACTATGTCCTCAACTGAAATCTCAAGCACCACGTTCATTCCGCCCTTGAGGTCAAGACCCAGGTTGATCTCCTTGGTCTGCACCTCCTTGTAGGTATTGCCTAGGAATCCCCACTGATCCTTTGGCAGGGAGGCAACCGAGTCAATGTATGCCACCTCCTTGTTCAGATCACCTGCTGCATATTCCCTCGCCTCCTTCTTGACCTTGTATGAAGCCACTGTGAAGGAAAGCTGGTAAATGCAAACAAGGGTCAGGGCAATAGCCAGAGCTGAAATTAATCCTTTGTTCTGCATCTGTATCCGCTTTTAAAATTATGATTGTATGTGAAACGCTTAATTATTTACGAGGCGCAAATATAAAACTTTATTTTCTTAAACCATATGATTAATAAGCAAAACTGCCGGCGTAAACCGGCAGTCTCACATTATCCTTTTTAATTTATTCGACCAGTTTTTCGTAGTCGGTCTCAAGCGGTTTGCGGGTTATGAAATCAAACAGGGTAAGCGCCCTCATGTTGTAATAATAGGTCCAGTAATTGTTCAGAGCCTGGATGTAGCTGCGCTTGTTCTGGTCCTTCTTCGTATCAGCATTGTTCAGATCCAGTACATCAATCTTACCGATAAGGAAGCGTTGCTTGGTAACCTCGAACATCTTTGCTGCAACGGTATCCGACTTGGCGGCTATCCTTACCTGGTCATCCTGCATATTGAACTGCTGCACGTCAAGAAGCAGGCTCTGTTCAAAGTCTATACGCTCCTGCTCCACCGAAACGCGGGTCAGCTCTTCGCTTGATTTGGCCATCTTGTAACGTCCCCTTCCCTGACCCCAGTCAAGTATCGGGAGAGAGAATCCAAGTCTGATTGTCTGTTGCTGGTTGGGTTGGTTATATGCCATATCAAGCATCGGATCCTGGTCACGCAAACCGTATGATGCCGTAAGGTTGACGTTGAGACCTTTCTCTGCCTTTGCCTGTGCCACAGAACTCTGAGCCTCCACAAGCTGCCGCTCAAGCTCAATAAGCTTCGGATTATTCGCTTCAGCAAGCTTCAGCACCTCATTGACGTCTACCTCCAGATCAGGTATCTCACTGGGAATGATCAGCTCCAGCCTGACAGACTGGTTAAAGCCGAGAAATGACCGCAATTTCAGTTCCCTGTCGCGGAGGTTCATTTCGGAGGAGTTGATCTCTGTACCGGCATTAAGGTATGAGAGTTCCATCTGAAGCAACTCGTCCTCGGCAATGGTTCCGAGGTTATACCGTCCGACAGCTATGCGGTACAGGGTGTCTGCATTCTGCATGTTGGTCTCTGCAATCTCCCTGTTGATCTGAGCCAGCGCCAGGTTAAAGAAGTACTGGACGGCCATAGCATGCACGTTCTCAACATCACTCAGGTAGGTTTTACGAGCCTGCTCGTACTTGAGAGGTTCAATCTTCTTCTGCCATCTCAGTTCATTGTACCGGAAGATGGGCTGGATTAGCCTGATGTTCAGGGGTGAGGTGATGTACTTCTCCCCGTCATCTTCGAAGTTCTTCTCATAGGTCAGGTCAGAGAAGAGTGAGATTGACCCGCCCGTCAAACCGATGTTCTGCGCAAGCGACAGGTTACCAGTTGTTTGCAATACGTTTGTAGATGCATATTCCCATTGCTGGGCGGTTGAGTTCCAGACCCTGTTGTAGGCAGTACTGTAATCAGGCATGTTTCCGGTCAGTGATAGTATCGGGCGGTAATCCGCCACAAAGGTCCTGTACTGCCAGTAGCTGGAACGGAAGCGGTGCTTTGCCATATAAGCCTGTGGTGACTGTTCCGATGCAAGCTTGACAACCTCATCAAGTGTAAGGCGCATGACCTCCTGTGGCATCGCCGGCAGGGCAATGAATGCTGAAAATAAAACTGCCAGTGAAAGTGCTTTTATGCTTTTCATATAATCTTATTATTCATAACGAAGTGACTCAATCGGGTCTCTTTCAGAGGCCCTCTTTGCCGGCGAATAGCCGAAAATGACCCCAACGGCGGCAGAAACGCCGAAGGCCACCACAACGGAAAATAACGACACAATTGTGGTTATACCCGCTATCTTCTGTATCAGAACCGCAAGTATTATTCCGAGGAACACACCGATGAAACCACCGGAGACACTGATCAGGACAGCCTCTGACAGGAACTGCACAACAATATCCATCTTTTTGGCACCAATGGCCATCCTTGTTCCTATCTCCTTGATCCTTTCCATCACCGAGGCAAACATGATGTTCATGATGCCGATCCCCCCTACGATGAGGGAGATACTGGCAATGGCACCCAGCACAATGTTGAAAATGTCCTTTGTTCTCTGCTGCTGCTTCAGCAACAACTCAGGAACCGTGATCTCGAAGTCCTTCACGCCTGAGTGCCGTCTGAGCATCATTCTGCTCAGTACTTCAGTGGTAGGCGTAAGCTGTTCGGTCTCAGCAACCTGAACCACAATCTTGTCGAGCTGGTTATAGTTGGTCTCGGTGCTGGCAGTGGAGGCGCTGGCGCTGTTGACAAGCACCCTCCCACGCATTCCTCCTCCGCCGAAGACCTGGACCGATGTTGCCTCGGTTGCCAGCTTGGTGTTAACAAGTGCCCTGTTCTGGTAACGCATAAGCATTGTCTTGATAGGGATATAAACGTTGTCATTGTAAACGTTTACTCCCTGTTCCTCGAATCCTGTCAGGGAAACGTTGGTCTTTTCAAGCACACCTATCACCTTCAGCCAAACGTTGTCAAACTTGAGATACTGGCCGATAGGGTCAACCTGGCTGAAGAACTTGGCCCTGATATTGGCACCTATGATGCAAACCTGGATTCCGTATTCTTCCTGGTAGTCATTGAAGAAGACACCCTGCGAAAGGGGGAGATTGTAAAGCTCAAAATAGTCATTCGATACCCCTACCAGCTTGGCAGTATAGCGCATACCGCTGAGTACTATTGTGGAGTTGAATGATATCTCGGGGCTAATTCTCTTAACTGCGGGGATAGTGCTGCGTATTGCCTCAACGTCAAGAAGTGTCAGCCCTCTTGAGAATTTGTTCAGCTGTTTCTCTCCCTCCTCCTCTCCGGCATCTTTTTGCTGCACGATAGGGCTGATGAGTATATTGTTCACCCCCACCATCTTGATCTGGTCAAGGATTTCCTGCTGTGCGCCCTTGCCTATCGCCAGCATGCTGATCACAGCCGCCACCCCGAAGATGATCCCGAGGGCGGTCAGTATCGACTTGAGCTTGTTGGAAAGAATTGACTCAAGGGCGATGCGTATGTCGTGTCCGTATCTTTTGAACATGTTATTCCATGTTTGTTTGCCTCAGAATCCTGTATTCCTGCTACTGGTTGGGAGTTCTTACCCGCTGCACCCTGACGGTGGTATCGCTGCCGCTGCCAGCCGGTCTGCCCTGCATCTGGCCGGGGCGTCCGGCACCGCTCTGCTGACGCATGGCTTCACGCTGCTCGGGGGTCAGATTCTGCATGAACTCACGCATCTGCTCCGGGGTCATGCTTCCGGGCATCATACCCTGAGGCCGGTTGCCGTTCTGCTGACGCTTGGCTTCCTCCTCGGCCGCCTGCTTCTTTCTCTCCTTGATGACTGCAATCAGATCATCACCCTGGAGCTTGAACCTGTCGGCATCTTCCGGAATCGTCAGGTATAACTTGTCTCCCTCCTTCAGGCCCTGCTCCACTATCACATCATTCTCGTTCGACTCACCGAGCACCACCACCTGGCGTGATCCGTCTTTCTTATAGACAAAGGGGATACTGTCAGCCGTGGCAAACACTGTCTCCAGCGGAATAAAGGTAACGTCATTGAATGTCTTGGTAATTATCTGGTTGCCCGTGGTCATTGAGGGCCTCAATATGGGATCAGATCCGTCAATTTTCGTTATTACCTCAAATACCTTGGCATCAGTGTTGGGCAGCTGTTCGCCGATGTTGGCAACACTGATCACCGTACCTGTGTATGTCTTCTCGGGGAAGGCGTCAACGGTTAACCTGACACGCTGACCGGCCTTTACCTTGCTGACATCAATCTCGTTGACATATGTCTTGGATATCATCGATGTGAGGTCGGGAAGAGTTGCCACTACCGGATCCCAACCGGATATTTCCGAACCTACCTTGCGCTTGGCACCGCTCCACTCTCTCTTGTAGATGACCATCCCGTCAGACGGAGCTGATATGACAAATTGCTGGATGATGGCCTGCATCTCGGTAACCTTTCTCCGCTGCTTTGAAACCTGAAGTTCCGTATCCCAGATGTCAGCCTTTGCCTGCCTTACCTTAAGGTCATAGTTGCTGACCGCCTGCTCATAAGAACGCTGGGCTTTGTCAAGTGATATCCTGGCCTGCCTGATTGTAGTCGGAGGCTCATATTTTGACTGCTCCAGGGTAATCTCAGCTTCATCCATATTGAACTTGAGATTCAGGAGCTCATCTCTCAGGTTGCCGAGAGAAATTGTGGTATCAAGCTGTTTCTTCAGCAGGTCGGTTTCATAAGACTCCAGCCTGTCAAGCTCATCCTTGAGGCTGTTGTCAACACTCGAGCGGTCAAGCGTGGCGACATAATCACCGGCCTTCACCTCGGTACCTTCAGGCACCAGGTCAGAGATTTTGATTGATCCGAACCGCATGTTGCGGCTGTTAAGACCCTCCGGTCCTTTAATATCAGTCGAAACCTCTGCCTGCAGCTCACCGGTAGTGGTGACAACCACCTCGAAATCACCCTGACGAACCTCGGTAAACAGTGTGCTCATGTCTTTCTTGCCCGTCAGCTTGCTTATGACGATCATGGCAATAACAGCCACCGCTACAATGATTGAGGTAATGATAATAGTCCTTTTCATCTGCTGAATTATCTGTTTGTATTATTAAAGCCGTGAAATTATTATAAATTTAGGCTTACTGTGTTCTTTTTAAGGAAACATTAACTTTCATTAACTTCTGCCCGTTGATTGAGAACAAAAACTGTTCAAAAAAGATCTGAAGTCTGCTCCGGAGAGCCAGATTTATAGATTTTTAACAATGACAGTAACATCAGCTGCCAGTTTTTCAGCCTGTTCCATTGTTCTCTCCTCGGCATAAATACGCATGATAGGTTCGGTGTTGGATTTCCGGATCTGTACCCACCCCGTCGGAAGGTCGAGTTTTATCCCGTCGCGGGTGTCACAGTCAGCCTCCGGGTATGCCATGAACAGCTTTTCGCGAAGCTCTTCCATCTCAATACGGCCCGGAAGATCTATCTTCTTCTTGGCAATATAATAATCGGGATATTTCTTCCGCAATTCACTGCATCTGACACCCTGTTTTGCCAGGTGTGTCAGGAAGAGGGCTATTCCCGCCAGGGCATCACGTCCGTAATGCAACGCCGGGTATATGACTCCTCCGTTGCCTTCTCCGCCTATGACGGCTCCTGTGCGCTTCATCTCCGCAACCACGTTAACCTCACCCACCGGTGCTGAGGTATAGCTGCAGCCATGACTTTCAGTCACATCCCTCAGCGCCCTGGTTGATGACATGTTGGATACCGTGGGGCCCTTGACATGGCTCAGAACATAGTCTGCAACTGATACCAGGGTATACTCTTCTCCGAACATTGATCCGTCTTCGCATATAATGGCCAGCCTGTCAACATCAGGGTCAACCACAAACCCGAGATGTGCACCGCTCTCCTTCACTGTCCGGGAGATATCTGACAGATGCTCCGGCAATGGTTCGGGGTTGTGCGGAAAGAGGCCGGTAGGCTCACAGTAAAGCTCAATCACCTTTCTGACGCCCAGGGCTCTCAGAAGTGCAGGAATGGCTATTCCTCCCACCGAGCTGACAGCATCAACGGCAACGGTAAACCCGGCCTTCCGGATAGCGTCACAGTCAGTCAGTGTCATCCCGGTTACCATCCTGATATGCTTTTCAGTCCAGCTGTCATCACCCGTTTCAGTACCCAGTCTGTCATAGGTCACATAGTCAAAGTCCTCCGCTTCGGCCAGGGCCAGAACCTCCCTGCCATCAGCATCACTGAGGAACTCTCCGTCTTCATTGAGCAGCTTGAGCGCGTTCCACTGTGCGGGGTTATGGCTTGCAGTCAGTATGATGCCTCCTCCTGCTCCAAGACCCGTCACCGCAACCTCAACTGTAGGGGTGGTTGCCAGTCCGGCATCAATTACATCTATTCCAACGCTCCGGAGTGATGAGTTGACCAGGGCGGCGACCATCGGGCCGGAGACACGTGCATCACGGCCGGTGACAACGCGCAGCGGGCCCCTGCCCCGCCTCCTTAACCAGGTACCGTATGCAGATGCAAATTTCACTATATCTATAGGTGTGAGAGAGTCACCGGGCTTCCCGCCAATGGTTCCCCTTATTCCCGAGATTGATTTTATCAGAGCCATAAATTCCAGGTTGAAGTAAAATGCAAAGGTGCAAAAAAGAACGGGGATAAAACCGGTAAATAGTTGTAAATTTGCATCCTGAAAAAGTCAGAGGATGGAAAAAAAGACGGCCGGGCCACGGAAAGAGTATAAAAAAGGCAAAGGCACCCCGAAGCCAAAGGCCGAACCTGTCAGGCTCAATAAATACATTGCAAATAGCGGAGTATGCGCAAGGCGCGAAGCCGATGAACTGATAAAACAGGGATATATATCGGTCAACGGGAAGAAAGTGACCGATATGGGAATAAAGGTAGCGCCGACTGACAAAGTGGAGTACAGAGGCCGTTTGCTGACACCCGGAAAGAAGGTCTATATATTGCTTAATAAACCGAAGGGCTATGTAACAACCGTCAGGGATCCTCATGCCGAAAGCACCGTCCTCGACCTTGTTAAGGATGCCACCACAGAACGAATCTACCCCGTAGGCAGGCTTGACAAAGCAACAACAGGCGTACTGCTGCTGACCAATGACGGTGACCTGGCCGGAAAGCTGACACACCCTTCATACGGCGCAGGAAAAGTTTATCATGTCTTCCTCGACCGGGAAGTCACCAAAAATGACATGGAAACAATCGTCAGCGGAGTTGAGTTTGAGGAGGGAAAGGTCAGCGCGGATGCCATCTCTTACGCTGACTCTGAAGACCGTACGCAGGTGGGCATCGAAATTCACTCCGGACAGAACAGGGTGGTGAGGCGCATCTTTGAAAAACTTGGCTATAAAGTCAGAAAACTTGACCGCGTCAGTTTCGCAGGACTCACAAAAAAGAACCTGCAACGCGGTCACTGGAGACACCTTACACCAAAGGAAGTGAGCATGCTCAAGCGGGGCATACGCAAATAACTGCCCGTTATGGAATACAGGTCAGGTTTTGTAAATATCCTCGGCAATCCTAACGTAGGGAAATCGACGCTGATGAACGTACTCGTCGGTCAGAAGCTCTCGGTGACCACCCCGAAGGCGCAGACCACCCGCCACAGGATCATGGGCATCCTTAACGGCGACGGGTACCAGGTTGTCTACTCTGACACTCCCGGCATCCTAAACCCGAAATACAAGCTGCAGTCAGCCATGATGAAGTCGGTGGAATCAGCCCTCGATGACGCAGACCTGATACTCTATGTAACAGATGTGATTGAGACTGCATCAAAGCACAGTGAACACCTCAACCGCATACTTGCCTCCCCCGTCCGGAAAATCATAGTAATCAACAAGGTTGACCTTACAAACCAGGCCGACCTGGAAAAGCTCGTGGAAAAGTGGACCGGGACAGCTCCAGGCGTACCGGTGCTGCCTGTGTCAGCTGTTAACAGATTCAACACTGACCTTTTGCTGAAGGAGATTATCAGCCGCCTCCCTGAGGGCCCTCCATACTTCCCCGAAGATCAGCTCTCTGACCGTTATGATCGTTTCTTTGTCACCGAAATCATCAGGGGAAAGATCTTCGAGACATACCAGAAGGAGATTCCCTATTCAGTGGAAGTGGAGATCGAGAGTTACCGCGAGGAGCCTGAGATTAACCGGATAGCCGCCGTCATCCATGTAGCCCGCGACAGCCAGAAGGGGATTATCATCGGCCATAAAGGCTCAATGCTCAAACGTGTTGGCACGGCCTCCAGAAAGGAGATGGAAGAGTTCCTCGGAAAGAAAGTCTTCCTTGAGCTGTATGTGAGGGTGGCTCATGAATGGCGTGACAATCCCCGCATGCTGAAAAAATTCGGATACCTGTAGATTTTATTGTTTATGAGCAAGATAGCAGCAATAGTCGGAAGACCCAATGTGGGCAAGTCAACCCTCTTCAACCGTTTAACGGAGAGCCGCAAGGCCATAGTTAACGAGGAGAGTGGCGTCACCCGCGACAGGCACTACGGAAGAGCCATCTGGAACGGGGTGGAGTTTTCAGTGGTTGACACGGGAGGCTTCGTGGAAGACTCTGACGACGTCTTCGAGAGCGAGATAAACAGGCAGGTGAAGCTTGCCATCAGCGAGGCAGACGTGATACTCTTCATGGTTGACGTGGAGACAGGCATCCATGAACTTGACAAGGCAGTTGCGGCAATGCTCAGAAAGGTTCAGAAGAAGGTGATCACTGTGGTCAACAAGGTTGACAACAACAAGCGCCTTCTTGATGCGGCAGAGTTCTACGGCCTGGGGCTGGGAGACTACTTCCCGGTAAGCTCGGTCAACGGTAGCGGTACCGGAGAGTTACTCGACGAGATCGTGAAGCACCTTCCCGACACACCCGAAGAAGCCGGGGAGGATATACCAAAGGTGGCCGTGGTAGGCCGCCCGAACGTAGGCAAGTCATCACTCGCAAACACCCTGCTGGGTGAGGAGAGAAACATTGTAACCCCTGTGGCAGGCACAACACGTGACTCAATACACAGTCTTTACAATAAATTCAACCATCGCTTCCTGCTGATAGACACTGCCGGCCTGCGAAAAAAAGCAAAGGTGGATGAGGATATCGAGTTCTACTCAATCCTGAGGTCTGTGAGAGCCATCGAGGAGAGCGACCTCTGCCTGCTTCTGATAGATGCCACCCGCGGCCTAGAGGCACAGGATATGAGCATCCTCGGCATCATTCAGAAAAACAACAAGGGAGTCATCATCCTGGTTAACAAGTGGGACCTGATCGGGAAAGACCAGACCACGGCAAAGCAGTTCGAGGAAGAGATCAGGAGAAAGACCGCGCCTTTTACCGATTACCCTGTACTTTTCATCTCGGCAATCACAAAGCAGAGGATCCACAAGGTGCTTGAGCTGATTATGAGCGTATATGAAAACAGGAGCAGGAAGATTACCACTTCGAAACTGAATGAGGTGATGCTTAATATTATCGGCGAAACTCCTCCGCCTTCGACAAAGGGAAAACATATACGTATAAAGTACGTGACCCAGCTCCCGGCAGAATATCCGGCATTCGCCTTTTTCTGCAACCTGCCACAGTACATCAGGGACCCCTACAAAAGGTTCGTCGAGAACAGGCTCAGGGAGAACTTCCAGCTTACCGGAGCGCCGGTCAGGATTTATTTCAGAAAAAAATAAATACATTTGGTGTGATTTTTGATGCGAGGGTGTGTTGCCCGCATATGAAGAATGCAATTATCATAACGGTTATCATGGGTGGTCTGATGATGGCTTCCTGCGGGCCCATTGAGACGCTGCCACCGGAGCCGTCGATTGAGTTCCGGGCGTTCTCTCTTTATGATACGACAGACATGCTCGGCAATCCCGCCAAAGCCGGGAAAATTACATTTTACTTCGAGGATGGCGACGGGGACCTCGGACTCGATCCACCAGTGATACCTGGTGTTGACCCTTCGAGCAATCTCTTTTTCAGGCTATACCGCAAAACGAACGGCACTTTCGAACTTGCCGCACCTTCAGACCCGCTTTACCCCTCAGAATACCGCATACCTTATATTGATGCTGAAGGGCAGAACAAGATAACCAAGGGTACGATAGACGTTACTCTTATCTACCTGATTTACAATCCGGATGACACACTTTATTACGATTTCTGGATAAAGGACAGGAGCGGCAATGAGAGCAACACCGCAACCACCTGCATAGTCGTCCTGGGTGAAAACGGCACCTGCCTTCCTGAGTGATCAGACTCTCATCCCCATAAAGAGGACATCATCAACCTGTTCACCTTTGCCCATCCATTCGAAGAAGAAGTCCTTAATCTCCCTCTGCTGGTCGACTGCGCTCAGCGGGGTGATGTCATCTATCAGAGTCTTGAGACGGCTGATCTTCATCTTCTTGCCTCCTGTTCCTCCGAACTGGTCACAGTAACCGTCGGTGAAGAGGAAGACCAGATCTCCTTCTCTGAGATGATATTCCTGGTCATCATAGAATTTTTCGGTAACCGATTCGCCACCTACTGATGACCTGTTTCCCCTTACATAGTGCTGGACCCCGTCAATGACCAGTATTACCGGTCTCATCGCTGATGAGAATACCAACTGCCTGGTGGTCATGTTGAATTCGCATACAACAATGTCCATGCCGTCATTTGATGCTTCCAGCTCCTGGTTCTGGTTCAGGGTGGAGAATATCTGCCTGTCAAGCTCATGCAGAATCTGTGAGGGTCTGGTTATCTTTTTGACAGTTATTATATCCTGAAGCAGCGCCGTGCCGATCATTGACATGAATGCGCCCGGCACCCCGTGTCCGGTGGAGTCAGAGCAGACAACAATGAAACGGTCCTTGTCTACCCAGTCAAACCAGTAGAAGTCGCCACTGACGATATCACGCGGCTGGAAGAAGACGAATGCATCCCTGAAGACATTGTTGAGGCGCGCGGTGTCCGGGAGCACGCTGCTCTGGATACGCTTGGCATACTTGATGCTTTCAGTGATGTCCTGGTTTTTCTGTGCAAGTTCCTCTTTCTGTTCGTAAACTTCGGCCGTACGCTTCTGCAGCTCACTCTCGAGATATTCGCGCTGTTTCCTGTGGGCCCTCTCACGAAGTCTCACAATGATGTAAACCACACCGGCAATTAGAGCCAGCATCGAGAGGAAGAACCACCATCTGTCTGTAACAGGTTTCTGTATTATCAGATCGAATGATGCACTGGTTGCGCTGCCGGGGTCATCCCTGGTCAGGGCTTCCACACTGAACCGGTAGTGCCCGTCACGCAGACTGTTGTAGGTCACAGACCTGTCACCGGTCATTTCACTCCACTGTTCGTCCCTGCCAAGCCTGGTGCGGTAGACTACGTTAAGCGGATCACGAAGAAAAATACCGGCATAATTTACCTTCACAGTGTATGACTTCCTGTAAGGGAGGTTGTAACTCTCCCTGTAGGGATAAACAACATTGTTGATAACCACAGAAATGATCCCTGCCTGCGGGGCGACCGCCGAATCTGGCTCGAGTGAAGGATTGTATACCACTATCCCTTCTGTTGTTCCGATACATACGGTTCCGTCAGGGAGTTGGGTAAGCGCATTGGGCAGACAATCTCCACGCACCCCGAAGTCCGCGCTGTAGGATCTTACCGAGCCGGTTGCCGGATTGGTGATTGAAAAGCCTTTCTGGTGGCCGGTCCATATCCTTCCGTCAGAGGCAATCATTGCGCTGTAGCAGAAATTGTTCAGCAACCCGTCATCCTCGGTATAATTCAGAAGTGTGTCAGCAGCAAAGAGAAAGAGCCCGTTGCCCTTTGTTCCTGCACATACGGAACGGTCAGGAGCAACAGAGATGCTGAGAATATCGTTTACCAGTCTGCCCTCCATGACCTCGTTCTCCGTACGTACCCCGCCGGTCACATGTATGTAGCACAGCCTGTCGCTCTTTGTGGCTACCAGCACCTCTCCATCGCGGTTGACAACAACCTGTGAGATATAGTTGTGCGGCAGCAGTTCCATCGTCGTGTATACAGCTTTCTGCCTGCCTGTCTCCCTGTCAAGCAGAACCACCCCGTCGCTGGTTCCGAGCCAGGTATTGTCACCCTCCACGGCCACTGAATTGATGTGGTTCTGGCCCGGATTGCCGGAACGATAGACCTGTTTCAGGCTCCCGTCGGGCTTCATCAGCCATAAACCGTCTCCCGCAGTGCCTATCCATATGTTTCCGGGGTCATCAGCAGACCATGAGGTGATGCCTGACCCGCCTGTTCTTGCAGAAAGATTACGGAACCGTGTAAAGCTGCCGGTAAGCGGATCGAAGTCAAAAAGCCCGCTCCTGGTGCCTGCAACCACCTGTGTGCCGGCCCGGCCGATGTATGTAATTTCCTTGTCAGTCTCCGGCCTGTAAAAGGCGAAGGCGTTAGTTGTGACAGCAGCCAGGCCACTGGTATAGAGACCCATCCAAAGGTTCTCTTCCCGGTCGGTAAAAATGGTACGGACATTATTGTCAGGGAGACCTGACCTGACATCATATCTCCCGGTGATGATCATCTTGCTATAGTCAGTGCTGAACGCAACCTTTACTGCCCCCGAATCCTTTGTGGCAATGGTCAGTGTCCTTTCCGGCCCCGCATTAAGTGCCGGGATATTCATGTTCATGAAGAGGGTGTCACCCACAGCCCTGGCATTTATTGAGTCACCGCTCCGACGGATCATCCACAGGCCCGTGTTGTCGGTACCGGCGAACCAGGTGTCATCATCCATCCGGACAACTGTCTGAATCCATGTATAGTCCAGTTCAGGGAAGGTGAGCCTGCTGACTGCCTTATCGCCTTCAGCATCACAGAGATGGAGATTATTCTGCGTTGCTGCAAGGAATGTTCCTTCTCCGGCAAAGGCGATGTCAAACAGAGTCATATCATCGGGCATCTTCATCCTGGTGATCTTCTCATCACCTCCGGAACCGGCAATGAAAATCCCGCTGGTCTGCGTGACTATCCAAACCTTGCCGTCAGGGCTGCCGGTGATCCGGTTGATTCTGTCAGATTCCTCCAGCGTCATTCTCTCCAATCCTCCTGTCATGTTCCAGGTGAAGAGCGAGCCATCATTCATTCCCACCCACATTGTTCCCTTCCGGTCACAGAACAGGGCGCTCACGTTACCCCGCGGCAGGGTGTCAGGAAAAGGCATATGATGAAATGAGAAACCGTCATAACGGTAAAGGCCGGTGTCAACTCCCATCCAGAGAAGGCCGCTCCTGTCCTGCGCTATCACACTCAGCCAGGGTCCCGGAAGGCCGGTATACTCATCATAGGTACGAAAACTGTACGTCTGTGCAGACGAAACAAACGGATGCAGCACATTAAGACAAACAATACATATTGCTGCAATTGAATATCTGAATCTTCCGGGCATGATTACTTCTTGGGTACTACCTTTATCCGTGGCTTATATACGGGAACTCCTCCGATCGGTGCGCTGAAGAACGGGAGATTCTCGCCGTACTGGTTCTGTACTGATACCACCACATTGTTGTTTTTGACCAGTTCTCCCTTCCTCTTGTAAAAGCGGAAGTCGAGCGACTTTCCTATCTCTCCCTCGTAGATTTGTATTTTCGATGTCGCCCATTCATCTTCGCCTGAAAGCGGGATTATCTGCCCCTTCCTCTCAACGGATACCACCATGGAATTCCCGTCATTGTCCCAGTCGAAGTTACTCTGCTGTACCCAGATACAGCCACTGTCAATGAACGGATAGATGTGGGAGACCAATGATGTGTCATTGTTGTTCCACATCCTGAATGTGTATTCATAGGTGAAGGCATTTGCGCCGTCAATTGGCACGTTCGCGTCAGGTCTCCTCGAGATGGCGTACCTGTAAAGGTTGCCGTCATCACCTGAAACACCGTCGCAAATGATCTTGAAGATATTGCTCAGGAACTTCGGGTAATACTCACCGTCAGCCGGGTTGAAAGGTCCGAAGGTAAACCACCGTTCGTCAAGCTTGTTGTCCATCCCGAATGTGCGGGTGGCCAGCATCGTTCCGCTCTTGTAATTGCCTTTCGGGTCAATGCCGTTTGCTTCCTGATGCGTATAGCAGCCCCTGCCACCGTAGATTGAGTAAACCATCCGGGTGTTCCAGAAATTATTTAGCTCATCTGTCTTCCCGCCGATATCAGGATCATACACCCTTATATAGAACGGATCCTTGTAATCCTTCGGCAGGGCGAAGAAGAATGTCTGTGAAAAGTCATCATCTCCCCATGAAGTGACACCTCCATCCCTTCCAAAGGTTATCAGGAACGGGATGTTCTCGTCAGGGCCCGGTACTTCCTGGGCTCTCAGCCCCACAGGGGCAGCTGAAAGAACAAGTGCAAAAAGCGGCAGTATTAAGCGGGTTACTCTCATCTTCCTCCTTCAATAATCATTTTACACCAGCTGATACTTCAATGTCTTTGCAGACACAGACCTCACGCACAACTCCCCCGGCGTCAGGTGCTGAACTGACTATCAGCTGAATATTATATCTTCCCGGAAGGGCAAATACCTTCGATACTTCCAGTCCGGTTGCTACAGTCTCATCTCCGAAATTCCAGTAGTAGCGGTCTATCTTCATCCCGGGCAGGTAAGTGTCACCTGCATTAAGGATCAACGTTTCCCCGGCTGCGATAGTATCCGGGCCGGTGATAACCGGCTGCTCGATATCTGTAATTTCAAGCTCATAGGATGCCTGTCGTTTCTCAATGCCCCCGGTAATAAGGTTCACAATATCAAGGCTGATATCATATATTCCCGGACCGCTGAAACAGTGTTCCGCAGTTATGCCTGAGGCTCTTGACCCGTCACCGAAGTCCCACTCCCACCTGAAACCTTTCTTGAGGGTATCCTGTTTAAGCGCGTTCTCCTCTATGAACTCGTAACAGTAGCTGTTTTTCTGAAGTGAATCGCAGGTTGACCATCTGATAATGGTTGATGTGAAACTGTAAATATCATCATTGAAATTGCGGCGGTTTGAGGCAAAATAGCCCTGCATGCCGCCCTGCGCAGCATAAAAGGCAAAGTCGTCTGCTGTCGAGTTCACCGGTTCATCCATTGCCACAGGCTTTGTCCATGAGCCGAAAACCAGGTTTGAAAACCAGATATCAAGCCCCCCCTTTCCCCCGGGCCTGTCGGAAGCGAAATAGAGCCTGCCGGAACTGTGAAGGAACGGATGTATCTCTGCATCGCTGCTGTTGACCTCCGGACCAAGATTTTCCGGTTTGGTCCATCGTCCGTCAATATTCTCGCACATATAGATATCATACCTGCCCAGTCCTCCCGGCATGTCAGAACAGAAAAACAGATACCTGTTGTCTGCTGAAACATATGGGAAGGACAGATTGTACTCAGGGTTATTGTATTCAAAGGGGGTGATATCAGTCCATTGTGACCCGGAACGTCTGGCTGTAAAGATGCCGAGTCTGTTGGGCTGTTTCTTCCCGAGCCGGCGGCCATCGCTGGTATTGCGCGTGAACCACAGGGTGTTTCCGTCAGTTGCCACAGAGGCCGGGCCAATGTTTGCATCCCTGACAAGACCTGGTGCGAACCGGACAGGTGAGGCAGGCTCACCCTCCTCACCGAAAGGGGCAAAATAAAGCTCATAAAGCCTGACTCCCTCAAGGTTTTTCTTCGTAAGGAAAGGATTGGTCTTCCTGTTCGAACAGAACAGGATTCCGTCACTCATTATCACCGGAGCCATCTCATCGGAAGAGGAGCTGATCTTTGAGATATGCATGACCTCAAAGGTTCCCTTCGCCTGTCCGCTCATGATAGCGATACTGACGAAGAGGAAAAGCCCCGCTGCTGCAATATGTTTCAGAATTCTCCTCATATTTTCAGAAATACCTTGGCGATGTTGCGCTTACGGCAAATGCAAACTCATACCTCAGTGACACCTCATGTGTCCCGGATGTATAATTATTCAGATGACCAAGCTGGTAATCAAAGGAATACCCAACCTTAAGCTGAGGTGTTACCTGCAGGTCAAGGAGGGCAACCGCTGCCTTCTCTGAAATTCTGTATGAACCTCCGACCCATAGCATGTCGGCAAAAATCAGGTTGGCATTCAGGTCAACTTCCAGTGGCTCGTGCATTGAATACCTCACAAGTACCGAAGGCTTGACCTTAAACACATCTGCAAACCTTATCAGTGTTCCTGCTGTGAGATATGTCCTGAACAGGGAATAGTCAGGACTCACCCTGAACTGGTCAGCCTCGTCTCTTTTATAAGTCAGCAGAGATGGTACTGACAATCCGGCGAAGTATTTGTCAGTATAATAATAGAATCCGACTCCCATATTTGGAAGGGTGTACTTCATGTCTCCCGTGAGGAGAGGATCAGCAGGGTTGCCGTCAGGGAACTGCAGACGGTTGTAATTGGTGTTGCTGAGGTCAAAGCCGCCCTTAAGTCCCATTGAAAGCCTTCCATGGCCTAACCTTACGCTGTAAGCGTAGAAAGCATATATACCCACATCCTTTGTCACACCGTATGTGAGATAGTCAGCCATCAGTCCGAGTGATACTTTTTCCTTCTTGTTTACCGGGCTGTGCAGTGAAAGTGTCTGGAACTGCGGGGCACCGCTTATTCGTGCCCACTGCTTGCGGTATGAGAGATTGGCGCTCAGCGCCTCGCGGGTACCTGCATAAGCCGGATTGATAACAAGGCCGTTGGTAAGATACTGGCTGGTAACAGGCACCTGCTGCCCATCCACCGGCAGCGCAAGCACCAATGCAAGGAGAACTGATATGTGCAAACCTCTCTTCATCTTATCTCCTGAGAATGATAAATCCACTGATATGAGCCGAGTATTCAGGAACATCAAGGTCCTGCGCTCCCTTTATGGTCAACAGGTAATAATAGGTGCCATCGGGAACCTCCCGTCCGTTCAGGTCAAGCCCTGTCCAGGCGCCAATCGGATCATTGCTGCGGTAATCCGCAGCCCGAAACACAACAGCACCTGCCGTGTTGATAATAACAAGCTCATTACGTGTAAACTCCAGCCCCTCAACGTTGAAGTAGTCATTTATGCCATCATTGTTTGGGGTTACCCCCTGGGGTATGGTAAGATCAGGCACTGTAAGTGTCACAGTCATCTCAG
>Ga0209099_1001505_pt1 | contig 22995 bp, 21 predicted proteins | sample AD_JPNHW2_MetaG_FD_184430 | JGI IMG/M metagenome (GOLD analysis project Ga0209099, IMG submission 184430) | Active sludge microbial communities of municipal wastewater-treating anaerobic digesters from Japan - AD_JPNHW2_MetaG (SPAdes) (version 2) | ecosystem: Engineered > Bioreactor > Anaerobic... | reverse complement strand
GCGAGGACGAGGGCGTGGCTGCTCTTCCCTGACTTGATGCCGCCGGTGATGAGGGTGCGCATGTGGCCGTGATAGCGCGAAGGGCGCGCCGTCGTCAAGCGCGAGCCGCGGGCTTCATGGGCAGGCGCTCGCAGGTTGGGCCTTGTTCGGGCCGTTTCATTGACGTTATAGCGCGGGTCCTGGCAGGGGAAAATGCCGGGGCTCCTCGCTGCGTTCGGCCCCGGTATTTTCCCCCGCCACCCGCCGCGTTGCATCGTCATGAAGCGTCACGAGCCGGGCTCAACCAACGATGGCCGCCCATGAAGGCTGCAGCTGCAAAACAGCGCGCGCCATTGGCATTGCCGGGCTGGAAGGCCGGCCCTTGTCGCGCCGCGATCAAGGGCCGGCCTCCGCGCTCCCCCGCAGGCCCACCAACCAGGCCACCCAGGTACAGTGGCGGTCCGAAAGGACGGCCATCGAGAGATAAACCCAGTCATACCGCTTCATGAATTCGTAGCGCGGCGGGTGGCAGGGGGAAAGACAATCGCGCAAAGCGCTCGATTGCCTTTCCCCCTGCCAGGCCCCGCTCTTCAATGTTATAAAACGGTTCACGGGGGTCCTCTCCCGATTTCTCTCCTTTCCGGCCGCCGCAACCGTACTTGACCTCCTGCGCCCGCGGGCGCTAGAGTCCAAGCGTGCGGCGCCGCAAGGCTTAATTGGGAAGCCGGTGAGATACCGGAGCGCCCCCAGGCACTGTAAGAAGGCGATTGACCGGTCCTACGATTCCGCGCCAGCGGGATCGGAAGCCACTGCGAAAGCGGGAAGGCCAGGACAGTCCGGGATGCCTTCGAGCCAGGAGACCTGCCGTACGGCCGCGTCGATGACGCGGACATCTCCCTATTATTCACTGGGTGTTGAATAATGACGGCATACATCTGTCTCCGTCGTTTTGCAGTATCAGATACCCACTCCGACGCGCAATGACCGGCAAGGTCATCATGGTGCAGGGCACCGCGTCCTCGGTGGGGAAGAGCCTCGTCTCCGCCGCCCTCTGCCGCGTCTTCGCGCGCCGGGGCTGGCGTGTCGCGCCTTACAAGTCGCAGAACATGTCGAACAACGCGGCCGTCGTGCGAGGCGCGAGCGACGGCAGGGATGGCGAGATCGGCCGCGCCCAGGCCCTCCAGGCCGCCGCCGCGGGCGTCGAGCCCTGCGTCGACATGAACCCCATCCTCCTCAAGCCCGAGACCGACAGCCGTTCCCAGGTCATCCTCCACGGCAAGCCCTACGCGACACTCGGGGCGCGGGACTACTACGCCGAACGGCCCGCGCTCTGGGCCGCCGCGACGGCCTCCCTCGACCGGCTCAGGGCCGGTTACGACCTCGTCGTCATCGAGGGTGCGGGCAGCCCCGCCGAGATCAACCTCCGCGACACCGACATGGCCAACATGGCCGTCGCGCGTTATGCGAGCTCGCCAGTCATCCTCGTGGGCGACATCGATCCGGGCGGAGTCTTCGCCCAGTTCGTCGGCACCCTCGCCCTCCTTCTCCCCGAGGAGAGGGCCCTCGTGAAGGGCCTCGTCGTCAACAAATTCCGCGGCGACGTGTCGCTCCTCGAGCCCGGCCTGCGCGCCCTCGAGGGCCTCGCGGGCCTCCCCGTCCTCGGCGTCCTCCCCTGGCTCCGCGACCTCGGCCTCGCCGAGGAGGACGCCCAGCCCCTCGAGCGCCGGGCCCCCGCCGCGGCCGGCGACTTCAACGCTGCGGGCCGCGGAGACGCGCCCGGCCTCGATATCGCGGTCATCCACTACCCCCACCTTGCAAACTTCGACGACATCGACGCCCTCCGCCTCGAGGAGGGCGTGTCGCTCCGCTTCGTGGAGAAGGCCGAGGAGCTCGGCTATCCCGACGCCGTCATCCTCCCCGGCAGCAAGGCGACCCTCGCCGACCTCGCCTGGCTCCGCGCCCGGGGCCTCGACGAGGGCATCCGCTGGCTCGCCCGCGCAGGCCGTTCGGTCGTGGGCCTCTGCGGCGGCTACCAGATGCTCGGCCGCGGCCTCGCCGATCCCGAGGGCGTGGAGGGCAATCCCTCCTCGGCTCCGGGCCTCGGCCTGCTGGCGGTCGAGACGACCTTCGCCGCGGCAAAGCACGTTGCGCGACTCAGTGGTTCCGTCCTCGGCGGCCCCGCCTTCTTCGCGTCGGCGAAGGGAGCGGCCCTCGAGGGCTACGAGATCCACGCGGGAGAGACGCGGCGGGTCGATGGGCAAGAAGGCAGCGCCCCCCTCTTCGTCCTCCGCGCCGAGAGCGGTGCTGCTCCAGGCGGGGACCCCGCCGGCGAGATCCTCGACGGCGCCGCAGCACAGGACGGCAGGGTCTGGGGGAGTTACCTCCATGGCATCTTCGACGAGCCGGCCTTCCGCCGCTCCTGGCTCGATTCGCTCGCGCCAGGCAAACGGAACCGCGCCCGCGGCCCCGCAACGGCCTATGTCCCCCTCCCCGGTCTTTCCCTCGCGGAGGCTCGGGAAACCGCTCTCGACCGCCTCGCCGATGCGGCCGAACAGAACCTCGATATCGAAGCCATCGCCCGGATGGCAGGACTCGCCTCGATACACCCCATGAAGGAGCATCAATGACCCTGCTCGAGAAGACCATCGCGTCCATCGTCCCCTCGGACCAGGACGCCGCCCGCGCCGCCAGGGCGCGCGAAGACGACCTCACGAAGCCTCGCGGCAGCCTCGGCCTCCTCGAGGACGTCGCGGTGAAGATAGCCGCGATGCGCGGCACTGCACGTCCCCGCCTCGACGCAGCCTCAGGCGTCGTCTTCGTCATGGCGGGAGACCACGGAGTCGTCGCCGAGGGCGTGAGCCTCTACCCCGCCGAGGTGACCCCCCAGATGGTAGCGAACATCCTCGCTGGCGGAGCCGCCATCAACGCCCTCTCGCGCGTCGCGGGAGCGCGGGTGGTGGTGACCGATGTCGGCGTGGCCGCCGACCTTCCCGCAGCGCCCGGTTTCTACTCGAAAAAGGTGGGACGCGGCACGGCCAACATGGCCAAGGGTCCCGCGATGAGCTTCGACGAAGCGCGCCGTTCCATCGAGGCGGGAATCGAGGTCTTCGAGGCGGAGTACGCGAGGAAGGCCTTCCAGATCGCGGCCACGGGCGACCTCGGCATCGGCAACACGACGCCCTCGGCGGCCATCGCCGCGCTCTACACCGGCCTTCCCGCGCGTTCCACCGTCGGCAGGGGGACCGGCCTCGACGACGCGGGTGTGGCGCGCAAGGCCCTCGTCGTGGAGCGCGCCCTCGAGGTGAATAGCCCCGACCCCGCCGACGCACTCGGCGTCCTTGCCAAGGTTGGCGGCTTCGAGATAGGCGGCATAGCCGGCGTCTGCCTCGCCGCGGCCGCGCATCGCATCCCTGTCGTCGTCGACGGTTTCATCTCGACGGCGGGCGCCCTCATCGCGGCAGGCCTCGTGCCCGCAGCGCGCGACTACATGCTGGCCTCGCATGCGTCCACGGAGGGCTGCCACCGGGCCATGCTCGAAAAACTCGGCCTCAAGCCCCTCCTCGACCTCGGCCTCCACCTGGGCGAGGGCACGGGAGCCGCCCTCGCCATCCCCCTCTGCGTGGCCGCCTGCCACGTCCTCGACGAGATGGCTACGTTCTCCGAGGCTGGCGTCTCGGACAAGGACTGAAAAAGGAGAATCGTGATGAAGAAGGACATAATCCGCCGCCTCGCGGCTTCCATGGTCCTGGCTGGCGCGTTCGCTCTCGCAGCGACCGCGCAGACCACGGGGACAGCGGCCGGCAAGGTTGCTGCCGCCGGCACCAGGGTCAGCGCCATGGACTCGAGCGGCCGCGTCGTCACCCTCGCCTCGCCCGCTCGGCGCATCGTATCTATTTCGCCGGCTGCCACGGAGGTGGCCTTTGCCGTGGGAGCGGGCGCTTACGTGGTGGGCGACACCACCTATTGCGACTATCCCGCCGCGGCAGTTGCCCTCCCCAAGGTTGGCGGCTTTTCTGCCTCGACGATCAGCGTCGAGCGCATCGTGGCCCTCAAGCCCGACCTCGTGCTCACGGCCGGCCCCTCGATGCACGGCGCCGTTGAGACGGCCCTCGCCAAGCTCGGCATAGCAGTCTTCGCCTACGACCCCGTCGACTTCGCGGGCATCGCTAAGGGCATGAACGCGATGGGCGATCTCGCTGCCACGGGCGATACTGCGCGCGCAGCCTCCGGCGCCATGCTCGCCGCCATCGAGAAGGTCAGGTCGGCGGTCTCCTCGGTGCCGAAAGACAGGCGCCCGACGGTCTTCTGGGAGGTCTACGACGATCCCCTCATGACCTGCGGCGCGGCGAGTTTCCCGCACGCCATCATCGAGGCGTCAGGCGGACGGGACATCTTCACCGACCTGCCCGGAGCCTGGCCCCGCGTGAGCGCCGAGGAGGTCATCCGTCGCGCGCCCGACTACATCATGGGAGCGGATGACCATGGCGACAAGCTCACCGCGGCTGGCGTGGCGGCGCGGCCGGGCTGGTCCACGATTCCGGCGGTCAAGTCCGGCCGCATCGTCCTCCTCCCCGCGAACATCGTGTCGAGGGCAGGTCCCCGTGTCGCGGAAGGGGTCCAGGCCCTGGCCAGGGCCCTCTATCCCGAACTCTTCCGCTAGGAGAAGGCGATGACGCCTAGACGGATCCTCGGCATGGCCGTGGCGGCCCTCGCCGTGCCCACGGTCCTCTTCGGCACCCTCTGCCTCGGAGGCTCGCCACTCCCGCCGGCCGAGGTCGCCCGCGCTCTCGCGGCCCGAGTCTTCCCGGGCATCGCGGTCGATCCGGTCGCCGTCTCCATCGTATGGGAGCTCCGCCTTGCGCGGAGCCTCCTCGCGGCCGTGGCGGGCGCGGCCCTCGGGGCCTCGGGCGCCGTCCTCCAGGGCCTCTTCCGCAATCCCCTCGCCGACCCCTATTCGCTCGGCGTCTCCTCGGGGGCCTCGCTCGGGGCCGTCATAGCGATCTCGCTCGGCATCGGGCTTCCCGGCGCATTAGGCGCCGCCGGATCCTTCGGCGCCCTCGGCGCGGTAGAGGTCTTCGCCTTCATCGGGGCCATCCTGTCGGCGGTCGTGGTCTACGCCGTGGCCAGGGTCGCCAAGGCCATGGGCCCGACCGCCGCCCTCCTCCTCGCGGGCACGGCCGTCGGCGCCCTCGTCTCGGCAGTAGTTTCGCTCATCGTGTCACTCCATGACCAGGACCTCCACGAAGTCTTCTTCTGGCTCCTCGGCGGCTTCGGCGGCAAGGGCTGGACCGACCTGGCGGCGGCCCTGCCCGCCGCCATCGCCTGCCTCGCCCTGGCCTTCGTCCTCGCGCGTCCCCTCGACCTCCTCGGCGCCGGCGAGGAGGCGGCGGCCAGCCTCGGACTCGACGTCAGGCAGGCCCGGCGCCTCGCCGTGGCCACGTCCTCCCTCGGCGCGGCAGGAGCCGTGGCCGCCGGCGGCATCATCGGCTTCATCGGCCTCCTCGGGCCGCACATCGCGAGGCTCCTCGTGGGCCCCGGCCACCGCCGCCTCGTACCCGCGTCAGCCGCCATTGGAGCCGCCCTTCTCGCGGCCGCCGACGCCCTCGCCCGTTCCATCGCCTCCCCCCTCGAGCTGCCCGTCGGCATCGTCACCGCCATCATCGGCGCGCCCCTTTTCCTCTGGCTTCTCGCGCGCCCCGCGCGGACGGGGGCGGGCGCATGACCCGGCTTGTAGCGCACAACCTCTCCTGCGGCTACCGCGGCCGCCAGGTCCTCCATGGCGTCGACCTCTCCGTGGAGCCCGGCGAGCTCCTCGCCCTCGTAGGACCCAACGGCGCAGGAAAGACCACCCTCTTCCGCGCCCTCTCGGGAGAGCTTTCCGCCACCGCGGGACGCGCGACCGTTGAATGGAACGGCATGTCCCGCGAGGCTGCGCGTCTTTCCCTGCGGGAACGCGCCCGCCATATCGCCCGCGTCCTCCAGGGCGAGACGCCCGCCTGGGCCGCCACCGTACGCGAATATGTGGCCGCAGGCCTCTTCGCCGGCCTCGGCTGGTTCGGCGCGCCGGGACAGTCGGAGCGCAAGGCCGTCAACAAAGCCCTCGATCGCGCCGGCGCCTCCGAATACGCGGAACGGCCGGTCACCGAGCTCTCAGGCGGCGAGTTCCGGCGCGTACTCATCGCCCGGGCCCTCGCCCAGGGCGCGGAGGCCCTACTCCTCGACGAACCCGCGGCCGAGCTCGACCTCGCCGGCCAGATGGCCGTCCTCGGCCTCCTCAGGGACCTCGCGGCCCAGGGCGCCGCCGTCGCCTTCAGCGTCCACGACCTCAACCTCGCAGCCCTCGCCGCCGACCGGGTCGCGGCCCTCGCCGACGGCCGCCTCGTCGCCCTGGGGCCGCCAAAAGAAGTGCTGCAGCCTGAGCTCATCGAATCGATCTACGGCTCGCCCGTCCATGTCGGCGAACATCCATCGATGGACCGCCCTCAGATCTCGCCCATACCGCCATGGATCGACGAATGAAAATTCCCCGCATCGTCATCGCGGCCGCCTCCTCGGGCGCCGGCAAGACGAGCTTCACCCTCGGCCTCCTCGGCGCCCTCCGCGCCCGCGGCCTCGCTGTCGGGGCCTTCAAGGCCGGGCCCGACTACATCGACACGCAGCTCCACGCCGCCGTCCTCAGGCGGCCCTCGCGCAACCTCGACATCCGACTCATGGGAAACGGGGCCGTCCTTTCCTGCCTCGTCCGTAACGGAGCGGACAACGCGTTGTCCGTCATAGAGGGAGTCATGGGCCTCTATGACGGCTCCTCCCTCGGGACCTCGACCGCAGACCTCGCCGTCCTTACGGACTCGCCCGTCCTCCTCCTCGTCGATGCCTCGGCCTCCGCGGAAAGCGCCGGGGCCGTGGCCCTGGGCTTCGCCTCCTACCGCCGCGAAGTCAGGATCGCAGGCGTCGTGCTGAACCGCATAGCCGGGGAGGGACACTTCGAGGCGGCGAAGGCCGCCGTCGTTGCGGCCACGGGCCTGCCCGTCCTCGGCTACCTGCCCTCCGATCCGTCCCTCGCCCTCCCCGAGCGCCACCTTGGCCTCGTCGAACCCGGCGACTCGCCCGACTTCGGCCGTGCGGCGGCGGCCCTGGCGGCGGCTGTCGAGGCCCATGTCGATCTCGACGCCCTCATCGCCCTCGCGAACGAAGCGCCCGAACCCGGCCCTACGGGACCGATGGCGCCGCCCACGGAAGGCGCGGGCGCCACCGCAGCGGGCAGGCGTCCCCTCTGCGTGGCGGTCGCCCGTGACGCGGCCTTCAGCTTCTATTACGAGGACAACTTCGACGCGATGCGCGACATGGGGCTGGAACCTGTCTTCTTCAGCCCCCTCGCGGATAGCGCCCTGCCTCCCGGCATCACGGGCCTCTACCTCGGCGGTGGCTACCCCGAGCTCCATGCCTCCGCCCTCGGCCGCAATGACGCGATGCGCGATTCCATCCGCCGCGCCGCTTCGGCCGGCCTGCCCGTCTTCTCGGAATGCGGCGGCTATCTCTACCTCCTCGAAAGCCTCGAAGACCTCGAAGGCAGGATCCATCCGGGCTGCGGAATCCTGCCCGGCAGGGCCCGGATGGAAACGAGACTCGCAGCGCTCGGCTACCGCGAGGGCCGCACCCAAAGGGCTTCGGTCCTGGGGCCGGCTGGCACGGCGCTCTCGGGCCATGTCTTCCACTTCTCGACGGTGGAAGGCGCGGAAGGTATCCTCGCCCTTTGGCCGCCGGCGGTTCCCCGCCCGGCGCGGGCCCCCGAGCTCGATGGCTCGGCCCGCGGCTCGGTCTTCGGCTCCTACCTCCACCTCCACTTCGCGAAGAATCCCGAGGCGCTGGCGAACTTCGCGGCAGCCTGCCGGGCCTTCGCGCCCTGAGCTCCGGACCCGGGCAAGGCCGCGGACCGCTGCTTCCTGCGCCGGCGCCGCGCATCTTTCCCCTAGAACAGGCGCCACCCCCGGACCTATACTGTCGCCGCGCGCTGCGCGCCGCAGCCGCCCGATAGTATCTGCGAGGTCACCGTGAAGAAAGGTTTCATCTACATAGGGCTCGCCGCCCTCCTCTTCAGCACCATGGAGATAGCGCTCAAGCTCTTCTCCCTCGGCTACAATCCCCTCCAGCTCAACGTGCTCCGTTTCGCCATCGGAGCCCTCGTCCTCATGCCCTTCGCCGTCGCGAGCCTCAGGAAAAAGCTCGCGGGCCAACCGCGCCTCGGCTGGGGAGACCTGGGCTTCTTCGCCCTCTCGGGCTTCATCTGCGTCGTCGTGAGCATGGGCTTCTACCAGATCGCCGTGACGAGGACACCGGCCGCGGTGGTGGCGGTCATCTTCAGCTGCAACCCGATCTTCGTGGTGCCGCTGGCGGCCTGGATGCTCGGCGAGAAGGTTTCGGGGAGGACGGTCCTGGCCCTCGTCGCGAGTGTGGCGGGCATCGCCTGCATCTCGGCACCGGCCTTCGCGGCCAAGGGCGGCCTCGACCTCCTCGGCATCGCCTTCACGGTCCTGTCCGCCGTCGTCTTCGCCTTCTACGGCGTCATGGGCAAGGCGAGGAGCAAGCGCTACGGCGGTCTCGCCATGACCTGCGGCAGCTTCGTGGCGGGGACGATCGAGCTCTTCGCCCTCATCATGCTGACGCGCGTTCCCGCGATATCCTCCGCCCTGGCGGATGCCGGCCTCGGCGTCTTCGCCTCGGTGCCCATCCTCGCAGGGCTCACGTCGGCCGATCTCCCCGGCCTGCTCTATCTCGGCATCTGCGTCACGGGCTTCGGCTACGCCTTCTACTTCCTCGGCATGGAAGCCACGAGCGCCCAGACCGGCTCCATCGTCTTCTTCATCAAGCCGGCCCTCGCGCCCGTTCTCGCCCTCCTCGTCCTACGAGAGTCCATCCCGCCCCTCATGCTCGCCGGCATCGCCCTCATCGTCGGCGGTTCGGGGCTCCTCCTCGCGAAGCGCAAGACCGCCTGACCGGCCGTGGGCGCCGGCTGGCCGCGGTCCGGCGCCGCCGGCCTCACGAGAGGCCGAGGAGGCGCAGAGTCCCGATGAACATGGCGCGCACGAGCTTGCCGATGGGCAGGAGATCGACGTTGGTGAAATTGCCGAGGAGGATCACGACAAGCAGGCCGATCGAGCCATAGCGCACGATGGCCGCCTCCGTCTCGGGCTTGAGCCTCAGGGCCGAGAAGAAGGGATGCGAGCCATCGAGGGGCGGTATCGGGATCAGGTTGAAGATGAAAAGGCCGTAATTAATGTAAACGGTATAGATGATCAGGTCCTGGAGTATCGAGGCTCCGGCGCCCCCGCCCAGCACGGGCACGAGCAGGCGCAGGAGGACGGCGAAGAGGAAGCCGACAACGAGGTTGGCCGCAGGGCCCGCAAGGGCTATGAGGTTCTCGTCGCGCCGTTTGTGCGCAAGCCGTTCGCGGTCGAAATGCACCGGCTTGGCCCAGCCGAAGCCTGCCACAAGGAGGAAGATGAAGCCGATCGGGTCGATGTGCCTGAGCGGGTTCAGCGTGAGGCGCCCTTCCTCCTTGGCCGTCGTGTCGCCGAGCCTGAAGGCCGTCCAGGCGTGCGCGTACTCGTGCAGCGTCAGCCCGATGATGATGCCGGGCAGGGTATACAGCTTGTCGATCAGGTCGCTGCTCATAGTTCCGTCTCCTCGATATCGGTTGCCGGCACATCGGCGACGCGCAGGCGCCGCCTTCGCGTCGAGCGCGTTATGCGCCGTATGATTGTCCACAAAAGAAGCGCCGCCCAGAAGGCCACGACGTAGAGATCGGCGAAGTTGAAGTAGAGGTTGGCCGCCGCCGGGATCCTGGGGAGGTTGATGAAGTCGATGACGGCGAAGGGTGGCAGGAGGATGCAGAGAAAATTGCCGAGCCCGCCCGCCACGTAGAGGCCCCAGATGCGCGCGTAGCCTGCCTCCTTCGTCAAGGCGAGGAAGGTGAAGCCGAAGAGGAGTCCGCCCGCGAAACGGATGAGCGAAACCAGCCATGGTCCGAGGACCAGGCCTGGAGGTGGCGAAGCCAGGGCCAGACGCTCCGCCACGAAGGCCCAGGCGAGGACTATACCCGCATACGAGAGCCCCCTCGCCCATCGGGGCGCGCCGCGCCGGTTGAGGAGGACGGCCGCCGCCGCGATGAGGGCATAGCAGGCCGAGAACAGGATGAGAAGGACGGACGAGCCTGCGCCCACCTGGTCAGCCAGGGCATTGGAACCCGTATCGTTGGCCAGAAAGCCAAAAACGACGAGAGGCCGGGGATCTCCGCCGATGCCTGCGCCGATGGGCAGGAAACCGCCGCCCCGGAAGGCGAAGAAGGCCAGGTATTTCGTCACGAGGTCGACGGCGAGGAGGATGCCAGGCACGACGGACTTCTGCCGCCAGGAGAGGCCGCCATCGTTCATGCCCGCCCTCCCCTCGGATCGCGTCCGAAAAAAAGCACCAATTGCGAATACACGTCGGGATACTCGGAGACGAGGAGATCGGGCCGCTCGAAGAAATACTCGCAGGCCACCGCGAAGAACTCGTCGGGGCTCTCCGCGGCGTAGGGATCGATGCGCGGCGCACCCGAGCGCTTGAGGCGGCCCCGCCGCGGCTTCTTCCGTTCAGGAGAGGAGAGACGGGCCTTGAGGTCCTCGTATGCGGCCGAGAAGGCGGCCTGCCAGTCGCCGGCCGACATGCCCGCCCTGAGGGGCGGCGAGCCGTCGTAGGCCCCGTTGCGCCCGTCGAGCTTGTGGGCCATCTCGTGGATGACCACGTTGTAGCCGTCTCCCCAGCCCGAGGCCTCGATGTCGACGGCAGAGAGGGCCACGGGCCCGAGCTCGAAGGCCTCGCCCGCGAACTCGTCGTCGTACTCGTGGACGACGCCGGCCTCGTCCACGTCGCGCTTCTTCACCCCGTATTCCTTCTCGGTCACGATGATCGTGCTCCAGTCGTCGTACCAGTCGAGGCCCGCCTCGAGGCCGAGGAGAGGGAGGACGGCCTGGGCCGCTACCGAAACCCTCGTCTCGTCGCCGAGCTCGAGACCGCCCACGGGATCGAAGGTCTTCTCGCCGAGGAAGACGGTGGCGAGCTCGCGCAACTTCGCCCGCTCCGCCTCGTCGAGGTCGCGGAAGATGCGGTGCTCGGCCAGTGCCCAGTTCCAGAGTTCGTCGGGTATGGGCCGGGTGGCCAGGATCTTCCTGCGCCTCGCCTTCCGGAAGGGATGGAGGATGGACATGGGCTCGATGCTAGCGCGGCTCGCCTCGGCCTGTCGAGATCCGGGATCAGGGTTCCAGGCCGACGAGGCGGGAACTCTCTTCCCAGAGCGCCTCGAGGTGGCCGGCCTCGATGACGGATCTGCGCGGCGTTTCGCGCCTCCCCTTGCGGTAGTAGCCCCCGTTCGCATCCGCGAAGGACTCCGACAACGCCAGGTCGAGTATCATGCCGACGCCCTCGTCCGGCGGCTGGAAGAAAGGCGCGAGGATGAGGTCGACGAGGAAGCCATACCAGGTCCTGATCCTCATGATCTCCGTGCGCACGACGCCGGGATGGAGGGCATTCACGCGCAGGCCCTCAGGGCCTCGTCTCGCCTCCCTCGCCGCGAGTGCCAGGGTGAACTGCAGGATGGCCCGCTTGGAGGCGGCATAGTTCATGAAGCCCGACCAGGCTCCGCCATGGGCAGGCTTGTCGAGCGAAGCCCTGCCCCAGGAATAGGCGTCCGAGGAGAGGTTGACGATGCGTCCGGCCGGAGCCATCGAGGGGAGGAGGAGTCGCGTGAAGAGGAAGGGGCCGAGGAAGTTGGTGGCCATGGAGAGCTCGAAGCCATCCTTCGATTCGGAGTAGCTCCGCGAGAAGGTGCCCGCATTGTTGACGAGGACGTCGATCCTCGGGAAGCGGTCCCTGGCCTCCCCGGCAGCCCTGCGCACCGAATCGAGCGAGGCGAGGTCGAGGACAAGGAGCTCGGGCGGCTGAACTTCGACGCCAGCATCGGCGGCCGCCCGGGCGGCGGCCAGTGCGATGGCATCGCGGGCCTCGGCCCCTCGGGCAGGATCACGACAGGCGAGAACGACCTTCGCTCCGCGCAGGGCTGCGCCTTCCGCTATGAGACGTCCCAATCCCCGTGTGGCCCCGGTGACGACAAGAGTCTTTGCCTGCGCCGCGGCGTCTTCGGTCTTTCCGGCTAGCTTATCCATGTGACAAGGATACTCATGAAATGCCGTCGGAGCCATTTTGTTTCTTTCGAAATGCGCGCTATCTTCTTTGCTATGCGCTCCCGTAGCGGAGGCATGATTCTCGCCCATCGGGGAGAGCTTTATGAGATTTACGCGTATCGTCCTTTCCGTTCTGGTTCTGTCCGTCCTTGGGTCCGTGGGCTTCGCCCAGGTCTACCCGCCACCGTCCCCAGAACCCTTTCCTCCCTTCTTCATCGCAGGAACAACCCAACCCGGCCTCCTTTCGGATTCGGATGGCTTCTGCCCCTTCATCATCTCCTTCGTGCCGATGATCTCCTTTCCCTTCGGCTACTACGACGTGATGTTCTCTGGAGCCGCCATAGGAGGCATGGCCCGGGACGTCCATGGCTTCATGGGCGCGGGAGTCTTCAACCTTTCCCGCGATGTCTGGGGCGTCCAGGGAGCCGGAGTCTTCAACATCTCGGGTGAGATCCACGGCTTCCAGGGAGCCGGAGTCTTCAACATTTCCGACGATGTCCATGGCGGCCAGGGCGCAGGCGTCTTCAACATCTCAGGCGATATCCACGGCTTCCAGGGAGCCGGCGTCTTCAATATCGCGGATGACGTCGATGGAGCCCAGGCCGCTGGCGTCTTCAACGCGGCGGACAGGGTACGTGGCGTACAGATCGGCCTCGTCAACATCGCCGACGAGGTTGACGGCTTCCAGCTCGGCCTCATCAACATCGCGCGCTATGGCGTGAATGGCCCCGGAGCCAGCTTCGAGCCGCAGACCGGTTATGTCTGGGGATGGTGGCAGAACGGCTCACGCCACCTCTACACGGTGATCGGCCTCGGCCTGCCCGCGCCCGACCTCTTCAACTCCTCGGACAGGCTCGTGGGCTCCCTTGGCATCGGCAGCCGCTTCGGCCGGAACGACGACCTCCACCTCGACCTGGAAGCCGTGGCGGCCCAGGAGATCGGCCCCGACCTTGACGCCTTCGGCCGCCTCTTCTGGGATTGCGACACCTCCCTAATCGGCGTCGTCTCGCCCTATCCCGAGCTCAGGATCCGCGCCGGCCTGCCCATGACAGGCAAGCTCGAGCTCGTCGCGGGCCTGACGATGGATTTCGACCTCGAGGACTGGCCCATGGTTCCGGACATCCTCAAGACCGGTTTCTCCTGGTCGGGCAGCTGCTTCGGCGAAGCTTTCACGGCCTACACCCGTTGGTTCATCGGCCTCAAGCTATAGCTCTGGCTCGATCCGACGCGGCCATACGGCCATGACCGGCCAAGGCTCCCCGGCGGACGCTCGAAAGGAGCGCCGCCGGGGCCACCGGAGCCGGCCGCCGCCAGGCCATCCGCCCACCATCAAGCCCGCGTCCTCTCCTTTCCGCCACCTTCGCAGCCGTGCCGCGCCACGCTATACTGGGCAGGCAAGGAGATGGTAGTGAAGGGATTCATCGCCGCATTAGCGATCATGATAAGCGCGGCCTGCGCCTGGGGCCTCGAGCCGGCCGCAGTCGGACAGGTTGAATACATCGAGGGTAGCGCGAGCTTCTCGAGGGACGGGAACGACCCGGCCGCCCTCGATTTCGGCTCGCCCATCCATTCGGGAGACCTCGTCAAGACCACGGCCAACAGCCGCCTCGTCATCACCCTCGACAAGGCCTCGGGCTTTTCAGGCAGCCTGACAATCAGCGCCAACACGACGGCCTACATAGACCTCGACCTCATCAAGGGCGAGCCACACACTGTCGTCGACCTCATCTCGGGCTCGATTGGCGCCAGGGTGAAGAAGATCGTCGGCAGCCCCTCCATGCAGGTCCAGACCGCCTCTGCCATAGCCGGAGTGAGGGGCACCGAGTTCGAAGTCGCCACCTCGGTCAACGACGCCGTCCTCGTAACCTGTTCCGATGGCGAAGTGAGCTGCGAGGACGACTCGGGCGAAGTGACGGCCGTGGCCGCGGGCAAGGCGCTCGAAAAGCGCGGCGCCGGAAGGCCCCGCTTCCTCGACGTGAAGCCCGGTGAGCTGGGGGATTATGGGCAGCGTTGGGCCAAGGCCGAGCGCGACGCCTTCCTCGCCGATCCGATGAGGATCATCATCGCCTACGAAAAGCGGTATTCCGAACTCTCCTCCGGTTTCCAGTCGCTGTTCGGCAAGCTCCAGTCGAGCGCGGTACTCAAGGCCTGGATCGACGACGATCGCAAGGGCCGGAAATTCTCGCTCCGTGATCCAGCTCTCATAAGGCAGAAAAAGGACATCCTCGACACCCTCAAGGACCTGCGCCACGACCTCTTCCTCTTCGAGCGCGTCTATTCGCGCATGGACGAGATACGCGAGGCCGTCCAGGGCACGGGCATCGAGGCCCGCGAGCTCAGGCGCGGCTTCACGGTGGGCGATTTCTTCCGGCGTTTCGAGGGCGAGAAAGCCGTCCTGGACAGGCGGATCGGCGCCTTCCACTACGCCCAGAAACTCTTCAGGCAAAGGGACGACGGAAGCTCCGGCCTTTTCAGCGCCCCTCTCCCGCACAAGGATTCCCACTTCCTGACGATGCCCGAAGGCGCACAGCCTGCCCCGCCGCCCGGCGGACAAGGCGCGCCCGAAGGCGGACAGCCCGCGACCGAAGGCGGACAACCCGTCCCGCCAAGTTCACCAACCGGAGGCAGACCATGACCAAGGTACTTTCACTCGGCGGTTCCATCGTTGCGCCGGAGGGGCCGGATCCCTCCTTCCTCGCATCGTTCAGGGAGCTCGTCGTCACCTACCTCGATGCAGCCCCGGAACGCAGGCTCATCTTCGTGGTGGGCGGCGGCGGCCCCGCCCGCGAGTGGCAGAAGGCCTATCGCAGCGTGTCGGAATCGGCCGGCGCCGTCGCGGAGCCCGAGGCCCAGGACTGGATAGGCATCATGGCCACGCGGCTCAACGCCCAGCTCGTCAAGGCGATGTTCGGGCATCTTTGCCCCCAGGACGTCGTCACCGACCCCACCTCGGTGGAGCTCTTCATGGGCCGTATCCTCGTGGCCTCGGGATGGAAGCCGGGCTGGTCCACGGACTACGACGCCGTCCTCCTCGCCGAGCGCTTCGGCGCGGACGAGGTGCTGAACCTATCCAACATCGCCAAGGTCTATACCGCCGACCCTCGCCTCGATCCCGAAGCGAAGCCCATCGACAGCATCGACTGGGCGGATTTCCGCAGGATCGTCGGCGATGAATGGGTGCCCGGCAAGAACCTTCCCTTCGATCCCATCGCGACGAAAAAGGCCGCGGAACTCGGCCTCAAGGTCATCTGCGCCTCGGGCAGGGACCTCGACAACCTGAGGCACATTCTCGCAGGTGAGGCATTCACCGGGACCACCATCGGGCCGGACTGAGACAGCGCTACTTCCCGGCGCCGGGGACGACGCCCGTGGCCGACGTCGCTGGCGTCGCTGGCGCCGTGCCCATGCCCGCTTCCAGCTTCGCTAGCAAGGCCGCATAACGCGCCGCGTCGTCGCTCCTGCCAAGCTCCCCCGCGAGGGCCACGAGGGAGACGAGGGCCTTGCGCACGTCCTCGGGCATGTTCGACGCGAGGGCCGTGTCGAAGGACCTCCGCCAGTAGTCGAAGGCCTCCTGCCTGCGCTCCATCTTCTGCGAGATCGTCGCGAGGGCCGCGAGGTCCTTGGCCATGCCCGGGCCGTTCTCGACCTTGCGGTCCGCCTCGAGCGCGAGCCCGGCCTGGGCCAGGGCCTCCTCGTAGCGGCCTGCCTTCGAGAGTATCGAGGCGAGGACGTAGCGGTTCGAGCCCACCTCGCTCCAGCGCCCCGCCTTGGCGTTGATCGAGGCCGCTCGCTCGAGGTCGTCCTCAGCCTCCGCTCCGCGTCCGAGGCCGGCTTTCGCCGTCGCCTCGTCATGGAGGGCTATGGCGAGCGCGGCCTGGTCCTTGCCGGCGAGGGCGACTGCCTGCTCGAAAAGCCTGAGGGCGCCCTCGCGGTCTCCGCGGGCCCAGGCCACTTCGCCAAGGCCCGCCGTCGCGAGGGCCTGCGCGCCAGGCGAGGCTGCCATTCGCCCGTACTCGAGGCCGTCCCGGAATTCGCGCTCGGCCTTGCCCGGATCGCCGGCAGCGAGCCAGGCCCGGCCGATGGATACATGGCAACGCGCCACGCCCTCGACATAGTCTATGGACTGGTCAGCCTCGAGGGCTTCCTCGTAATACTTCGCCGCCTGGTCGTAGATGTTGCGCGACATGAAGGAATCGCCGAGCTTCACGAACTCCGCCGCCTTGTTCCGCACATCGTAGACCGCGGTGCTTTTCGGCGCCGTGGAGCAGGAGACGGCGATGAGGGACGCCAGGCCCATCGCGAGGATACGCGAGGCGAGGATACGCGGCGCGACGATGCGATGGGCGAGATGGCAAGGCGCCCGGCGCCCGGCCACGCCTGCAGGGTTCCCGTTCTGGATCATCGTGGCCACCTCCTCAGAATTCCGCATCGCGCATACCCTGGTAGAGCTCGCCCTGGTCCACCGCCTGCGGGATCCCTCCCTTGAGGAGGGGATTGTTCCTGAGGCTCTCGAGCACGTCCTGGGCCTTGCGGATCGTCGCCTGCGTTTCCGCGAGCGTGGCCGCTACGGTCGGCATCTCCGCGTTGAGCGAAGCCGTCATTGACTGGATGTTCCTGATGCTCGCCTGCGCGGAGGCGATGGTCGCCATGACGCCGTTGTACAGGGCGTTCTGGTCGTCGAGCACCGTCTTGATCGAGCCCTTGGCGTCGAGGAGGCGCGGGACGAGTCCAGTCGGGTCGCGCAACGCATCGCTCAGGGCAACGAGGTTGTCGGTGACCTTCGTCAGCTGCGCCTCGAGTTCCCGGGCGCGCACGAGGACATCGTCGGCCTTGCCGCCCACGTTGGTTACCACGCTGTCGGCGTTCGAAACGAGGGCCGACCCCTTCGTGAGGATGTCGGATAGCGGCCCTGTTCCCTTGCCGACGATGGCCTGGTCCGCATCGTTCAGGGTCCGGTTCAGGGTAACGATGGCCTTGTTCGCGTTGTCCATGAGAGGCCCGATGCTCGCGAGGAGCTTGGTGATGGTATCATCCTTCGGCGGCATGTCCACGAGTCCTTCCTCGATGAGGCGCTTCCCCTCCTCGGAACCCGCCGTGGGCATGAAGGAGCCCTCGGCCACCTGGCCCCGGCCTCTACCCGCATGGAAAAGGAACTGGGTGCCAAGTCCGATGGGCGAGGTAACGAGCTCCACGATGGAGCCTTCCCTCGCCTTGTCGTAATAGGTGTCGTATATCACGAAATCCACATCGACGAGGTTCTCGCCGTTCAGGCTGAGCTTCGTGACCTTGCCGACCTGGAAGCCCTTCATCTGGAGGGGCATGCCGACCGAGAGGCCCGAGGCGGAATCGAAACGCGTTGAAAAGCGGTAGTCGCGAGCGAACCACCGCTGGTTGGCTCCGATGACAAAGACACTCGCGCAGAGCAGCAGGGCGGCGAGGACGATGAAGGCGCCAACCACCCGGTCCGCGTACTTGATGTGGAATCTCACCGTCCATCCTCCTCGGGTTCTAGCCATGCCTCCTGGCGAGGCCGGAGCCTTCCTGTCACGGCGCGCAGGCTCACGTCGCTCCATTCCACCGCCTCCTCGTAGCTGCCGTAGGCCACGAGGGAACCGTCACGCACGATGCCGAGCCGATCCGCCGACCTCGACACGAAGGACGAACTTGCGGACACGACGACGAGGGTTTTGCCGTGCGCCCGTAGCTGGGCCAGGACCTCGAAGATTCGGCCGGTCGCCGTCTCGTCGAGGTAGGCCGTCGGCTCGTCCAGGAAGACAAGCTCGGGATCGAGCACGAGGGCCCTCGCGAGCCCCACGAGACGCCGCTCTCCCATGGAGAGGACGGCAGGCCGATCCCTGGGATCGCCCTCGAAGCCCGCCATCTCGAGGGCCTTCCTCGCGCTGCGCTCCAGCTCTGCCCCGGTGATCGAATGCCGGTGGAGTCGCAACGGAAGCGCGAGGTTCTCGAGGATGCTCTGGTTCGACCAGAGCGCTGCGTCCTGGAATACGAAGGCGCTCATCGCGCGGAATTCCTGCTCCTCGTCCCGCGAAAGGCGCGCGAGGTCCTTGCCGCGGAAGAGGACCCGCCCCTGGTCGGGCACGAGGAGTCCGGCCGCGGCCTTGAGGAGGGTCGATTTCCCCGACCCGGCGGATCCCATGAAGACGACGGTCTCTCCCTCCTCGATGGCGAGGGAGAGGTCCCTGAGGATGGGATTGCCTTTCCCTGACACGTCCACATGCACAAGCTCGATCACTGCTGCCATAGGTCACACGTACTGTATCGCGGTAATCGCCGCGTCCGCCAGGACACAGAGGAGGAAACAGGAGCCGACGGCCTTGATGCCGGCCACCGGGATCTCCGTGCTCGCATTCTCCACCGAGAAACCGCGATAAAGCGATACCGTCGAGATGATGATGCCGAACACGAAGCTCTTGAGGAGACCGAGGAAGAGGTCGGTGGCGGTCAGCACCGAGAAGAGGTTCCGGAAATAGTCGTCCATCCCCACGGGATGGATGACCTGCATGACCGCGAGGGAGCCGAGGAGGCCGAAGGCATTGAAATAGATGTTGAGGACGATCATCGAGATGACCACGCCGAGGCAGCGCGGCGCCGCGAGGTAGGAGATGGGATTGACGCCCACGGAGACGTAGGCCTCGATCTCGTGGTTTACGACCATGCCGCCTATCTCGGTGGCGATCGCCGTGCCGGAACGGGCGATGACGATGAACGCCGTGAGGAGGGGGCCGAGTTCGCGCGTGATCACGACGATGAGGAGGTCGTAACCGAGCTTGCCCTGGCCGAAGGTCGAGAGGAGGGAGGCGCCGATGAAGTTGATGGCCACGCCGAGGGCCATGGCCAGCACCGCCGTGACGACGAGGGCCTCGTAGCCGGTGAAGAGGATCTGCATGATGAGGACGCGATAGCCGACCTGCCTTCGGCGGAAGAAAAGGGCGGATTCCTTGAGTACCTGGTAGAAAAACCCGAGGGAGTAGGAGACCTCGTGCAGCCAGGCCCGTAGCGCGCGGCCTATCCTTTCAAGCATCGGACTTCACCCCTGGTCCGGGCCCCGCGGAAGCGGGACGTCCCGGCACGATGCAGCCATTATCACGGCTCCCGCCAAGCGCAGCAAGCGGCCGCGCACGTCGTTGAAGAGCCTCACCCCATAATCTCCGACAGGACCTCCCTGGTTACCGCATAGAGGGGCGGAACGCCTTCCTGGGCCGAGAGCCGCTCGGAAAGTCGCATGCCCTCGCGCATGGGGAGGTCGCTCACGTAGTAGACGAAACGCAGCTCCGCCCGTTCTGCCAGGACGCCGAGCTCCTTGGCCTCCTGGATGGCCCGGAGGTACCAGGCCCCCTCCATCTCGAGACCCACGCAGCCCCAGATCCTCCTGTAGAACTGCAGCATGGCCCTGTTCTGGAGGAGGGTGCCGCCCACCGTGAGGAGGGGACCCGACAGGACGGCGCGGCCCGGCAAGGCCTCGCGGAGCCGCTCGGTCATGACCGGAGCGGGAGGAGGCACGGGCATGAAGCTGTCGTTCGTCTGTTCGATGAAGGCCGAGGGGATGACAAGGTCGCCCCTCGAGCCGAGCAGCGCCCCTGCCTTGCCGAGGACGCTGATCGACCGCACGTTGCGGCCGAAAAGGAGGAGGAGGCTGCGCATGATCTCCTCGGCCTGCTCGCCGAAGGCATAGTCGATGTTGACGATGAGGCGCCGCCCCTCGCAAACGCCACGGCGCACTCCGGGATCGGCCGCCGAGGCGCAGGCTGCCTCGGCATCGACGAGCTGGACCTGGATGCCCGTGGTCACCCGTTCCGGCAGACGGAGGACGCCCGCGGAGCGCTCCGAGATCTCGAGCTCGGCCCTGCGCTCGGGGAAGGCCTCGAGCCACCCTCGTGAAAGGTGGTAAACCTCGTCGAAGGGCTCCTTCCAGCCCTCGACATGGAGGCCCTGCGAAGCGCCCCAGGCGAGGATCTCGTGGGCGTGCGAGACGAAGAAGGGATTCACGCAGTTCGAGACCGAATGCGTGTTGGACGAGACGATGTGGACCTCGAAGTCGGACGGGAAGTCGCTCGGCCGCACTCCAAGGAGGGCGCCCGCCGCGGCACCCACCTCGCTGGCCCAGAGCTCGGAGAGACGGCTGTTGTAGTTGTTGACCTGCTTGCGCACGTCGACGGAATAGGCCTGGCGATGGAAGACGATCTCCCGCACCCGGTCCGCCGCCTCGCCGGGCCAGAGCTTCTCGAGCTCGGCGCGTTCCTCCGCCGAGAAGGGAAGCTTCGCGAGAAGGCCGCCCTCCCCGCCCCGTTCTGCGACACCGCGCGCGGCGCCGGGGACCGGACCGGAGGCCGCGCCGGCGGCCGGGACGGCAAGGACGGCTGCGCCCCCATCCCGAGATCGCACATCGTCCACCGCGATGTCCGAAACAATCCCTTCCTCGAGGGGCTCGGCCCATTCCGCCTCCTCGCCGAAGCGCGAGAGGGCCCGTATGAGCGTCGGATGGTTGAGGCGGTAGCGTATCTTCCGCGCCTCGACGCTGAAGAGGCAGAGGCAGGTGAGGAAATCCACGAGGTCCGACAGGCCGTTCCTGATGAGGACCATGTCCTTCCCCGGCATCATCTCGTAGGTGTAGCGGTGCCGCGCCTCGGCGGGCACGGCGGGGAAGAGGAGTTCGGGGCTCGCGTAGACGGTGGGCAGGTTGTCGGTGAGGAGGAAGACGAAGGTGCGGCCGACGTTTTCGGGGAGGCGCCGCACGGCGTAGGAAAGCGCATCCCAGTCGATGGCCGCCTCGTCGCGGGCCAGGGGATGGAGGGCGGGCTCGAGGGCCTTGTAGGCCTCGGCCAGGCGCCGCACCTCGATGTGCCCCGCCTCGATGCCCTGGTCGACCTCCTGCCAGAAACGGTCGAAGGCGTCGAAGAGGCCGAGGCCCTCGCGCAGCTTGACGCCGAAGGCCTGGGCGAAGGGCCTCGACTCGGCGAGAAGGCGAAGGAAGCGCTCGCCCGGGATGACGAGGCAGAAACAGGGCTCGAGGGCCCTCACCTCGAAGCGCCTCGCCTCGCCGAGGAGGCAGGCCCTCTCGCCGAAGTACGAGCCCTCATCCACCACGTTTACGCGGAAGGGCGGCTTGTGCGCCATGTCGACAGACTCGACCGACCCCTCGAGAAGGGCGAAGACGCCCGAGCCCGAGCTATCGCCCTGTTTGATGAGGACCTCGCCCTGGGCATAGAACCTTGTCTCGGAGTCCGAGGTCAGGGCGGAGAGCTCCTCGCTGCGGAGGTAGCGGAAGGGCACGATGGAGGCGAGGAGGCGAAGCGCCTCCTTGCGGTCCTTGCTCACGGATGCTCGGCTCGGGTCGCTCATATTGAGAGCATAGTTCCCGCCCCCGGTCGGAACAAGCCGAGGGTCAGACCCCGGGACAGGCGCCGGGCGGACCGTGGGGTCAGACCCCAAAGTCGTCGAGCCGGTCCCACTTCGGGGTCAGACCCCCGTGACCGTTTCCGGGCGGACCGCATGGGGTCAGACCCCAGGCCGGCCCGAAGCTTGCGCCACAGCCATGCCGGCACGTATAGTACAGCATCACTCCCTGGCTTCCGGAGGCTTTGCAGCATGCGAAAAGGCGACAGCTCCCTCAGCGCTGACTTCCTCCTTCTCCTCACGGCGATGATCTGGGGCTTCGCCTTCGTCGCCCAGAGGGCCGGCATGGGCTCCATCGGCCCCTTCGCCTACAACGCCGCGCGCTACGCCCTCGGAGCCCTCTCGCTCATACCCATCCTCCTTCTCCGCAAGCCGGGCCGGGCGGACGGAAGCGCCGCGTCGAAGGGGCAGCCGGCCGCGGCCAGTGCGGCGACAAACGCGGCCGCCGGAGCCCGTTTACGGCGCGCCGCCCTCGCGCGCAACCTTGGCTATCCCCTTCTTGCCGGCACGGTCCTCTTCCTCGGCGCCAGCCTCCAGCAGGTCGGCCTCGTGACGACGACGGCAGGCAACGCGGCCTTCATCACGAGCCTCTACGTGGTCCTCGTCCCCCTCATCGGCCTCTTCCTCGGACGGAAGGTCGGGGCGAAGGGCTGGCTGGCCGCGGCCCTCGCGGTGGCCGGTCTCTACATCATCTCGGTGGGCGGGAAATTCTCCGTGGCGAAAGGCGACCTCCTCGTCCTCGTCGGCGCCCTCTTCTGGGCCTGCCACATCCTCGTCATCGGCTTCCTTGCCACGAGGACCGATCCCATCCTCCTCTCGGCCGGGCAGTTCACCGTCTGCGCCGCCTACAGTCTCGTCGCATCCCTCCTCTTCGACCCGCCCTTCCCCGCCGGTTCCTGGCTCGAGGCCCTCGGGGCCGCGGCCCTGCCCATCGCCTATGGCGGCATCCTCTCCTGCGGCGTGGCCTTCACCCTGCAGATAGTGGGCCAACGCAAGGCAAAACCGTCGCACGCCTCGATCATCATGGCCCTCGAGGGTCTCTTCGGCGCCATAGGCGGCGTCATCATCCTGGGCGAGCCCCTGACCTCCCGCCTCGTGGCGGGCGGCATCCTCATGCTGGGCGGGGCCGTCCTCTCGCAGGTCGAGATCCCGAAGAAAAAAAACTGACGCCAGCTCGCGATATCAGTATTTTGTGCAAAGGTTCTACGCCATGCCGGCGCGGGACTCATGACAGGAGGAGACCATGTCTTCGTTCAATGAAGAGCTCGGTCGTCGCCCGTACGGGGACGAGCCGCTCTCCCCCGTCGCGCTCGAGGCCCGGAGAGAACTCGCCCTCGACCGACTCACCGAGGCCTTCGCCTCGGATCTCGTCACCATGGAAGAC
>Ga0209099_1001503_pt1 | contig 23002 bp, 19 predicted proteins | sample AD_JPNHW2_MetaG_FD_184430 | JGI IMG/M metagenome (GOLD analysis project Ga0209099, IMG submission 184430) | Active sludge microbial communities of municipal wastewater-treating anaerobic digesters from Japan - AD_JPNHW2_MetaG (SPAdes) (version 2) | ecosystem: Engineered > Bioreactor > Anaerobic... | reverse complement strand
GCCACACAACCGCAAGGGATTCCCGGAGCGGAGAGCTCTGTTCCCGCAGAGCCTTCGGCTTCGCTTGCTGCTCCCCCAGCCGCGCCCGGTGCGGCGGCGGGCGCCGGGGGTGATTCCCTGGAGATGATTGCAGCCTCAGCCTATTCAGACGCGATCCCGATGGGGGAGGAAGAGAGCAGCCTGGCCATCGATCTGGCGGATACTACAGAACCGGAAATCCGGGAGACCGGGAGCGAACACGCCTACTTTCGCATGGATTTTTACCTGATGGACGACCAGTTGCGCTGCCGGTTCTATACCACACCGGACAAAAAGGATGATGGCTTGCTGTTCTATGGATTTGAGGTTGTTGATAACGTCACGATGCGCGAGTATATCCGCAACCATCTGCCCGAGAATCTCCGTAAAAAGCTCGAGCAAAAAAGCCGGCTTCCCGAGCCGGTTGCCGTGGCAGTGCCGAAAACTGCTCTGCCCCTCACCCGGGCCGAGCCCGCTCCCGTCTCTGCCAAGTCCGGCACCGTTCTTCCCGCACCCGCCCTCATCGAGCGTATCGTCATCACCCAGGCGCGCCAGAAAATAGAGATCAAGCTGCCCCACCGGGTCGCCAGCAAGGAACCGGCCCGGCTGGTTCGCGGGCTCCCCTGGTCCCTGGGAATGACGGTGGAACTGGACCGGGCACCTGCAGCCAATGAGTTGAGTGCTCTGCGCAAAAGCTATTCCATCACGACCTGTCTTATCCAGTTGCAGCGGATGAGACGCTTCCCGTCCACGACCGTCGAACTGAATCTCGCTCCCGGCAAGAAGCAATACGAGAGTGAGATAACCAGCCGCGGACTTGAGCCGGGCCGCTACGCGCTGGATATCAAGACAGTGGTCCCCTTCTTATTGAAGGATGAACGGAAAACGCTGGAGCTTGTTGTACAGTGATCCATCCGCTTAGTTTGGGCTTGGCTGCCACAGCGCAAATGCGGCTCCGCACTGCGGCAGCCCACAGCCCGGCGGGCCGGGCATAACCTGCTGCTCACATCCATTGTCCCTTCCTGTATTACGGCGCACTCTGCGACCTCCCTTCTCCCGCAAAAATCTTTTCTTTCAATTTTCCTGAAAATATTCTATATTAAAAGATCATGGGAAGGGGTTCCTTCAGGCCCCCGCCTGCATTGTCGCGTGCTGCCCGTATGAGACCATGGCCAGGAACAGCCTTTCCAGGATTCAATTAAAAGAAAGCAGCAGGAACCGCTATGATTCAAATGCCGCAAGGGAAGAAGGGGAAAGTTCACCACGAAATCATCGGATTTAGAGTGAATGAATGGATCGTCTATCGTTGTTCGCAGTGTGACTATGAACTGCACAACAACCTGACCACCCACAAAGTGGTCATCAAAAATCAAAAACGGGAGATCACGCATTCCGGCACCTATCAGCCGTTCAAGATCGAGTCGACCGGGGAAATCCGCAAACGCGGCCTCCTGGGCGGCAATGTGCATTGAACGCGGCCAGATGCGGGTCGTGCAAGAGGCCAGGCCCTCTGCGCAACTGAGGCGGAGGGCCTGTTTTCCGGGGCGCATCCCGCGACGGACACGCTTAAAAAGCACTTAAATTGGAAATAGTACTTGCTTCCGCCTGCTCCATGCACTATCTTTAATTAGGCAGGCAACGCTAGGGGTTCGGGGTGGCAGCAGGGGAACAACCTCCTCATTTCTCACCTGATTCAGATCAACGCCTCCACAACACTTCTGTAAAGTAGACATCCTGGCATTTTTTCTCGGCTCGTTTCTGCATGAGGCTCGAATCCAACTCCAGGCGCAGCGCTGCATCATACAGCGAGCGCTGCTGACCAAAACTCCGCATTCTCACTGGGGGTGAGGAGAACTGAGATGTGGAAGGGGAGTATTCTCGTTATCCATGACGATCCGGATTTTTACCGTGACCTTCAGGAGAGTTCGCCGCCGGGAGTGGATCTCGCCGCAGCCGCTTCAAGCAGCGCAGCCCTGGACTACATCCGCAAGGAGAGTGTCGCAGCCGCCATCATCGGGCCATATGTTACCGGAAGCCCCGGCATTGACTTGCTCCGCGCCATTCGCCGGCTGCAGCCACGGCTGCCAGTGCTCTTTGCAGCGGCACCGGATGATCCACGTCTCATCCTTGAGGTTTTTCGCCTCGGTGCTGTGGATATTCTCGAACTGCCCACCACGCGCAAGAATCTTGAATATGCGTTGTTGTGCCTGCAAAGCCAGTTTAATCAGTCTGTGCGCCCGCTTACCTTCTGGAACTGGATAGTCGATAAGATCAACGTTCTGCGCGGCGGGGTCGGTTTCGCAGACGGCGCGACGAGCGAGCACCACTCTCCGCTGCTCCACAAATCGCTGTGGCGGAGCAACGACAACCGGTATTCCCGCCGCCTGCTGTCCGAAGCAGCGTTCGTCGCCTCCGGAATTCATTCGATGACGCACCCGCAGATCCTGCACACCTCCGCAAGTGCGGCGCCCGGCCTCGTGGTCAGGTTGCTGGGACCTTTTCAGGTAGAACTCAATGCAGTTCAGGTCACTGAATGGTCCGGTCACAAGGCCAAACTCCTCTTCGCCTACCTGGCGTACCACCACCAGCGTCATATTTACCGCGATGTATTGATGGACAAGTTCTGGCCGCATTCAACGCCTGATTCCGCGCGGAATTGTCTCAATGTTACCCTGCATGCCATTCGTGCCTCGATGCAAAAGGTCGCGCCGATCCTGGGTGAGTATCTGCACTTCAAGGAGGATTGCTATTTTTTCCCGGAGGAGATGCACATCGAGCTGGATACCGACCATTTTACGCAGTACTGGACCATGGCGCAAAATGCTGAACGGCAAAGGTCGGCACAGGAGGCGCTGCGATATTACGAAGCCGCCGCTTCCATTTATCGTGGCGACTTGCTGGAGGAATTCCCTTATGAATCATGGGTGGACCTTGAAAGGGAAAATCTCGCAGAGACCTACCTGGTCATACTGGACAAGATCAGCGGCTATTACGCCATGGACGGGCAGCCGGCGACGGCTATTTCCATCTGTGAACAGATATTGCAGAAGGATAACTGCCGGGAAGAGATCTACCGCCGGCTGATGCTCTGTTATCACCGCATCGGCCAACGGGAAAAGGCGATCCGGGCGTTCCAGCGTTGTATCAGGGTTCTGAAAGAGACGCTCGATGTAGCGCCGACCGCAGCAACCCTGACTCTTTACAGGAAAATTTGCAGCCAGCAGCCGTAGCGCCCATCTCCCGCCGGGCTGATCATGCAGCTGTCACAGCCAAATCCTGACGCTTGCTGCAACGCCGCAGAACCTGCCTCATGACGAAATCAGGAGGTCGATATGCCGCAAGAACCATGCTTTCGGGTCATAGCCACCACGCTGAATGTCCGTCAAGCGCCGCTGATCACTGCGCCGGTGATCGGCTACCTCCATGCCAACGATGTGGTCGAACGGCTGAACATCTCTTCCGACGGCTATTGGTATGAAATACTAGAAGGCGCATTGCAGGGGTGGGCGGCCCAAAAGTACCTCCAGCTGATTTTACAGCCTGCCCCGGCGGAGCGCTATCCCTGGATGGCTATTGCCCTGGCCGAGGTTGGCGTCAGGGAGTTCCCCGGCAACGCGGAAAATCCCCGCATCGTCGGGTATCTGCAGAGCACCACGTTGAGGCCGCCGGACAACAGCAAAGACGAGACACTTTGGTGCTCAGCCTTTGTCAACTGGTGTATCGAACGGGCAGGATATGAAGGGACTGATTCAGCCTTGGCGCGATCCTGGCTGACCTGGGGGAATGAAATTAGCACGCCCGAACGCGGCTGCATCGCCGTGTTGGAGAGGGATCAGGACCCCCGATGTGGCCATGTCGGCTTTTATCTGGACGAGAACCAGCAGCGGATCGCCCTGCTCGGCGGCAATCAAAGCAATGCAGTGGGCATCTCCTGGTACAATTACGCTGATTGTCTCAGTTTCCGCCTCCCTGGATGAAGCGTGCAGGATAGGGATTCGCACGGCCAGTGCTCTCTGACCTATACATGCTGGCCCCGCTGCAAAGGTCCCCTGCCTCGGGTGCAAAGAAGGGGTGGCCAGGCTGCGGCTCAGCATGATGGGAGGTCTGGAAAAGTTGAGCTTGTTGAACAGTGAAATGCCGGGAGGAACAGCCATGAACGATCCTGAACCGCAAGGAGAGGTCCCGAAAAGGGAAGAACGCAGCCTCAGGCAGTGGCAGGCCAAGCTGCGTAAATGGATGCAAATCGTTGTTTCATTGACGGGGGTGCTGTTTTTTCTGGTCAGCGCGTGGCAGGTGAACCGGATTCTGCGCAGCATCAATGAAACAGGGCAATATGATCGCGGGCGCGAACCTGAGGTGAAGGCCTCCCTGGATCGTCACATGCTCTATACCATGGCCGGTCTGGAATGCTATGCTCTTCAGCGCCGCTATCACCAGGCCGATATTGCGCTGCTCTCGCGTCTCTGGATTAAATACCTGGGCTTTTTCACCGGAATGATTCTCGCGGTCATCGGCGCAAGCTTTATATTGGGAAAACTGCAGGAGAGCGATACAACTCTGACGGGCAAGCTCCAGGCGTTCGAATTCTCACTGATCAGCGCATCACCCGGATTGGTCATGGTGCTATTGGGGGCCATGCTCATGATGACCGCTATACTGGAACTAATTGAGGATCAGAATGAGGTGCAAACCCAGTATTGGCCTCAGGCAGATCGAGAATGCCGGGTTTTAACAGGCGATGAAGAGTTGAGATTACCCCGCGATTTGCACGCAGAAAAAGCGCAGTGATGGAGAGCAATGAGAGATGATCGATTTAACTTCAGGTGGGAGGCAAACCCATGGCGAAGATACGAGACTCCATTACATGGTTTAAAAACGAGTTCGCGGATGATATACAGGCGGGCATGGTGAACTTGCCATTCAGTGTCGATCTGTTGGCCGCGATTGCGATTCAGGAGTCCGGCTACATCTGGGGCACACTGGCTGCGCGGGGGATGCCCCGCGATGAAGTATTGACCTTGTGCGCAGGCGACACCTTCGATTACCCCAACCGACAAGCTTTTCCATCGACCAAGGCAGAACTGCTGGAATTCCCAAAGGGAAGCCAAATGTTTGTAATCGCCCGTGAGGCACTGGAGGCTGTGGGAAGCCAGATTATTGGTTATGCTAGCGTGGCAAGCGATCCGGACAAGTACTGTCATGGATTCGGCATCTTTCAATATGACCTTCAGCATTTCAAGTCAGGTGAAACGCAGTACTTTCTCGAAAAAGAGTGGTATAATTTTTCATCTTGCCTGCAGCAGTGCCTCAAAGAGCTCAACAGGGCACTTCTCCACACCTATGGACCCGCAAAAAAGGTCTTGACCGATCAAGAGATGGTCTACGTAGCGATCGCCTATAATTGTGGGCATGCGAAAACTGCCAAAGACTTTAAACAGGGATTTCATTCGGGTGATGGCCGTTATTATGGTGAATCCATATGCAATTATCTGCAAATTGCCCATGAGGTATGCTGAAAGAGTATCCTAAATCCAGTCTTTTAGTTGGGAATTGAGCCGGCAAGGCTTCGATCATGGGACCGATTCAGTTAAAAAAAGGAGGGGGTATGAACAGCGAAGAACAAATGCTGATCGACAAGAGCATTTCGGAAGAAATCAGCAAAGCTTATCCTAAGGCCAGCAATATCAAGATCAACAAAATCGGATTAGAAATGCCCGAGGGCAGAACCTATTATGCCGAGTTCACGGCCGGTGAGGAGGAGGATTTCAGTTATATCTTTGTCCAGAAAGATGGCGATTGCAGGTTATTGGATGATGGCGAAAGCCTGGTGAGTTTTTTTCAGGGCCTGCTCGACAAAAAAAGATCGATTCTGCAGCGTTTCAGCGAATTCAATTTCAACGACTTTATCGGTGCCTTCATCGCATTTGCGGTGATTGGCAGTTTTACGGTACTGATCATGCACGCCAGCTGGAATGGCAATCTGGGCGATCAGACGATCAGCAAGGAGTACCTCGCCATCGTCGCCATCGTTCTGGGATTCTATTTTGGCCGCAGCCCCAAGACACAGAATTAACCGGGGTGACATTCCGATTGTACAGGCAGGTCGTAACTCCTCGACCTGCCTTTTTTATGCCTACCCGCGCAGTCTTGCACTTTCTCCTTGATTTTTAATATAGATAACTATATTTTATTTTATCTTACTAACTGGAGGAGTGGTTATGATGAACTACAAGATCGCGGATATCGAAGGCATCGGTGCATCGATGAGCCAGAAGCTGAAAAAAGCCGACATCAAGACTGTTCATGGCTTGCTGAAGGCCGGGGCGACCAAGAAAGGCCGCAAGGAACTTGCTGAGGCCTCCGGAATCGATGAAGCCGTCATCCTCAAATGGGTCAATATGGCCGACCTGTATCGCGTCAAGGGCATCGGCAAGCAGTATGCCGAACTGCTCGAGAAAGCCGGCGTCGATACGGTCAAAGAACTGCGCACCCGCAACGCCGAGAACCTGGTGGCCAAACTCGCCGAGGCCAACGCTGCCGGTAAAAAGCGCATGGTTCGCCTGCTGCCCGGGCTGAAACGCGTCGAAAGCTGGATCGAAGAGGCCAAAAAGATGACCCCCATGGTCACCTACTGATCCGTTCTTCTGCAAACCCTCCTGCCCTTGCCGGCTTTTCCCTCCGGCAGGGGCTTTATTGTTTCCAGAGTGTCCCATCCGCTTACAATAATTGGCCATCCGGTTACATTTTGGGAATGCGCCGCGCGTACCGTTGGCCCATGCTGCTCCAGGTTCATAATAATCAGGGGTCCTCGCCGGCGATTCCCTGGCATTGTTCTTGCATGCCATATTCAAGAATCAATCAGGGAGACTCGTGAAATGAAGAAACGATTTGTTATCCTCGTCGGCGCCATGGTCTGGCAGGTGGCGGCCGCCGGCATCCTGTACACCGACCGGCTTGATAATGCAGCCTCCGCAGCCCTCGGCCGGATGCAGAACCGCAATGGCGAGTTTATCGCGGATTCGGGCTGGAAAGCCACCGCCGCCAACAGCCAGTTGATGATCACGCTGCCGGCTCCTCTGCCGGCCTCCGGAAGCTTGCTGGTCGATCTCCGCAACTTTGATCCGGTCAGCCAGAATATCGACGTCAAACAGCAGATCATCAATCTTTATAGCCAGGAAAACGGCTCAAAGGATATCTTTGAATCCAGCGGCTCCTGGATCAATATTCGTACCGGCACCGGCTATTCGACCGGTGCTGGCGTCGCCGGTTTCAAAATGCTTGCGGCACCGCGGGGCATCGATACCCGTGACGAGGTTCGTATCATGGAGGACGCCACCTGGGATCTGAACAAGACCTATGAATTCAGAATTACCTGGGACCAGGCGACGGCTTCCGTTTACCTCGACGGAACCCTCTGTTTCACCCTGCCCTTTGCGGGACAGGTCGAGATGTTCCGCTATATCTTTCTCGGCACCGATAACGTCTATGTGGCCCAGCCCGGCGTGATCTACAGCAACCTGCGTATCCTCGGGCCTGGCGATACCGCCACAGTACCGGCGAACCCGCAGGCAATTCAGCAACCTGCGCAGGCGCATCTCCTGCCCAATTATCCCAATCCCTTCAACCCGACAACCACCCTGACGTATGAGGTGCGGGAGAAGGCCCGTGTCACCTTGCAGATTCATAATCTCTTCGGGCAGCTGGTGACGACCCTGATGGACGGCGAACGGGAGCCGGGCGCTTATGAGGTTATCTGGGACGGCCGGGATCAATTCGGCCGGCAGGCCGCCGGCGGCGTCTACTTTGCCCGGCTGGTGACGGCCAACGGCCAGAGCACGCGGCGGATGACGCTGCTCAAATAAGGCCCGGAAGGCAAAAAAAAGTGCGGTGCTCGTGCACCGCACTTTTTTTTGTCATAAAACCTGGAGAGCAGGGAAAAGGAGCGGTCGGACGCCTTTACAAGGCCCGGCGTCAGGCCTGATCCTGCTAAACTTATTTTCCTTGGATTTCATCCGCCAGCTTGCCGGCGTCGTAAAGCTTGCGCAGCCCCTCGATGATGAAGGCGCTGTGCACGGCAACGCAGCGGTTGGCGGTACCGTCGTAAACGGAATCACCCACCAGACTTTCAATATTGCCGTCGAAGACCAGACCGACCAGTTCAGCCTTTTGATTGATCACCGGCGAGCCGGAATTGCCGCCGATGATGTCGCAATCACTGACAAAATTGGCCGGGGTGGAAAGATCCAGCTCCTTCTGCCGGTCCCAAAAGCGCTGCGGCAGGGCCCAGGCACCCGCCTGGTCGAATCCCAGGGCGCGGTCATACAAACCGTAAAGGGTGGTCTTGTAGGGCGCTTTAGTACCGTTCATCGGAAAGCCCTTGACCGCGCCATAGGAGAGGCGCAATGTAAAGGTGGCGTCCGGATAGGTGTTCTTGCCATAGACCGCAAAACGGGCATTGGCGATCTTTTCCGAGGCCGGCGTGAGGATGGACTCGGTCTCCTTGCGCGATTTCTCCATCCGCTCGCGCAGCAGGGGCTCCAGCTCGCGCATCACTGCGATGAAGGGATCGGTCGATTTGGCGATCGCCTCGGCGCCGCCTTCGTACAGGGCCTTGCGCACCTCGGGCTTGTCGAGGGTGGTCGCCGCGATCATCTCGCTGGCGGCCTGGGCGGCGGAGCGGCCCTTGAGCACCGCCGAAACGATCGGATCGGCGGCACCAGCCTTGTTCAGGGCCAATTGCAGCATGGAGGCAAAGGTGGCCTCCTCCAGATCCTTGTACACCGGCGCCGGCGAGAAGAGACGCAGCTTGGCGCGTTCCAGCTGGACATCATGGTAGCCGTCCAGACGCTCCACATCCGGTTTCTGGCGCTCGGAAGCCGCGAAGACCAGGTTCTGGGCATAGCGGGCGAAGCTGCTGCTCAGGGCCTGGCCGGCCCAGGAGCGCGAGCCGAATTCCTTGCGCTGTTTGGCGATGATCTTTTCGATGTTTTTCCAGCCGTCGCCATAGGCCTTTTTCCACTCGGGATTGGCTTCCACCTTGGCGCGGAAGGCCTGCTCATCGGCCTTGGCTTTGGCCATCAGCTTGGGATCGAGCAGTCCCTGATACTGGCCGCCGAGGGCTTTCTTGCTGTTCTCCAGCCCGAAGATCTGACCGAGAGCGCGCCGCTCCTGCTCCGGTCCCTTTTTCGAATAGGCATAAAGGACATCCAGACGCTTCTGAATGAGCTCCAAACTCATCGGGTAACGCAGATCGCGCTGCACTTCCATCTCGGCATAGGTGTCGAGGCGGCTGGTGCTGCCGGGATGGCCGGAGACAAAGACCAGCTCGTTGTTGGCGGCGCCGGCGGCATTCCATTTGAGGTAATCGCTGTTTTGCAGGGGTTTGTCGTCCTCGTAGACACGGAAGAAAGCCATGTCGAGGTCGTAGCGGGGGTAGGTGAAATTGTCGTCATCGCCGCCCCAGAAGGCGATCTGGCGTTCGGGGGCCATCACCAGGCGGATGTCGGTATAGCGTTTGTACTGGTAGAGCCAGTATTCGCCGCCGTTGTAGAGAGAGACCACATCGCAGCGCAAGCCGGTTTTATCGTGATATTCCTTTTCGATCTTGGCCTGCTCTTCCTTGCGGGCCTTGAGGGCATCAGCCGGCTTCATCTCCGGCTTGACCGCGCCGGTGATGCGGCTGGTGACGTTGACCATGTCGACGAGGACGTTCAGCTCGAGATCCGGGCACTTGGCCTCCTGCTCGGGGGTGGCGGCATAAAAGCCGGTGGCGACAAAATTCTGTTCCGCGGTGGACATCTTTTGCAGCTGGCCCATGGCGACATGGTGGTTGGTCATCACCAAGCCATTGGGGCTAATGAACGAGCCTGAACCGCCGTCCATGAAGCGGACACTGGCGAGACGGACATGGTCGAGCCACTCTTTGGTGGGCGTAAAATTGTATTTTTCCTGAAGCTGCTTGACCGGGGGATTGTCGAAGGTCCACATGCCTTCATCGGCCAGGGCGCAAGTCGCCGCTGCCAGCACGACCAGGGCGAGGGTGATGCGAGGGATACGATTCAACTGAGCCTCCTCTATTGAATGGGATGAAAAGAGAACGGTTTCTACGTCTTTAGTATGACGTATTCGGGAGGGAAAAGTTTCATACGAGGGTGTCGAGAAGCTGTTCCAGCGCTTGCTGATTTTCGCTCCATTCGGTCACCAGCCACTCCAGTTCGGATTTGACCAGGGTGTAATCGCGGGTCAGTTGGGCGGCGAATTCGCCGTTCTTGTAACTCTGGGGATTGGCGAGCTGCGCCTCGAGGGTGCTTTTCTTCTCCTCGCGAGCCTGGATCTCGGCCTCGATGCGGGCGATGGTCTGCTCGAGCCGGTTGCGATCGCGGCTGATCGCCTGGCGCGCCTCCGCCTCCTGCCGTTTTTGCTCCTTGCTCTTGCGCGCCGGGGTGGGAGTTTCAGCGGCCGCCTCGGTCAGATGGGCCTGAGCGCTCCTGGCCGCCTCGGCCGCCCGGGCGGCATCGGCCTCGCGTTTGGCGATATAGTCGGAATAGTTGCCCTCGTACATCGTCAGGCGACCCTCCCTGAGCTCGATCACCCGCGTCACCAACTTGTCGAGGAAATAGCGGTCGTGGGCGATGAGCAGGAGGGTGCCGTCATAGTCGCGCAGCGCCTCCTCGAGGGCCTCCTTGGCGCCGGTGTCGAGGTGGTTGGTGGGCTCATCCATGATGAGAAAATTGACCGGCGAGAGGAGGATCTTGGCCAGGGAGACGCGCGCCTTCTCGCCGCCGGAGAGGACACGGATCGGCTTGAAGACCGCGTCGCCATGAAACTGGAAGAGGCCGAGAATGTCACGGATCCGCGGTGCCAGGGATTGGGCGGTGGTGGAGGCGACCTCCGCATAGGCGGTGGCATCGAGGGAGAGGGAGTCGACCTGATGCTGGGCGTAGTAGCCGATGGTCGTGCGCTCGCCGATCTTGATCGATCCCGATTCGGGCTGCAGCTCGCCATAGATGAGGCGGGTCAGGGTGGTTTTACCTGCGCCGTTGACCCCGACCAGCGCCACCTTTTGGCCGCGGTAGACGTCGAGGTTGAGATCCTGCAAGACCCAGGGACCGGCATAGCGGAAATTGAGCTTCTCGATGTGCAGCACATCCTTGTAGCTCGTCCCCGCGACGCGCAGGCGGAAATGGATCCGCGGCGGCGGCGGGGGCGGCAGCTCGACCTCCGCCATCTTTTCGAGCATCTTGATGCGGCTCTGCACCGCGGCCGCTTTGGTCGCCTTGTAGCGGAAGCGGTTGATGAATTTCTGCTGACGCTCACGCTCGTCCCGCATCGCCTCCCACTGCTTGAGCAGGAGTTCTTCGCTCTCGGCCTTCTGCTTTTCGTAGAGATGGTAATTGCCGCTGTAATGCGTCAAGACCCCGCGGTCGAGCTCGGTGATCTCCTGGGCGAGGCGGTCGATGAAGAAGCGGTCGTGGGAGACCAGCACCATGCTGCCGGCGAAGGAGAGCAGATAACTCTCGAGCCACTCGAGCGAGGGGAGATCGAGATGATTGGTGGGCTCGTCGAGCAGGAGAAGATCGGGATTCAGCAGCAGCAAGCGCGCCAGATAGACGCGCATGCGCCAGCCGCCGCTGAACTCGCTCATGGGGCGCTGATAATCGATCTCGCCGAATCCGAGGCCGGTGAGGATGGCCTTGGCCTGATTCTCGATGGTATAGCCGCCGAGGGCATCATAGCGGGATTCAAGGGCGCCGAGTCGTTCGAGCAGCTTTTCGTCATCCTCGGTATGCGTATTCAGGATGGCATGCAGTTCGGCGATCTGCTCCTCGAGGCGGAGAATCTCCCCATGGCCCTCGAGGACGGCGGCGAGGATCGGCCCGCTCCCCACGGCGATCTCCTCCTGCGGCAGATAGCCGATGGTGTACTCTTTGGGCTTGATCATCACCCCGTCGTGCGGCTCGAGATCCCCCTTGATGATGCGCAACAGGGTGGTCTTGCCGGCGCCGTTCGGGCCGATCAGGGCCACCCGTTTGCCGGGATTGATGACCCAGTTGATCTCCTTGAGGAGGGCACGTTCGCCGATATGGTACGAAAGATTTCTGATCTGCAGCATGGATTCCGGTTCGTCATAAAAAACTCGCTCCCACCCGGAGCCTGTGCCAGCTCTGGAGCGCCGGACAGGATATCCGGGTGGGAGCGAGGAGTGAGGATTGCACAAAAGGATTAGTCGAAGGCTTCCGAGACCTTCCAGACTTCCCAGACTTTGCCGACCAGATCCGGGCCGGGGGTAAGGATCTTTTTTCCCGGCTTCCAGCCCGATGGGGTGGCCTGGGTGCCCTTGCTGGCACGGACAAGCTGGAAGGCCTGTATCTGCCGCAGGGTTTCGGCGACATTCCGCCCGACTGGCGGAGTGAGCACCTCGTAGCCGACGACCACGCCGTCCGGATCGATCAGGAACCGGCCGCGATTCTCAACACCGGCATTCTCGTCGTATACGCCAAATGCTGTGCCGACCTTGCCACCGCCGTCGGAGAGCATGGGGAAGGGAACGCCGCCCTTGACCATCTTGGAGAGTTCGTGGTCGTTCCACATCTTGTGAACAAAGTGGCTATCGACGCTCATGGAGAGCACCTGCACACCGAGTTTCTCGAATTCTGCTGCTTTTTCGGCGACCGCCGAAATTTCGGTCGCTCAGACAAAGGTGAAATCGCCGGGATAGAAGCAGAGTACCACCCATTTTCCCAGGTAGTCCGACAGCTTGACGTTGATAAATTTCCCCTGATGATAACCCGGGGCGGTGAAATCGGGAGCCTTGCTTCCAAGTTTCAGCATGGGCTTCTTCTCCTCTCTTGGTGCTATTGGAGCCGATTCGGGAGGCGGTGCGGTCTCTCCGACAGGACCTCCTGTCGGCCGCGCGCAGCCAGCCTTGATTTCTTCTGCCATGGGCTTTCCTTTCAAATTAGTGTATACAGGTGCGCCTTGCAGCGGCAGAGTGGATTAACGCCATTGTACAAAAAACTCGCATGAAAGACAAGCATTTTATCAACCGCCCGGTCTGTGCCGGAATCCGGCAGCGCGAGTTCAACGGAAGAGCAGCGGCGCGAACTCTTCGAGGTAGAGCCGCCAGTTGATCCAGGTGTGGGCGCCGGTGGTCTCTTTGTAGGTGACCGTAAAACCGTGTTTGCGCAGCGTCTTGACGGTGGCGCGTGAGGTTTCGATCAGGAAATCCTCCGTGCCGGTGGCAAACCAGAGCAGCTTGAGACCTTGCCGTGTGGCGGGATTATCGAGCATCGCGGTGTTTTTCTCCTCCCAGGTGGTACCGGCCGGGGCGTTGCCGCTGACGGGATTGGGCCGGATGCCGATGATGCCCGAACTGAAGACACCGGCATAAGCGAATTGGCCGGCGGCCGGCAGGGCGATGTTGAGGGTCTGGAAGCCGCCCATCGAGAGCCCGGCGATGGCGTGGTTCTTCTGGCCGGCGGAGATTCGGTAGTGCGACTCGACATAGGGCATGACATCCCGGGTGAAATCCTGCGCGAACTCATCGACCATCGCCTTACCCGGATCGCTGCGGGGGGCACCCCAGATAAAGGGACCGGTGTGGCCCGCGGGCATGACCACCACCATCGGCACCGCTTTCCCGGCGGCGATCAGGTTATCGAGGATAAAACCAGCGCGGCCGACGGAACTCCAGGAGTCATCACAATCCCCTGCACCATGAAGGAGATAAAAGACCGGATATTTCCCTTTGCCGGATTCATAGCCCGGCGGCGTATAGATGTGCATGCGGCGGAAGCGCTGCAGGGAGGCGGACCAGTAGGTCACCGCTGCCACGGCGCCATGGGGGACCTGCTGCGTATCCATAAAAGCGGCACCCGGCACGTAGATCAAACTCCAGGTGTTGCCGTTGGATTCGCTGGTCCTGGGGTTCTTGGGATCGATGGTCGTGACGCCATCCACGCTAAAGTTATAGCGGTAGGCGCCCGGGTCGACCGGTAAAGTGACTTCCCAGATGCCCTCCGGAGATTTGGTCATCTCCTTGCCCGTCCAGCCAATGCCGGGGACTTCCCCACCCGCAAGCTTGACCGCGGTGGCGTTGGGCGCATAAATGCGGAACTGGATCTGGTTGCCCGGCAGAATTTTCGGAGTGACCAGGGTGTCACCGGGCGAAGGCTTCCACTGGGCGGAAGCGGCGGCTGCGAGGAGGGCCAGGAGGCCGGTGAGCAGCATACTGCGGCGAGGGTTTCCATTCATGACGAACTCCTTTGACTGGGTGCCAGCACAGCGGATAGGGGCGAAGGTAGACGCTTTTCCCCGTGGGGTGCTCTGTTACATTGTAAAATATACAGGTTCTGTCAGGTAAAATCAACACTAATCCTGTCGGGTGCGGCGGGCAGCTCATGCAGCCGGAAAACGGAGGGTGAGGATGTGTCACGCGCGGCGGGCACAGCCGAGGCGACCGGAAGACGGATGGCGGCAGAGGGCCACCAACTGCGCCGGGAAGCGGGGATGGATTACGGCTTGATTGTTTGGCCGGATATTGTTATTTTGCATCAGCAAGAAACCTGGAAAAGAGGGAGGGATACTGCATGGCTGCCACGAGCAGATTCAGCCTGCGCCGCCGCCTGGCCAGTTTCGGCTATGCCGTAGCCGGGATCCGGCAGATGGTGCAGACGCAGCACAATGCCTGGATCCATCTGGCGGCAACCCTGGGGGTGATGGCCGCGGGTGTGTTCCTGGGTCTGACCCGGACCGAATGGATGGCGGTCATTGTCGCCATGGCCCTGGTGTGGTCCGCTGAAGCGGTCAATACCTCGTTTGAATTCCTCTGCGATGTGGCCAGTCCCGAATTCCATCCCCTGGTCGAGAAAGCCAAAAACATCGCCGCCGCCGCGGTGCTGATTTGCGCGATCGGTTCCGTGCTGATCGGTGCACTCGCCTTTATGCCGCATCTCCTGCCGATCGTGCAGCCTGCCCCTTGATGGCCACTCCCCGGCCCTTCGCGCGGCGGGTGCGGCCCTGAAAAGCGCGCCCCGCGAGCGCGGCGCGCGCAACCTCAGTGCCGCTGCAGCTTGAACCCCGGCGGTCAGTGCCACCGCAGTTTGCGCCACCGGCCATCAGTGCAGCAGCAGCAGTTTGAGCACCCGGCCGAAGGCGCCGCTGCTGATGCGGCAGAAATAAACCCCGGAGGGCCAGGGCCGGCCTTCGAAACGCACTCTTTTGGTTTCCCCCGCCGCAGCTGGCCCCTGCCAGTCCCAGATCCGTCGGCCCACCGCATCAAAGATCGTCAGGTTCATATCGCCGCTGGCTGGTGCCTGCCACTCGATGACCGTTTCACCATTGAAAGGATTGGGATAGCTGCCGAGGCGCAGCGGTTGAACATCGGCCGGGCTCTCCACGCCCGCGTGCGCCACGCCAGGCAGGAGCATGTCGGTGATAATCACCTCGGTGTAGCGGGGATCGAGGGGGGCTTGACCGTTGAAGAGCCAGAAATTGATGTGCGTGCGCAGGTTAAAGTTTTCCCTGGGTATATCGGCGCCCGTATAGGTATGCCGGAGGATATATTCTGCAGGGCTGGAGGGTTCATGGAGGTAGTGGCCGTGCATGCTGGTAAAGCTGATCGAGTCCGGCTGCCAGTTGAAATAATGGGTGCTCCGGGCGCTGTCGAGGTGACAGACGAAGGAGAGCGAGTGGTTGGGGGCGCTGCCGGGCTGGACGGTGTAACTGCCCACCCGGCTGGCGTTGGGAAAGCCCCAGCGCGAGAATTCGATATCCACCTCCCGGGTGTCCGAGGCATAAATAAAGAGCCCGAGCACCTGGTTGCGGTCCATGAGGTCGACGCGGCCTTCGACGAGAAAGCGGTGCTCGCCATAGCGGGCATACTGGGTGGTGTAGACCTCCGCACAGGTCCAGCGGCTGCCGCTTTTGCTGATCTTTAAATGCAGGCGGCCTTGATCATCGACGGAAACATTGGCAGCCGAAAACTGGTTCGGACCGGGGCCGCCCAGGTCCGTTCGCACCGCCCAGGTGGCCCCGGCGAAGCGGATGGTTTGCGGTGAGCCAGGGCGCGCCAAAAACAGGAGGGCGCAGAAGGCCACCCCGTGAACACGATTACTGTGGGAAGGCATGATTCATCCTTTGCATAAAAAAGGCGCAGTAGCCGCTGCGCCTGGCATGTGAGGTCATTTGGCCTTATTTTGCTAATAGTATTTTGACCGTCTGCTTTTTCTCGCCCGCCATAAATCGACAAAAATACAAACCACTGGCCGCAGTCTGCCCCAATTCATTGCGGCCGTCCCAGACGATCTCATGCCGGCCTTTTGTCAGGGTACCATCCACCAGTGTGACTATACGATGACCCAGAATGTTGTATATCGTCAGAACCACATGACCGGATTGTTCCAAATTTAAAATCAGTTTGGTGTTACTGTTAAAGGGATTGGGATATGCAGATGCCAGTAATGGCACTTGGTTATCGACAACATTCATAATTTCCGGCGAACGCTCGCCGATTTCGGTCATCTGCAATGCAATGGACTTTGTGAGGGACTCGGCGATTTCAGGCGAATCGGTTTCTTCCTTGCGCAGCTCATTGACCAGTACAATAGCATTATCTTTTTGTCCGTTTTCCGCCAGAGCAGCGGCGTATACGAGCGTCATCTCCCGGCCGAAGGCTGTACCCTGGTATTTGTCCAGCATCTCCCGACCGGGCTGCAATCGCCCTTGTTTGCCGGCCTGAATCACCTTCCATTTGTCGCCCATGAATTTGAGGTTTGTGCATGCGTTCTCGTCCTTGTCATACAGGCATGTCAGGGTTTGCATGGTCTGCTCCTCATCGTTCATGGCAATGCCCAAGAGCAAATCATAGGCATAAATAGACAGCTCATCGCCTTTGTACTCTTCGGTCAGCGCCGTCAATTCGGTTTTCGCGATTGTTGTCTCGCCGGCTGCGATATGGCGCCTGATGGATTTCAATCTGGCGAGAAAATCCGTATTTGCCTTGGGCAAACTCCAGGAGGGACCGGCAGCAGGGCTGGAAGGCGGCGCAGCCAGTTTGCCGTTTCGATTTACAGGACCGCTAAACCAGTTTGTATCTGGATTGGGACACTGATCAAAATAGTTGCCTAAAGCAAAAACTGTAGAACCTGTATTGTTGTTGATGTACTTGTATGTTGAAGAAGAAGGTTTGGTAAAATAGTTATAACCCTGTTCATCGCCCAATATCGGCGTACCGCCATCGACCAGCACACGGTTATGTAGAACCGAAGATTCCCATTTGTTAAGACCATCCTGGCCGGAAAATTCGAACCACGGGCTGCCGGATGTGCTATAAAAGCCGGTGCTGTCGGTTCTGAAAGAGTTTCTGCTGATATCACCAGATGAACCATTCGCGTTATAGTAATACAAGCCGATTCTGTCTGCTTGTATGTAATTGTCGTCAATGACCGGAGAGGCGCCGCTGCCGGTCACATAGATGCCCCAGTCGCTGCAGGTTTTGATATTGCATTGTCGAATGGTGGGGTCTGAACCGGAAATGTAAACGCCGGTTTGAGCGTTTTCAATCGTGCACTTTTCCAGTTTGCAATTGGATGAAGCGGTGGAGGTGAAGCGAATTGCACACCAGGAACCTTTGGTCGGTCCGATAAATGTAGCTGAATCCGCTTTCAATGTACCGTTAACAATCAATTCACATTTCGTTGTATTGATTCCTCCAGAGCGGTCGTCATTGGTCGCAAACGTTATTTTTGCGCCTTTCATGACAGTCAAAGTATAACCGCTGTTTACTGTAACGTCGCCGCGCACATACAGGTGTTCAAACCAGTACTCATTGCTGCTGAAAGTACCGCCCGTCAGAGCTATATAAGGCGCGAAATTGTGTTTTGTGATGGTGAGGTACAGCGGTCTGACTGAGGTCGAGAAAGAACAACTGCTCACGTTGGAATACAATTGAAAGAAAGACGCGCCGTTATTGCCGCTGCAAGCACAGATATTGCTTCCCGCAACATTTGCATTCACAGATATGGAAGTGCCGTTATCTGTTATGCTTACATTGGTGAAAGCGGCCAATGAATCTGTCCAAATATTGGTTTCCGGGCAACCAAACAGATTATGCGAGTATCTTAAATAATGATCTGAATAGTTTTGTTTGGAAACCGCCTCGGCAACGCCGCCATGATAGGACGTCTGGCCGCTTCCGGCATCAGTGATTCCATTGGCCCAAAGATCGCAGAATTCCTGATGCAACTGGTATGAAGAGTAAACATAACCATACCTAGTATTGCCAAGTTTGATAGGACCGCAGATTTTATTGGTAGCCGTCATATAACCCTCAGGCATGCTGCGTTGACCAAGAGGATAAGTATTGCCGTCATTCGGTATGGTGTCGGGTCTTGAGGTTGTGCGAAAATCATCAAAGGCGCAGGTTTCGCAACATATGGAATAAATCACAGCAGGAAAGTCCACATTGGTCATGTTATCCAAACCATCTCCGGCGATGCCGCTCGTTTGCAAAACATCACTTAAATCATAAAGTGAACCATCGTCGGTGGTCCAGACCATCCGGCTGCTCGGATTCGAGCGAAAGGCTGAGAAGGAATTGACATTGCCATGGCAATACCAGTTTAAAAGTCCGTAATGGTTCGACATTTCCTGAACGACCTCATTCGCCGGATGATCCGCTTTATACATGGTATGTTTTCCGCTAAAAGAAGATGGATAGTCTGGGCTGACCACATCCGGTTGATTAATCATCATATCCTCACTAACCCAGAATGCTTTTCGCAGATAACCATCAACGCCGTTGCCTGGATTCAGTTCATATTTCAGGATTTTTTCAATCCAGTTGCTGATATCCGTGCTGTCTGTCGCCGGCACGCGGCCGACAAAGATCTCGGGATTGTAATCCGGAGCGTCATTTGATGGTTCACCATATCTCACATCTGAATCTACATCCCAATCGCCATTAAAATCAGAAAAATACAAATCCGCGGGTATTTTATAATAACTATAAGTAGCCCAGGAACAGCCACTATAGCCGGCGCCGTATCGAACTGGCACAATGGTGTGATCACCGACCAACAAGGCCCACATGGTTTTGGGACTGCCCGTATTGTAGGAATCGGCAAGATACTGACGCAGAGCGCCGGCATTATCGGCAATGCCGGATATGGTGTCGCTGTTGTAATTGGCCAATATTTGTTCCATGGTCACAATGCCGACATTCAAACCCTTTCTGGCTTTCCAGGCGGCAAACGCATTCAAATAATCCTTCAAGGCGTTTGTGGTAATGATGACATATTCATAAGAAGGCAAAGGATTGACCTGAACCGCAGTCAGTTTGCCAAGCGCGGGTTGTTTTCGATATCGGCCGATATCCTGGGGATTGTCCACAACTTTGTGCAGTATCGCGTTGTATACAGCCTGATTTTCAGGTGTTCTGACGCCGCCCTGCACTCTAATTTGATCGCTTGCTTTCATTTTGACTTCAAAGTCGATGTAGGAATAAAATGCCAGGAGCCCGGATTTCGGACGATACTGGAGCGGATAAATTGCCACAGTGATGATGTGGTTGACACCGTCGAAAAAGCCGTCGTGCGCGACCATCACTGCTTCTTCGGGGTAGAAATTGTCGCTTTCATACACTTGCGGATCAGGCGTTATGAATGGTTCTTCAGGTGGGTCAATGGCGGTTGGCAGCGGCTTTTGCGCCGGCAGTATCAAAGCCGTCACTGCCAATTCCCGTTGTTCAATGTGTTTCAATTCAATTGAATCCACATCTTCATTCGCGGGAACGATTAATTTGACGTATTTAACCGGCAGCAAGGGTTTGCCCCAATCATCGGTTGCTGCAATGTCGGCATATTCCACCTTGTCATACGTATGCCCATCCTTAGCATCGATGGCTTTAAAATTGACTTGATCGAAATTAAAATGAATTGAATAGGTTACTTGGCCCTGGGCAACGGATGAAAATAAAATCAGAAACAAAGCGACTGGAACAAAAAAGACCCCCCATCGCCGCATGTCCGTTTTCATGATTGAATGCCTCCTGTTATAATAAACCATTTCAAAATGGATCTAAGTGAATCGCTGTAAGAGAGCGGCATCTTTGGTCAACCATTTTTGCTCATCGCATCAACACCGCTTTTCTGAAAGTGACATTTTTATTCTTATTCTGATTCTCCTCATCAGTGACCATCTGAATGAAATAAACACCGCTGCCCACAGGCCTGCCGGATTCATCGGTTCCATCCCAGATCAGTGAATATAGGCCGGATTCCCGTCGGCCCGAAAAAAGCGTCTTGACCAGCTCTCCCTTGCCATTTAGTATCCGGACAGTAACAGGGCTGGGGCCGGCCGTTTGAAAAGTGATAGTGGTAGTGCTGTTAAAGGGATTGGGATAATTCTGTTGCAAGAAGAATTGCATCGATTTATCGGACTTCTGATCTGCTATTTTATCCTGAGTTTTAAAAGCATAGACATAGGCCTTGCCAGATCCATACATTCCATCGCCTTCATCATCTCCGATCAAGACATTATGGCTGCCATCCAAATTCGAGTAGAAGGATAAAGTGGAACCAAAGTAGGAGGGCGCCTGCGGTCCGCCAAACTCGAGATCCGGTGTACTGTCTATGTGCGATTTGCCAAGGAATAAAAGAACGCCGCCGGTCCATTGCCCGGCAAATCGTTCAGTGCTGACAATAAAATCATCGATATGGTCATCATTCAGATCATCACAATTTGAAATACTAACAAATCCTCCTCTTGCAGGCGAACGATTCAGTTCAAAGAATAACGAGAAATCCTTGCCGGAGAATATCCGTATATACTCGAGACCCACAATGCCAAAATCGAGAAATCCATCATTATTAATATCCCCCAATCCCGCAACAGCTCTGCCATAATCATGTTTGGTCGAATCGCCCACAAAGATTTTCGAGTTTGACAAATTCATTCCATTTCCTCCATAGACCAGGTAGGCCTTGCCAATGAGTTTGCTGGTTAACCACTGGCTGGCGCCGATCAAGACATCATCATAGCCGTCCTTGTTGACATCTCCGCAGCCAGACACGCAAGATCCCAGGACATCCTTGCCTTCCTGGCCTTCAAAATATACATCGGCAATATGGTCCATAGCCGGGCCGCCAAAGTAAATGTAGGCTCTTCCCCGGCCATCCCAATCATCATTGGGCGCGCCAATGATGATATCATCATAGCCGTCGTTATTCACATCTCCTGCCATGGCCAGTGCTTCACCGAACATATAGTACCAACCCTGTCCGGTTAAAAGCAAATCCGCGTTGCCGCTTATGTGCGCTCCGCCAAAATAGACAAAGACCTTGCCGCAACTGGTAAAGTAATCGGGCGGGCCAACCGAGGAATAGGGGGCGCCGATGATGAAATCGCTGTAACCGTCCCCATTCAAATCACTTCCTCCGGCAATCGCATAGCCAAAAGTAGCGCAGGCTGGCGGGTTCAAACGAAGGAACCGGGTCGAGTCAAACAGCGCTCCTCCAAAATATAACTTGGCATAATTTCCCCCTGGTGCTCCGGCAACAAAATCGCCAAAGCCGTCCGCGTTGACATCGCCAACGCCCGCGACCACGCCAAATTCATTGCTGTTCCGCTCGCCATTCAAAACGGCAAGCAGATCCAGGTTGTTCTGAGCCTGCGCAAGGGGCAGGATTGCAACCTGAATAAGCCAAAAGAAAAACGATTTCATAAATACCTTTCTGTGGAATCCGCAGAAAAAAAAGGCTTAATTCATGGAAACCAATGTCTAAAAGGCAAGAGCCAATTCCGCTCTTTCCTCTGTAGGATATCTCCGTTACTCAACTCTCCTGATTGCATAAAGTTCTTATTGCTTCCATGTTCCCTCCTCGCTACTCATTCAAGTTCAACTCTTCTTGACTTATTTGTCAAGAGCGAGGAGGTCATTTTCCCTTGTATATTGTAAGTTGAAACGGTTTCTTTAACAAATCATTCTTTGCAAAGTCAGGATTTTTCATTAATCTGGCAGGCAAAGGAGGAATTTTCCTTAGGTCACTGAACCCGGAAATAAGTTTCTCCTTCCTGTCAGGTTAAAGTCGAGGAATAACCTGGTGCTTGACATCGCATCTGACAAGAACAATTTTGCCTGACTAATCTTTTTTGCAAAGGGGTCATTTGATGAAAATTTATCTCGGAATTGATGTCAGCAAGAACTATGCTGACTTTGCTCTCATCGATGAGCAGAAGCAGCCCCTTGTCAAAAATTTTCAGTTGGATGATACTCCTGATGGCCATATCAGATTAGGAGAGTTCATTCACGAACTTTTCAAGCAACATCCCGATCTGACTGTCGTGGCCACGGCCCTTTCATTCATGTGTGCCATGGAGGGCATAAGGCACAATCCGATTATCAAAGATCTCTACGCGCACAGCCTGGCAAAAGGCAAAAGTAAAATGTCAATTATAGACATCTGCATGCACAAGTTGCTGCGCATCATTTATGGGGTGCTCAAATCCGGAAAGGCTTTCGACCCGGCCATCGATCAAGCCGACAGGACCAGCCCGACAAATCAAGCAAAATCTATAAAACAAGAGATTTGGCGCTTTCAGCCTTTAGATGAAAATGCGCCAGTCTCTGCTCGGCAAAATAAACAAAAGAAAGAGCAGAGCCAGTCTCAAGGTGAACTTGTCACCATATGCGAGATCAAGGCTCAGGCTCTTTCCCATTGCACTACTTGAATCCTGTAAATTATTAAAACTTTTCAAAGAACTTTTTAGGGCATCTCGATTGCCCCAAAAAGTTTTGCCTTGACTATTAAAGGAATAATTATTTCATGAGCACCATTTTACGCACGTGCGAAAACTCACCGCACTGGATGCGGTAGAAGTAGACTCCGGAGGTGAGGTCGCCGGCGTTGACCTTCACCTGGTAGCGCCCGGCGGGTTTGGATTCATCCACCAGCGTGCGCACCTGCTGTCCTAGCGCGTTGTAGAG
>Ga0209099_1001501_pt1 | contig 23013 bp, 24 predicted proteins | sample AD_JPNHW2_MetaG_FD_184430 | JGI IMG/M metagenome (GOLD analysis project Ga0209099, IMG submission 184430) | Active sludge microbial communities of municipal wastewater-treating anaerobic digesters from Japan - AD_JPNHW2_MetaG (SPAdes) (version 2) | ecosystem: Engineered > Bioreactor > Anaerobic... | reverse complement strand
ATACTCCCATTTGTGGGGTATTTTAGCAGTAGTGGTGATATGTTTAGCCAGTTTAGCGAGTTGTTCATCCTGAGTAAGGATCATCCCGCCACCACCGGTAGTGATCACTTTGTTGCCGTTGAAACTAAGGCAGCTGAGTTTTCCCCAAAGGCCGGTATGTTTATTTTTGTATAAGCTTCCGATACTCTCTGCGGCATCCTCTATGAGGGGGATGTTGTATTGTTCACAGATAGCTGCGATCTGATCGATCTCACAAGGGTGACCGAAGGTATGCATAGGGACAACTGCACCGAACCGTTTTCCGGTTTTTGTATTGTAAGAGAACCCATCTGCCTTTTTGATGCTGTTATGTTTAAGAAAATGCTCCAGCTTCTCGGGACACATACCCATGGTTGTTTTAGATACATCCACAAAAACAGGAAAACTATTGGTATAGGAGATCGCATTACAGGTAGCCACAAACGACACCGGTTGGGTGATCACCTCATCCCCTTGTTGCACCCCGGCCAAAAGCAGACAGATATGGAGTGCTGCAGTACCATTAACTGCCGCCACCGCATATTTACTTCCGGAATAATCTGCAATCGCCTGTTCAAACCGATTCACATATTCCCCCACACTCGACACAAAGTTTGAATCCATCGCATCATTTATGTACTTCCTTTCATTCCCAATAAATCGGGGATCATGAAGTATTATGGGGTCTAAAGGAGTTTGAAATCGGTCACGAATAAATGAGATGATCTCTTCAAAATTTAGATTAGAATTTTTCATTTTCTTTTTTAAATTCTATAAAAATAAAATTATCTTCCAATTCTTTTAAAACAACAAAATTATTAATTGATTTATAAGATTTTATGGCTGGAATATTTAATTTTGATACTGTTGCAAAAACTTTGAATTGGTTGCTCCAACAAATATTAAACATAATTCTACCCATTGTTTTCGCAATTCCTTTTCCTTGTTGTTTAGGATCTACCAAGAAACCTACAATAGCTTTCTTATTAATAAAAAAGCGAATCATAAAATAACCAACAATTTGATCTTGATCAAAAACTCCAAACATATAAAAAGAACAATTATTGAAAAGTCTCGTTAATGTTCGAACGTCAAAATTATGTGGTTTAAAGTAAGTATAAGTTTCAGCACTTTGATCATTAAAGAAAACTGATAATTGTGTTAATTCACTTTTATTGATTTTTTTAAATTGGAATTCTCTATTTTCAAATTTTGAAATTGAAACCAATACACTTTTTTCAATTTCTTTATAATAAAATAATCGAAAAACAGCCCCATTAAACCTTTCTATTAAATCCCATATAAAATGAAATTTATGTTTGATGAATAATAGTATTTTGATCATTTAAATATAATTATTTGATAATTTTCGAATTATCATTTCATAAGATTTCTCAACTGAATAGTTATCTTTTAAAAATTGATATCCATTTTCACCCATTTTCTGAAGTCCTTCTTTATTTTGAATACAATACCCCAATTTTTTATTGAAATCGTTTATTGAGCTACTTTCACAATAAAATCCATAATTGTTTTCTACGGCAATTTCACCAATATCAGAGTTGGGATCTGTTGCAGCAATGATCGGTTTTTTGAATAATAAATAGGTTAACAGTCTGGATGGATAATTAGGAATGGTGAATCTATGATCTAAAAAAATCAAACCTACATCACAAGCTTGAACTAAGTTATTGTATTCTGTAATTTGCAATTGATTTAGTAAAATGATGTTATTTGGCTTAGATTCAAAAATCCATTTTTCTAATTTATTAAATTCAGTTCCTGAACCTGCCAGTACAAAAAAACAGTCTGTTCTATTTTTATTAGTTTTTAGAATTTTGATGATATAATCTACATTTTGAGGTTTCCCAAAATTTCCTCCATAGATAAATGTTCTAGTATTTAGAGGAATCCCATATTGATTTTTAATCTTTTCAATATCAATTTCATTTTTTTCTTCAGGAATCTCAATACTATTTGGATTAACTTCAACTTTCGATTCATCAATAAATGAATTATGTTCTAAAATATACTGCTTATTAGCTGGTGACATACAACCGATAGTATCAGATATTTTGTAAAGATCCATCTCTTTTTTTCTGAAGAATTTATACAGCAAACTATTTTTACTCATCAATTCTAAATCAACGGCATTTTGAGGAAATATATCTTTGAGAAGCAAGTATGTAGTGGGATTACATTTATTTTTAAGTGTTTTAATCACTTTCGTAAATGTGATTGGTGGTGTTGAGTATAGAACCAAATCGAAAGTAATATGAGATAGATAGGTTTTGATTGCATTTTGAAATTGGTATTCCAACAATAATGTTCCTATTCCTTTCTCAATAAAGTTTGTTTTTTGTAAATTTAAAGTTTTAACACCAAGTATATGAATCCCCTTGTTTTCTCTTAAAGATGTTTTTTGATTATATCTTCTCTCCAATGGAGACACAACATACACCTGATGCCCTTCATCTCTAAATTTGCGCATTAAATCCGTATAGATCCCTCTCTCTTCAACATCTTGAAAGCGAAAAATAGTTAGAAAGAGGATGTTTAATGGTTTGGGCATTCAAAACTGCTTTTTAAAAACTCTGTTTTAATCAAAATAAAACTATAAATTTGATTAAATTGAATAATTATGAAGATATTAGTTTTATAAGTTCAGGTAGTCTATTTGGAATTTTATTTTTCTGAATCACTAGATCATACATACCATTCAAATAATTTTCCATAACATTGGCAATATTATCCACACTTTCGGGATTAAAAACGATAGGATTTTCCACCACTTGATGTGTAAATGGAAGATCTGAAGATAAGATTTTTAGACCATATTGCAATCCTTCAATAAGTGGTAAAGCAATTGTTTCGGCCATCGAAGGAAAAATCAATGCACGAGATGCAGAGTAAATCTCTGCAACTTCGAAATATGGAACCAATCCTTTATTCACTACAATTACTCTATTGTGTTTATTATTCAATGCACTTATTCTTTCTATCAACTCTTTATTGCTTTCATTATCTTCAATAGTCATTACCAATCGGAAATGGTACTTCTTGGATAACTGATCAACTGCTTTTAATAATCGTTTATTGTTTTTATGCAATACCCCTGAACCTACATAACAAAACTCGAACTCCTTAGATATTTTCAATGGAGTTACTGTTCTGTAAAACGGAAATAATTCCGAATTCACTCCCAGATTGATACTCAACGATTTCTGAACAGCTTCAGTCTGACAAGCAACTTTATCCACATTTTTTGAAAAAAATTTGATCCAGTAATAATAGATAAACTTTTTTATATTAAAAACAATTGATTGTCCGCTTATAGCTTTAGGCGACTGAAAGAAAAGTATATTATGTGCATATAGTACCGAATCTTCACACCTTACAAAAGGCGGTAAATTACAAAAAAACAACGTATTATTTCTCCTTTTGAAATAACGTAGGAAGGTATTGAGTCCGTTTGTTTTGATTAAAGTAATATTTTTGTAATTTTTCTTATCAAAAAAGTCAAACACCTCCTTATAACCTAAATATACGTTTGTTTCCAATGTGTTGTGCTCGCAATAATCAAGCAACTGTTCCAACAGAACAAAACCACCACGGAAGTATATATTAGAGGCTTCTATAATAATCACATCTTTCATTTTATTTTCTCCATGGGGCTAAAGGTCTTTTTGAATCTTTAGAATATACATATTTAACAATTTGCTCAAAATAACTGGCTACAACCTTCCCTGATATATGATTTTTACTCCAATCTGAAATACAAAGTCGTTCATCATACTTTAAGGCACCTTTATTAATCCATTTTAACATCACTGTTTCAAAATCACTTTGACCCTTAAATTGAAATATCTCGCCTCTTGTTTCTCCATCTAACAATACTGATGCACCGCAATTTTCACTAGAAATCACTTGCATTCCTGCATGTAATGCTTCATTAATCACAGCACCCCAACCGTCAAATTTACTAGGCAATATTAATATATCATGTGAAGTCATTAATTGCTTCACTTCATTATTCGGAAGATTGCCTTGAAAGTCAAAAATAGATTGATCTTGGATTATCGTTATAAGTTTTTCCTTAAGTGGTCCATCGCCAACGATAGTCATTTTACTTATTCTATCATGAAACTTTTTAATTATTTCAATTTGAGGAATGATATTCTTTCTATCGTCTATACTACCAACAAAAAGTATAGATGGTTTTTGAAAATCCTCAATTTTTTCTTCAATATTTATGGATAGATCAGTATATTCGACAAAATATCCCCATTCAAATATTTTACTTGGTTTAAATCCAATATTTTGATATTGTAAAACGCCTAACTCACCTGTTGCTGCTATAAAATCGATCTTACTTCCAAAACGAATATTTAAAAAACAGTATTTCATCCATCTGATTTTTCCTGCAAGTCCAATCCATTTAAAAGGTTCCATCAAAACTCCTATTTTCAACCCTTTTTTAATAGCATATTTGAATGCTTGACTTAACATGGGATAAGCTACAATTCCTGAAAAAACATGAATAGCCGTTTCATCAAGCAATTGAAATATTTGATTTTCTTCAGGTAATACAATAATTTTGATTTTCTCTAAGCCAGGAATATTCCAACCCTGTTCTTTTCTATCAGCTTCTATACTTTTCTCAACAACCAAGGTTATTTCGTGTTTTTCTGAAAGTGCATTTAGAAATGCAGACTGATGGAAGCTTATTATATTTTGCCAGAAAACAAATTTCATTAATGTAATTGAATTAATTATTCCAAAATTCGTTTAACTTTTGCAGGAACACCAACCAACAATGCATTTTCAGGATACTCACCTGGTAATACAAGACTTCCTGCTCCTATAATAGAACCACAGCCAATATTAGCACCTCCTAAAATAGTTGCTCTGGCACCAATCCATGTACCATCTCCTATTTTTACAGGAAGAGATTTACCCAGACCTGCTCGTCTTTCACTATTGCCTATCTCGTGTGTACCTGTTTGAATTATTACAAATGGTCCTATATCACAGTTTTTACCTATTTTTATTCGCTCATTCCAATTATAGGAGGATACTAATCGAGAACCAATACTTAACCATGTGTTTTCCTGAATTTCAATGGCATTACCAGCTACTTTAATATCATAATTGATGGCTACACTTTTGGATATTTTACACCCTGAAGCATTCAACAACAACCTTCTAATAGTATGACATCTGGATGGGAATAAATTTGTTAGCAAATTATATGTATGTGTCAAAAAATTCATTGATTAAGATATTATTCTGTTAATATATTCTTGTATCTTGATTGATTGCTGTTCCCAAGTGTGATTGTCCAACATATACTTACGTGCTAGTTTACCACGACGAACCAATTCTTCATCTGATAATTGTATCAATTCTTCCATAGTATAAGACAATTCCTCTGAATTGTTACTATTCAATACTTTACATAAATGGCCATATTCTTTTTCAATATGAGCTACTTTTGTAGTAATAGTATATTTACCAACAGTAAGATACTCCAAAATTTTTGATGGGAATAAATAATCTCCTTCTCCTTCGCTGGTAACACGAATATTCATCAAAACATCAGCTTCACGATATAAATCAAACAATTGATCTAAACTCAACTTACCTTTGTATTTTATTCTTGAGTCCTTTGCAGCTGCATCTTTAATAATGCTTACATCTGAACCATCACCAGCAAACCACATTTCAATTTTTGGGTTTTTATTTGAATTTAAAGTTTCAATTATTATTTGTGTTCCATTTGCACCCCACAAACTACCAGCCAATAAAAAAATTGTTTTCTCTCTGTTTTTTTTCTCAGTCAAATCAAACAAACGTTCTAAGATATTAGAACTTATACCACCATCTACCAACAAAAAATGGTTCCCAGGCGCATAGTCTAGTGCAATATTTTCATTAATTACAATCCGACCATCTAACTTGGGGATATATTTTTTTGCAAAAAACTCTACAAATCTATATATAGTTTTTTTTAGACTGCTTAAATGCAATTGCTTAGGTGGCATTCCCAAATCATATAATATTGCTATACTTTTACTCCCAGTTAACTTCCCCATCCAATATACAAATGGTAATGGAGGAGTATAAGGATTATAAACTATAATACATCTCTTGTTATTACTATTTTTGATTGCCCATTTTATTAGAGCAAAAAAATCAAAAATGACACCAGTAATTGTTTTTAGAAATAAAATATTGATGAAAGGTACAACTATCAATTTTAATGATTTTCGATACTCAATGGTTTTTTTAGCACAAAACACAGTTTTACTCTTGGGATACGAAGCGATTGGGCGTTGCGAAAACAGAGTCAGTTTTACACCATGATTGTAAAAACCAGTAACAAATCCATCCTGCACCATATTTCCAGCAGGGGTTAATGCAATATTCTGAAATTCTATTGTATCAGGTACTAATGTTCCTAAGAAAGCGATTGAAATATCTTTGTTCATTATTTTTCCTAAATCCTTTTTCTTAACCAATTAATTCCTTCTTTCACAATCTTTGCCGGTGAGCCTACAACAATAATATTTGATTTTTCAAAGGCTTTAGTTACAATTGAACCCGTGCCTATAATGCAATTATCACCGATAGCAGCACCTTTTGAAAAAATAACTGAATTCCCTACCCAGACATGATTCCCAATAGAAATACTCATAGATGCATTAATCCTTAATCCATTTTCATCTATAATAGAATGGCTGTCACCTGTTCGAAAAGTAATATTCTTGCTAAACATACAATCTTCACCAATAATAATACTTGTTCCTTCTATACACGCTAAATGTGTAAAACCTGCAATTGTTGTATTTTTTCCAATCAGAACAACATTATTATCATCCTCAATGTGAATTTCGACATCTTTTAATCTGCAGTTTTCACCAACTACGACTTTATTGTTTGAACCATACACCTCGATTGAACAATTATTCAAATAAGCTCCGATCCTTATATCAATTTTATTATTATTCTTTTTTACTAAAACATGAGATCTTTGTAAAAATGCTTTTGAATATAGAAATTGATTGCCTCTTTTAATATAAATGTTGAAAATGCTATTCAAATTATAAACAAAAGACAAAAAGAATAACAAATAAGGTTTTGATAATAAGATTTTTTTTAATTTCTGGAGCATTTTCTAAGTCATTATTTTATTAAAAACAATTTATAATCTATCATATATTTCTGCTATTTTCTTCATATTAATGATGGAGTATTTCTCTTGAGCATCTTTAAATCCGTTTTCTCCCATTTCCTGTGCAAACTTACTATTATTGCATATATAGTTGATTGCCTTAGCGAGCTCTTCGGGGTTATTATTTGCAACAATCAAACCGTTAACTTTGTGTTTAACTACTTCTTCAGCACCCTCAATATCAGTCACAATTACAGGTTTACGACAAGCAAATGCTTCGAGTACAGGTAACGAAAAATGAGGTTTTGCAAAGGGGGAAACAAGACAACAAACTTCATTTAAGTATTTTGGCACATCAAAAATTAATCCAATCTCTACTACACTTTTTGATGTTCTCATAATTTGAATTGCTTTTTCTACCTTTATATTATTACGATCAGACAAGAAAAGTTGTTTTATAGAATGTTTTATTTTATTTTGTGTTTTATAAATCTTATAACTTCCACCAAAATAAACCTTAACATCTTTGTCTAAATATTTAAGAGATTCTACTATTTCATAAAAGCCCTTTATCGTAGAAGCACCGCCCAAATATAAAACACTTTTTGAATAATAAGATTCTTCTTTAGGTATACTTGAAGACAATTCAGAATAATCATAAACAACTTCAGTTTTTTCTGGTAGACCTATTCTATTTGCATTATCTTTACTGATTGCTACTATTTTACTTGCATACTTCCTCATTTGAGATAGAAACAAATGATATAATAGATCAAATTTTCCTTTATGAAACGGTTCTCTAATATGAATCAAAACTTCACCCTTAGCTCTTGCTGGTGCCAGCCAATCAGTCATAATAGACGAATTCAAATGCACAATATCAAAGTCATGTCTACTCAACTCTTTTTTTGCAAAGTAAAATCTTGTCAATAACCAAAAAAGTAATGATTTTAACAAATAATAAATCTGATACCATTTATAGTAACCAACCTCACTATGGATAAAACCAAAATAGAATTTTTTAAAAAAAAGGGAACTGGCAACACTAAATTTAATACCATGCTCTTCCAACTTTTGAGATACAATACTATCTTTTATTAACAACACTTTTACATTATATTTAGCAGGATCAAGTGTTTTAATAAGATTTATCATTGCAATTGGAGCCCCACCCCATCCAACTGCATGATGTATAAACAGTATTTTTTTCATTGAAAAACAATTACAACATTATTTGAATTATTTATATAAACATTTTTTTTATTTCTTTCTTAAATTCGATTTATTTTTTGAAAAATTTGTTTTTTATAAAATGTCCCACTTTGATAAATTTGTCCAATTATTAACCAAAACAAGAAACCTGTACCATCATATACAAGTGCATTGCCTGTGAGACTCCAAACAACATAAACAGCAAATAAAGACAATAAGAATTTAGATAAGTTTAAATTACCTTTGATTTTATAAATTGATTTAAATAATATATATGCAATTATATAGGTAATTAATAATGTCGCAAACAGCCCCAATTGTCTGGCCATTTCCAAATAAATATTATGAGCTCCATGTCCCCATGAATCCTCTCCTAATGTGGTATAATTATAAACAGTAATGTCTCTGGCAGCTGGTACCAAAAAAAAATTTGAATTTAAAACTAAATCCAAACTATAAGTCCATATTGGAACTCTGTCATCTAAAAGTTTTATTACAAATTTATCTGAGAATAAATTATAATCACTAATTTTAATAAATAAATTGGAGTATACCAAAAAAATCACAATCAAGATTGGAAATAGGAATGCTAAGTATTTTAATTTTCTAAAATTCAAAAAAAGATTGCGTAATTTTTCCTTTTTATAGTATAACAACAAAAAAAATGAAAATAAAGCAGTTATTTTTAATGTAAATGTAAAATCAAAAAACAGAATTATGATTAATGAAATAAAACCAAGGATTTTCCAACCCTTATTTTCATTTGAGAAAACAAGATAAGTAGGAAACGCAAAAAATACAAATTTCCACAATCCATTTAGCAATCCAAATAAAAATAGAACTACAGAAATTTTTATAATAATCATTAATTGACGTTCAAATTGACTTCCATTAACTGATAGAGGGAAAAGAATTGCGCCAATTGATAATGCAATTCTTAGTCCAACTGTGAGTCCACCTGTACTAACTTGATTTTTAATGATTGCTAAAACAAGCCCAATTATTGAAATAATAAGAACTAAAAACCAAATAATTACGAGAATTTTATTACAATTATTTCTAAAAAATAAAATTAAACGAAAAGGGACAGCGATTGCAGCAACGAAAGGAATTGAAATAGCAATAGGACCTAACAGATAAACAGTCTTAACAGCGGGTAGATATAACTTTATCCAATTTGTAGAGATCTCAGGATTGCTATAGTATTCAATATTTTCAAATCTATAACCTAAAGCAATAGATGGAATAAGTAAAATAAAAACTGAAACAAGATCAAATTTACTTTTAAATGCAATTATATAAAAGATATATATACTACCTAATATCAAACCAATCAAACTTATTGGTTCAATTAATTGAATAAAAATAATTAGTAATTCAAATTTGTATTTATTTAGTAAGTTCATTTAAATAAAATATTTTCGAAATTAATCAATTAAATTTTCAAGTATTTCATTTCTCACTTTAAATGGGGAAACATTAAGAAGTTTCTGTTGCAAAACTTTTAAATCAATATGAATTGAATTAATATTACTATTTGATTCTATGTTTAAAATTATATTTTCAAAATCAATATTTTTTGGAAATAAAAAAGGTGTGTATTCTTGAATCTCAACAGAAGAAAAATAATCATAAAATTTTATTCCATCGCCCCATAATGGTATTTCATTAATCTCATACCATAAAGATTTAATTCCATAAGAATGTGAAACAATTAGACCATGCAATGATGTTGAAATAGTATATTCACAAGATAATATTTCATCAATAACTTTTTCACTATCTGAACAATTTAAATTAATAATATTTATTTCTTTGTTATTAATATTTTTTTTAACAAATTCATAATGAATTATATGAGGAATTATACCTAATTTATATTTTTTTCTAATAATTGGCTTGTATATTATTGGTAATAATAATGCTGGATCTCCCAATACTATCTGAGAATTAACACCAATTTTTCTAATAGCATTTAATGTGTAATTTCCTCTCACTGCTAAAAAATTTGATTTACGTATTTTTTCATTTTGACTTATTATACCAGCCCCCCATACAATACATCGACTTGAAGAATATGCAGATAGAACACTACCAATTGAAACTATGTATTTTTTAATAAATAATGCTATAATAAAACATTTAAAAAAATTAATTGATATTTTTTTATGAAGTACACCACTTATAAACTGTTTAATGATTTGTATTCTTGTAGATGCAAATTTTATATATCTATACTTTTCATCAGTCAATTTATCAAACAAATAAGGGGTTAAATCATCTCCGAAATTATATTGATCTGACTTATCAAATTTAGCCCAGACTATATTTAACATATTAATTAGTTTTTTTTAACAAAACAAATATTATTTAATTTAATTATCAATAAAGTATTTAAATAAATACTTTCATTAATTTTTTTTTACTAGGTTTTTCAAAAACATTTTTTCGTTCTTTTTCAATCCTATGAAATAAATAACAGATAAACAAGAAATGATAGAAACTACAATAACGATGAGTAATCGGGAAATTCCTGTTTCCATATTCATTAGCATCAGCATAGGGATTATTAATGATAATAAAACGACTAAAAAATTTCTCAATACTATTTCGTTAAAAAATATACGTACTGAAAATTCTGGAATTTGCTTTTTGGCAAGCAAAACTCTAAAACCTAATGCTAATACTGAAACTACTAAACTCACAATAAAGGTAGAAAGTGGAGGAAAACCTGCTTTAAATAAAAAATAGGAAATTGGAAGTATTAGTATTAATAAAAAACCAACAACTACTTGATATTTTTTTATTTTACCCGTTGCATGCAAAGCTGTCATCAATGGTCCAGAAATGGTGTCAATCAATGCATTTATTAATATTAGAATTGTAAAAATTGCAGTATATTCGGGAACTATCTTAAGCCATAGCTTTAGGATATATTCAATTTCAAGCATTATGGGTAACGTAAGAATAAACAATAAATAAAAAGAAAATTTAGATGTTCGAATTACTAAATGGGTCATTTCTATTTTATCATTTGCCGCATACGATTTAATAATTTGTGGATTACTTGCCATCTGAAAATTACTTACAAACATAGTAATTGCCCCTGACACTTGCATGGCTATAGCTTGAGCAGCATTTACAACGGTTCCAAAAAACATGTTTAAAATAAGAGTTACTCCCTGAACTTTAGATACGGCAGCAATACCTCCAAAAAGATTCCATCCAGTATAACTTATTAATGTTTTGTATAAGATTTTATCTTTTACTCTTTCAAAATGAGTTTCTTCAAAATTTTTCAATGTATAGATTCTATAAATTGCAGCAACAATAAATGAAACAGAAAACAATAAAATGCCGTACAATTTTAACTTATCAAATGCAATCCAAGTAAGCATAAACACAACAAGAAGTTTTAATAATGCTTCCAAAATACTCACATAAGCATAAACACTCATTCGTTCACGAGCTAATATTACCGAGTTATAGGGTACCTGTATGATTGTTATCATAAATGAAAGTACTGAAAAATGATAGACCCACCTTGCAGCATTCATTCTAATTTCAGGAATATTAAGATAATTATTCAAAAACCATAACCCTATTGTTTCTGCCAGTATAAAAACCAGTAAAGCAATACCAATATGTACAATCTGAGCAGCATTAAATGTTTTTCGCAATTGTACCAAATCATTTCTACCCAATTCAAAAGAAAGAAAACGTTGTGTTGCTGAAGCCATTGCACCATTGAGAAACCCAAACATGGTCACAACACCTCCAACAACGTTATATGTACCAAAATCTTCAACTCCCAATACATTCAATACAACTCTGGATGTATACAGAGATACAACCATTGTAAGTATCATCCGAAAATACAGCATGAGTGTATTTTTAGCGATTCTTTTGTTGTTTTCGGAGTTGGACATATAAATTGTTAGAAAAATGAAATATTATAAAATAAATCTAAAGAATTTTAGTGTACAGCAGAAGCTGTAACAGATGTTCCAATAGCCCATAAAGTTTCCATTAAATTGTTTGAAAATTCATTTTTTTCTATTGTGGTCATTTTTTTATGTTTCATATTTAGTTCCTTTCTGTAATTAATTTTGATAATTTTTTTTAAAATTGTTAATACTATTATAAGAAAGGCTGTTGAAACAAAACTGCTACAGTTCATACTGTCAGCGCAAAGCAATTTCTTATTTTTTCACCATGTCAGCATTGTATCGTATATATCTTCTAATATATCAGTTGAAATTTCGTATTGAGCGGCGGTTTTAGGCAATTGATAAGGATCAATATTTTTAGAACCGATCCTTTCATCCCAATAAACAGGGATATCTTCATCTTTTAATGCTCCGCCTAAAGATTCAATTAATTTTCTGATTTGAGCACCTAATTGGTCATTAGGAACAGTAGTAGCTATTTTATTTTTTCTTAGCCAAAGGATGAGCTCATCAGCTCCTATTTTAATTGTTTTCATATTATTGGGGGTTTAGGGTCAAAAGTCTCAGGCCTCAGGCCTTAAGTCTTATGACGTAGGACATGTGACGTAAGACAAATGAATAATAATTCGTTTTTAATTCGTAAATCCGAGGCTATTTAGGGTTTAAAGGGTTGAATCGCTTCGCTGTTTAAGTATTTAAGGTCTCTTGTCCCTCGTCCCAAGTCTCTTTTCCCTCGTCCCTCGTCCCTAGCCTCTTGTCCCTCGTCCCTCGTCCTTCGTCCCTAGTCTCTTGTCTCTAGTCCCTCGACCACTGAAAGCTGATAGCTGACAACTTTATATTTTGTGATTTTTCTTGATATCCCCATTATCTTCTAGCATTTGTATATATTGCTCTTTAGACATGGGACAATCAAAAAAATCTTCAGCTTTTTCAGTTTCTTTAAATTTGAGTTGCTTTTTAATATGATTCATCAGAGATTTATCATATTCATTTTTCCCGTGGCTGAAATAGGTGTAAATCGCTTGTTTTTTACCATCGATAGCTAAATAGTAAAACTGATGATGGTCTTTCATAGGTTCTAGAATGAAGCCTTTTTTTAATAAGACCTTTTGAATATCTTTGGTCTTTCTAGTCTTCATTTACTACTTTCTTTATAAGACTATTTATTTTTTCTTTTAAAAGAATGGCTTCTTCAGATAAATTACTATTCTCTTCTAAATAATAATTTTGATATAAAGAATAAAAACCGAAACTAAATGCTTCCTCAGCTTCTTTTCTGGTATTACCCCAGACAATTAAATCTAATTCTTCATTTTTTATGAAATAATTACCCTCTTCAAATTCTACAACACATTCTATGTTTTTATTTAAATCAAAAATGGTTTCTTTATATTTTATGATGTCAGTTTTGAAAGGATAAGTATCATGATCCAGTACTTCTGAAAATAAAAATTCTTTGATATTTTTTTTATTGATATCTATAGTATCACCATGTTTTTTTACCTTAGCAAAAATCTGAACTGTTGAATAATCATTGTCTACAATATTGTTTTTTGAGTTTTTAGGAATATAAAATTGTTTTGTTGTTTTAGGTTGTATTAGTGCTTTAATAATATTATGATTATTGTCTTTAATGTTAATACGATAATCTTTACCGGTACCAATTGAAGAAAATAAAGGTCGGAATATTCTCTCTCTCTCTAATTCGTTATATTTTTCAGCGACTTTATCGATATAATAATCATTTTCAAAATCACCATTTATAATACCATCTTTATATTCAGAAAAAGTGTCAAATTTCCAATCTAAAACATCATTACTAAACATTTCTGTTTGTTGAACCAATAAGTCAGGAGCTAATGCTGCCTCAAAACTACTAAAATTTAAATCAACAACTAATAAAGCAAGTTCCTCTTTGATCGTATTAAATATCTTATTATTCTTTTCATATAGTTTCTTGAATTGCTCATTTTTAGAAAATTCAATCTCAAGGTAGTTATTATATGAATCGGAAATATCAGTTAATACCTTAATAACTGTTTCAACTTTTGCAGCATTTTCAACAGTTTTAAGAGGTTCAATATGAATCCTAATGGCAATATCTTTTAATGTTTCAATCATGAGGCAAATATAATACAATTTTTCAAATTATAGGTTAAACTTCTATTGTCTAAAGACATTTTACGTTAGACTTATCAGTGCTTGTAAATATCGCCAAATTTTGTTTCAATATAAATAATTCTAAAGATTTCTTGAACTTCAATTCCAATAAATGATAGATTGTTACCTGTAGCTCTAAAAACATGTAAATGAGTTACATCAGGTGTAATGCATTTTGGAAGTTTCGGTTTTATACTTTTAACCGGAATTTTTTCCATTCCAAAACTATGTCGATGAGATTTTCTAATTTCGTTCCACCCTAATTCTGATAATTTTTGAAGTCTTGAAAGAAAATCAATAAAAAAATTTGGATCTTTACATTTAATATATGAAGTAGAAACTAAAAATTTAAAACAAAATAGGGGATAATTTTCTGCAATTATTTTGTTTTTTTCAATATTTGTTTTTTTAGATTCAGGTTTAATTAGTTTTAAAGAATCATCACACATCTTATTTCAATTTCTTTTTAAAATAAGATTTTAATTTTGTTTTTTCTATAATCGAGCCAATTCCTGTGGGAGTAGTTTTCCAAGGTGTTTCTGAATGAGTTAAATTCATAAGTCCAATTGCGGAATAAGAATTGTAAACGTTATAAACTTCATCAAACAACTTTTCTTCTTCTGAATTCAAAGAGATAACTTCTTTTGTGTATGTTATCCCTCTGTTTTCATTTTTTTTGAAGTGATTATAAACACAAGGTACGACAGGTCCATACATCCAAGCTTCGATGTCATCATCAAACAAAGGTGTGTCAAAATATGCCAAATGAAAACCTTGCATGTAGTAAAGTAATTTTTGTAATTTTAAATTACTAATAGGTTCTTCAAACTCAGTTTGAGTAGCTTTATTTAAAATTTTGTGAGCAATTTCTAGTACGTTATACATAACCTATGACTTTATTTATTTTCAATATGCAAATCTAATAAAAATTTAAATATGAATTTAGCATTTCTTAATATATTTTTTATATGTTTGAGCAACAGTGCGTTCTATTAATTAAGTCTCTCTTTCCTCGCATTCATATAGCTAAAAAAAACTTCCCGGTAATTTTCAATAGCTATGGTTAATAATTAATTGTCTATAGTCGATGGTCAATAGTCTATAGTCATGGGACTTAAGACATAGGACTTAGGACTTCGTTTGTTGGGACTTCTGTCGTCGAACTTTTAACGTCGAACGTCGAACGTCGAACTTTTTTGAGCAGTTTGGAGAAGGTGTAGTCGTTGTATTTGGCAGGGTTGGAAGTTTTGTAAAGTACTTTTCCGATGGTGAATATCTCTATTAACTTTTGATATAAAGTGTTTAATTGAGCAGTGTTGTCTTGTGTCAACCGGGCACGACTGCTTTTGATCTCAAACTGTTTTTGTTTGTTTTCAGCTAAAACGATTTGAAGATCTTGAAGACTTTTCACTGTTGTGGCCGGCATCCCTTTGGCTTCTAAAGTAGCAGAATAGGTTTGCATATTGACTGTAACAATTTTAATCCCGTTTAAAACAGCCTCAATGTCATGTTTGTAAAGGTTTTTTCTTAATGAACTCAATCCAAAAGCGCTAGGAGTTATCTTGATCTCCTTTTTAGCTAATTTCAGATACCCTTCAATAATGAGTAATGCTTTTTGTAAATCCTGAAAGTACTGTTCATTCTTTTGAGTGAGTAACTTTAGTGCTAAAGTATCAGTTTCGGGTTCTATAACACTTTCTACTTGTGTTATTAATGCTTCCAATTCAGTTACATATTGTTCATTGAACTGACTCGAAAAAGCGGTGAATTCAGTGACATCTCTTTTTAAAGAGAATAATGTGAATTTTGCAATAGGTAATAGCTCTTCATTTTTACAGCTATATTGTCTGTTTGTTTTTAACATAAATGATTAAATTTTAATAACTATTTGAATTACCAGGAAGTTTAAAACAAAAAAGTTCTAGAGACCATAGTCTAGAGAGCATTGTTGAGTCTAAAAGAAATGGTATTTAGTTATCTAAATTCAATATAGTGTGTCTTCAACTGTACATTTACTATCTTCAAACGAGCATTTACTGTCTTCTATTGAGCATTTACTGTCTTCTATCGAGCATTTAGTGTTTTAAATCGAGTATTTACTGTCTTCAACCGAGCATTTACTGTCTTAAATCGAGTATTTACTGTTTTAAATCGAGTATTTACTGTCTTCCATCGAGCATTTAGTTTCTTCTATTGTGTATTGAGAACCTTAAATTGAATTTTGTATTGGTATTGTGAATAGATATTGTAGTATTATTTCTTTTGTGTGGCAGCTTTCGTGAGATAAGAGTCAACACATTGAACGAAGAAATTTTTAAAATGTTACAAGAGCTATCTCAAGTCTGAAGTCTCAAGTCTTAGGTCTCAAGTCTTAGGTCTTAGGTCTGAAGTCTCAAGTCTTAGGTCTTAAGTCTTATGACATAGGACGTAGGTCCTAGGATGTGGGACGAAATACCTTTCAGTTTTAAGGGTTAAGTTTTCTTTGTATTTTTTAAAGAAATAATCACAGTGGAACACAATGGTATCACAATGGAACACAGTGAATATTGTTTTTTAGTCGATAGTCGATAGTCGATAGTCAATAGTCAATAGTCAATAGTCCGTAGTCTGTAGTCCGTAGTCCGTAGTCTGTAGTCGATAGTCTGTAGTCCGTAGTCTGTAGTCCGTAGTCCGTAGTCTGCTGAAAGCTGATAACTAAAACACTGTGTTCCACTGTGCATCCACTGTGTTCCACTGTGATCTTTTCTTAGACTAGAGAAAAGAGAAGTGAATAGTGAATAGTTGGTCTCAAGTCTCAAGTCTTAAGTCTTAGGACGTAGGACTAAATAGTTTTCAGTTATAAGGGTTAAGTTTTCTTTGAATTTTTTAGAGAAATAATCACAGTGGAACACCATGGTATCACAATGGAACACAGTGAATATTGTTTTTTAGTCGATAGTCGATAGTCAATAGTCAATAGTCCGTAGTCTGTAGTCTGTAGTCCGTAGTCCGTAGTCCGTAGTCCGTAGTCTACTGAAAGATGTTTTATACTGAGAAATCCTTACAATAGATTTCAGGATAAATAATTTCGAATTTATTGCTAAATAAAAATGACTTATCTATGACACACATTTGAATAGGTGGATCTAAATTAATGTATGCTTTATGATTCTCATTAAAATATATAAAATCTTCAGAATTATTTCTAGATTTAATTGGATTTGCTCGAATTGCTTTAAATTTCTCTAAAAAATCAGTAGTTCTTTTTAATATTTCAACAGTCATTGGAACTGTTACTTGAAAGGTCGATTTTTTATTTAAAATCACTGCACTTTTTTTAATTATATCCATATGTTCGGTATTACCCACTAAATCCAGAAAATCTTCAGAAAGATAATTGTATTGAGATTCACAAATGATGTAATTATTATGATATGAAGTTTTACCCCACCAATGTGCGGATTCTATACTTGAATCCCAGATGAAAAACTCCTTCCGGTTCAATGATCAATTCTAAAGAAGAAGAATTTATATTGCTAAAATCTAATTCAACTTTAATGAACTTATAATCTTTTAAAGAAAATGATGCCTTTTCCATTAAATAGAATTTATGCTGCTAAAAAATAGGAAGAATTTTCACCGAATACCATTTCTCCTTCAGGTATAATTGAAGTTGTATTAGTGCAACAATTGATGAAATTTCCGTTTAACTTACATTGAACTTCCTCAACATAATCAATTGCTAATGGTCCAATTTCATTAAATTCTTTTAGTTCATCCCAGATTTTAAAGAATTCAAAATCAGACATTTTGGAGATAGAATCTTGTAGTTGTGTATCAAGTGGTTTCATTTTATTGATTTTTTTTAGTATGCGAAGGTACAACTTATTTTTGAATTAAAAGAATAATATTTTAATTTTTTTAAATTCAAAGTCAAAAGTCTCAGGTCCCTCGTCCCTAGTCCCTCGTCTCTTGTCCCTCGTCCCTTGTCCCTCGTCTACTGAAAGCTGATAGCTGACAGCTGATAGCTTAGTTAATAAATCCGTTTGCTCTTGCCAATTCTTCGTTTAATACTTTTAAATTAATCTCTTTAATGTTCCATGATTTTAGGAATCCGTTTATCCTTTTTTTCAATTCATCGTTAACAGGAGCCAACCAATCTAATTTATGGTCTTTTATGATTAAAATAAATTTAAAATTAAGCGTTTTTAGGTTTGCATTTTGAAATGATGAAGGCATCTCAGTATAAGAAGCTTCTCCATGTCTTTTTAGTCTATTTGCAAAATATATTGAAAAGGTATTTACAAATTTATCTTTGATTTCTTCAATAAATTGATCAAATCTTAAATCATTATGATTCATTTTATTGTTAGGATTAGGAGATGAAGTTTTTGCTTCAAAAATATAGCAGAACTGATCATCTAATTTTATAAATTCTGCAACTTTAACACCTTCTTGAATCGATTTATATAGATTAGATCTTTCAATATGAAAAAACAGACTTTCATCTATAATTGGAAATGACATTCCGGATTCACGAACAATCATAAACTAACCTCCTCCTTATAGAGATTTATTGATTCATTAATGATAGGATTGTCCGGGATCCCATTTTTCAGGTCAGAAATTACAATATTATCATTTTCAAATGAAATGATTGGTATTGTTTTTTTGTTTTTTTGTGCTAAAATATAAAGTTTTTTAACAACGAAATAGGAATGTGTTGCAATAAAAAATTGAACTCCAATTTTTGATAATTCGAATATAATTTCCATAAACTCAAATAATAGTTTTGGATGCAGATTCGATTCAGGTTCGTCAATAAAAATCAAAGACCCTTTAGATATATACCGATTTCCGAGTAGCGTTTCAATGATTGAAATTTTCTTAACTCCTTCTGATGTTGTTCCTATAGGGTATTCAAAATTATTATTGTCTTTAAATTTCCACTCCCTTGAATTTTCATCATAAAAAATCTTACCATTTATGGCTTTTTTCATTTTTTCTCTGGACTTAGAAAATTCTACGTAGTTTCTCCCTTTTGTAACAGGGGTCAACGCTTTTGCTAAATCATAGTAGGTGTCATCAAAACCAAATTCTTTATAATTGTCTTTTAAATCAATCATGATTGTTCTTGATGAAAGGATCTCTTTAGTAGGTAAAAAAATAGAATTTACTTCTGTTTGTGGAAAATTATTCTCAACATTTTTAACCGATTTAGTTGTGCTTTTACCAAAGCTGAATGATAATTGACGTCCACTATCACTTGATATACTGAATTTCAAAGAATCATCAGCGTTCTTTCTCACTAAATCACCTAAATTATTAGGTTGAAAAGTCCAATATAATTTTTCAGATATTAATTCACTTATCGTTTTAATCTCTTTTCCTCGATTGTTTTGTTCAATAGACTTTATTGCAGCATATAACGATTTTAATACAAAACTTTTTCCGGTTCCATTTGCACCTATAAAGATATTGATAGAACCCAATTTCTTTACGTTAAGTTCCTTAATAGGACCAAAATCTTTAATTGATAAGCTTTTAATCATTTTGATTTTTTTTGCAAATATAAAAATTATTTTTTAATATAATTTTCTTTTTTGTTTTTTTTTGTCTCAAGTCTTAGGTCTCAAGTCTTAGGTCTCAAGTCTTAGGTCTTAAGTCTTAGGTCTTAAGTCTTAGGTCTTAAGTCTCAAGTCTTAGGTCTTAGGACGTAGGACGTAGGACGTAGGACATTATTCTTTCAACAGCCAATCCAAGGCGTTTATTTTGGTGATTCCATTAAAATCAGTGATAAAATCTTTATCCATAGTGATTAAATATTTCTGATAATGATCAGTGATTTGTTGAAATGGATTCAATTCTCTATCTAATGTTTCTTTTGATTGATTTACAGAGTAGGATACTTGATAATACTCAATTTTGTCATTTTTTCGGGCTAAAAAATCTATTTCATTTTGGTTTACTTTTCCAATATCAACTTTATACCCTCTTCGTAAAAGTTCAAAATAGATGATGTTTTCTAAAGCATGAGTCACTTCAATCTGTCGGTATCCCAGTACATTATTTCTTAATCCCAAGTCAGATACATAGTATTTGTTTAATGTTTTTAAATAGGCTTTTCCTTTTATATCATACCGTACAGCCTTATTTAAAATAAAAGCATTACAAAACATTTCGATATATTTTTCGACTGTTTCATTAGTAATTCGTTTACCTTCATTTTTAAGCATTTTTGAGATAGAATGTGGGGAAACAAGACTACCGACTGATGACAAAACCATCTTTAAGATATTCTCTAATAAGTTGATATCTTTGACATTGTTTCTTTTAACAACATCTTTTAAAACGACAGTATTATAGATTCCATCCAGATAGTTATTGATTATATTTTCATTTGTCTCATGAGCCAGAAATGGAAAACCACCATATTTCATGTACATATTGAATGTGGTTTCGTAATCTTGTTGAGGCCATTGTGATGCATACTCTTTAAATGATAAAGGTAACATATTAATCTCAACATATCTCCCGGAAAGTAAAGTGGATATTTCACTGGAAAGCATATATGCATTGGATCCGGTTATATATATATCTACATCAAAATCAATGGTTAGACTATTTACTGCTTTTTCAAACTGTTCTACATTTTGAATTTCATCAATAAAAATATAGGAATGATTGTTTTTTATTAATTTTTGAGCAATCAATTCGTATAGTTGAGGGTAATCTCTAATGGAATCATATTGAAAAGATTCCAGATTAATATAAATGATTTTGCTCTCATCAATTCCTGACTGATTCAAAAAATCAATAAATTGTAACAACAAAGTTGATTTTCCGCTTCTTCTGATCCCTGTAATCACTTTAATGACTGCTTTGTCTTTAAAGTCAACGAGCAAATTTAAATATTTTTCACGTACAATCATAATGTTTATTTTGTATTATAGACGCAAAAATATTAAAATAGTTACAGTTTTACGGTTAAGGAAGTAAAAAAGTGCATTCGTGGCGAGAAGGTCTCAAGTCTTAGGTCTTAAGTCTTAGGTCTCAAGTCTTAGGTCTTAAGTCTTAGGTCTTAAGTCTCAAGTCTTAGGTCTTAGGACGTAGGACATAGGACATAGGACATAGGACTTAGGACCTAGGACCTAGGACATCGGACTCTCACTCCATATCACCCGCTTCACATAGTCAGTGTAGCTAAGGATGATTCTTACTACTTTATCGCTTACATTTGGGTTGGAATAATCAGAGACTAAAGAGAAGGGACTAGAGACAGGGGACGAGGGACTAGAGACTAGAGACGAGAGACTAGAAACGAGTGAGGAGAGATTTGAGGGATTTCTGTCGCCAGTGGGTTGGAGCTGTAATTGTTCTAATGCCTGAAGGATCCTTTCGGGGTTGAGGCCTACCATCATCACGGCGGCTTCTTCCATTGCTTCCGGTCTTTCGTGCGCCTCCCGGATATTTAATGCTCTGAAATTCATGATTGAAGACTCTTCACTGATCGTGCCACTATCGGATAACACCGCAAAAGCATTTATTTGTAAAGCGTTATAGTCTGAAAACCCCATCGGCTTCATCCATTGAATCAAGGGTGAGATGAAAAACTCACTGTGTTCCACTGTGCCCCCCACTGTGTTCCACTGTGCTCTTTTCAAATCCAACATTTTTCTCGTTCTTGGATGGGTAGAGACAATAATTGGAAATTCGTACTTCTCGGCAATGGTATTTAAAGAGTCTATCAACCCTTTAAAGTTCTTTTCGGAGTTGATGTTCTCTTCCCGGTGGGCAGAAACGACAAAGTAGCTACCGGGTTTTAAATTTAAGGTTTTTAGTATCTGAGATTTTTCAATCTTTGGCATATATTTCATCAACACTTCATACATCGGACTGCCGGTCTTGATGATGCGGTCAGCAGGTAACCCTTCACGCAACAGGTATTCCCGTGCGATATCGCTGTAAGGCATGTTGATATCAGAAATATGATCGACAATCTTCCGGTTGCTCTCTTCGGGTACCCGTTGATCAAAGCAGCGGTTGCCGGCCTCCATGTGGAAGATAGGGATGTGTCTCTTTTTGGCTGCGATGGCGCACAAGCAGGAGTTGGTGTCCCCTAAAACCAGGAATGCATCGGGCTTTACCTCTTCGAGCACCGCATCAATGTTGATCAGGATCTGTCCGGCAGTAGTAGTCGCATTATTTCCGGCAGCATTCAGGAAGTGGTCGGGCTTACGTAGCCCAAGATCTTCAAAGAATACTTCATTGAGTTCATAGTCGTAGTTTTGTCCGGTATGCACCAATACATGCTCAATAGCAGGGGAGGCATCCAGCTTTTGTAGTACACACGACAACCTGATGATCTCAGGGCGTGTACCGACTACGGTGATAACTTTCAATTTTTTCATGTTTTCAAGATGTCACAGTGGAACACAATGAATGCACAGTGGAACACAGTGATTTTTTTTTATTTTTCACAGTGGAACACAATGAATGCACAGTGGAACACAGTGATTA
>Ga0209099_1001500_pt1 | contig 23029 bp, 20 predicted proteins | sample AD_JPNHW2_MetaG_FD_184430 | JGI IMG/M metagenome (GOLD analysis project Ga0209099, IMG submission 184430) | Active sludge microbial communities of municipal wastewater-treating anaerobic digesters from Japan - AD_JPNHW2_MetaG (SPAdes) (version 2) | ecosystem: Engineered > Bioreactor > Anaerobic... | reverse complement strand
TTGATTATATTTGATAAATAAATTAATTAAGGTTAGATACTTAAAAAGCCGGTAATAATTATTTATTGCCGGCTTTTTTTTGTAAAAAGAGATTAAAAGAAAGGAAATTGGTTCGGCATTGCGCTCAATGAAAGATTTAATTATTAATCACCATTTGCTCTAGCAAAAAGATCAACTGCAGAATGTAGCAAGGAGGAATGAACCCTCAAATTAAACTTAATATTATATTCCAATAAAATTCATAGTTCTGTTTTTGTAAAAAAACATAGCCGAAAAAGAAGAACAGAATTAGAATTCAGTATTGACAGAATTTTATTTAATAATCTCTATTGCTTTAAAAATTCTTGTAAGCACTTCTTCAATACCCAAAAAATCAATAATTTCAAATAGATCCGGACCTTTTGCAGCACCTACAAGCGTAAGGCGGAAAGAGTTCATAATTTGTCCCGTATTCAATTCATTCGTCTGAATATAATTCATCACAAGGTCATGGGCCACCATTTTGTCAAATGGTTCAATGGATTTAATAATATCGGCAATTTCTTTCAAATGGATTGGAGTATCTTCTTTCCATCTTTTCTTGATTACCTGAGGATCATATTCAGTTGGAGCTTGGAAAAAATAGTCGCTTTGAAGCCAGAATTCGTTAGTAAAATGGACTCTTTCTTTCACCATCTCAACTACTTTCAGTACTTTATTATAAGGTAAAGAAATATTATGTTTAGTGAGCTCGCATGAAAATATTCGTGTTAATTCATCATTGCTTTTCAACTGAATATATTGGTGATTAAACCATTTAGCCTTTTCAAGATTAAACTTAGCTCCCGATTTGCTGATTTTATCAAGCGAAAAAAGAGAAACCAATTCATCCATAGTCATCATTTCCTGTTCTGTACCTGGATTCCAGCCTAGAAGGGCTAGCATATTAATCACTGCTTCAGGAAGATATCCTGATTCTCTGTACCCTGAAGAAACTTCATTGGTTTTAGGGTCAGTCCATTGTAATGGAAAAACAGGAAACCCGAGACGATCGCCATCACGCTTGCTGAGTTTGCCATTTCCGTCAGGTTTTAATAAAAGCGGGAGATGGGCAAATTTGGGAGCAGTCCATCCAAAAGCCTTATAAAGCATTACATGGAGTGGTGCAGAGGGTAGCCACTCTTCACCTCTGATAACATGCGTAATCTCCATTAAATGATCGTCCACAATATTAGCCAAATGATAAGTAGGCATCCCGTCAGATTTAAAAAGCACCTTATCATCAAGAGTACTGCTGTTGATTTTTACTTCTCCTCTGATAAGGTCATGTATCAATATCTCTTCATTTTCCGGAAATTTGAATCTTACAACATAAGGAGTCCCGTTAGTAAGCATTTCTTTAACAGTATCTTCCGGCATGTGCAGCGAGTTGGCTAATTTTCCTCGAGTTTGTCCATCATATTGAAAAGTTTGTTTTTGAGACTCATAGATTTTTCTCTGAATATCTAATTCTTCAGGAGTATCAAAAGCATAGTAAGCCCAACCACTTTGAATCAGTTGGTCGGAATATTGCTTGTAAATTGCTTTTCTTTCTGATTGTTTATAGGGTCCATATTTTCCACCGATATGAACACCTTCGTCAAATTTAATGCCAAGCCATTGAAAAGCTTCAATAATATATTCTTCAGCACCTTCAACAAATCGTGTTTGGTCAGTATCTTCAATGCGGAGAATAAAAGTACCGCCGGTTTGTTTGGCAAAGAGATAGTTATAAAGAGCAGTCCTAACTCCACCGATATGGAGAGGACCTGTTGGACTTGGGGCAAAACGAACTCTTGGATTCATAAAATAATTTTTATTGACAAAATTAGTAATTATATTCAGCACTATAAGTCTATGGTAATATTTTCTTTAGAAACTTCTATCCCTCCCTCTTTAAGAGATTTTCTCAAAGCTTTGGAATTCTTCATATTTTTAATCCCTTTTACAAAGGCATTAATCACATCAGAAATATAGATGACACCGGCAACCCCAACACAGGCGTAACTTCCATATTTAAGCCATTTTGCCTTATCTGTCGTCGTGGGATTATCAGACAATTTATCGCTGTAATACCAACAGACCAGACTTCCTGCACCAAAAATCAAGAAAGTGGACATGGCAGCATATCCTTTTCTCCCCTGAGTTGCAGCCATGGTTCCGGCACCGGGCATCAACATGGAATACAAAGCAGCTTCGGGGCCTGTAGTTTTATATTTCTTAAGTTTAATATCTGAAAACTGCATTCCCGAATTAAGAGTTTTATTTTTAACATCAAAATAATAACGTCCCCGTGGCATAGTACTATCAGCCAAATATTCAGATATTAAATCCTCTTTCATCCCGAATCCATTCCTGGGATTGATAATAAACTTGGTTTTTTTCTTTTTTATTTCCACTTCTCTTGTATCCCAATTTAGATTAACAGGAATAAATGATTTAGAACTGACCAGAATTCCCTCTTTTTGAGTAGGTTCAAGTAATGAGTTTTGGGCAAGTGAGCTGAGAACAACATTGAATTGACTTATGCTAGAATTTAATATTTCATAAAAAGTGAGGTTGTTTCCGGCAGTATCAAAAAGAATATTAAAATTAAAATTGAGTTGCCCTTTCGGATATTGAGATGCATTATAATTCAATTTTTCACATAATTCTCTGTGAATATTCTGATACGCATCAGGATTAAGTATTTCATAATCATACATCATTAAGGATCGAGAAGAAAGAACATCCAGCATTTTGTCTATTTGAGAGATCCTTTTTTTTGCAGTTTCGTTTTTAGAATCTAATAAAAGAATTTTCTTAAATTTATTCTTTGCCGCAACTAAATCTCTTTTTGCAAAAAGTTGTTCTCCTTCGGAAGTCAACAGAGAAATTTCTTTTAAAATTATTTCTGATTTTAAATAATCCATTTTCATCTCAATCTGCTTGTCAAATGAAGGTATTATTCCAAAAATACTCTCAAGAGATGATAAGGCCTCGTCCAACATATCAAGCTTATGCAGAGAATCTGATATTGCTATTCCACGTATTACTTTTGTCAATCTTTCTTTAGCTTCTTCCTCAGCTTTAAGTCGAATAGATTTTTTGACATTTATTAAGCTATCTATTTGATTTTTATTACAATAATAAATAGAATAGCGGGGGTAATTATCGTTTGTCTTAGAAAAAATGATATTTAAACTATTTGATTTCAAAAAATTAATATGGACAATATTATTTTCGGAAAATTTTTGTGAATCAGTCTTATAATTTAACTTACAATAGTCGATTAAATTATTATAACAAGACTCATTAGTTTTATATTCAATATAATTTGATATTTTATTATGATAGTAAAGATAAACGAAAGTTTCCTCATATCCCATTGAATACTGCCAAATAGCCAGATTAAAATCAATAGAATCCTGACCGATAACTAAAGGAACATTACTTTCATTAGAAATCAGAAGCCATTTTTCTTTATTAAGAAGAGAACTGATTTCTGAAATAGTCCCTTGGCTAATTGTAACAAGTTGATTGTTAGACAAACAACCTGAACTGTTTTGTGAAAAAGAATTGGTTGAGATCCAAAAACAGAGAAAGAATAAAAGCAACTTTGAAAAAGAAAAAATCTTTTTATCGAGAAAATCTATCATTTTATTACACCCCTATTTGCTTTTAATGATTTGAAAATCAATCTTTTTTTTGATTAAAATCGGACGGCAAAAATACTATTTTTTTCTATATATTTGCAATTCAATTTACCTAACCTTATTAATATGATAATCAGAAATTATGCATCTGTTATCGCAAAAGAACTCGGACTAAGAGAAAAACAGGTGCAAAACACACTTGATTTACTTATTTCCGGAGCAACCATACCTTTTATTTCCAGGTACAGAAAAGAAGCTACTGACAGTCTTGATGAAGTACAAATCAGTAATATCAAAGAGTTGCATGAAAAATGGATAGAATTGGATAAACGTCGTGCTTCAATTCTTGATTCAATTGAAGAACAGGGGAAATTAACACCTGAGTTAAAAGAGCAGATTAATAATGCTTTGACAATGAGCGAATTGGAAGATCTTTATCTTCCTTTTAAACCAAAAAGAAAAACCAGAGCTACTCTTGCAGTTGAAAAAGGTCTTGAACCTTTGGCTTTTGTTATTTATGATCAGCGGGATGTTGATTTGGAACATATTGCAAACCAGTATATTGATGAAGAAAAAGGTGTTTTTACGCTTGAGGAAGCATTGTCTGGGGCCAGAGATATTATTGCTGAATGGGTATGCGAAGACAAACGGGTTCGGGAAAGAATGCGAAATCTGTATATCAAAGAAGCCTTTATATCTTCAAAAGTGATTAAAGGGAAAGAAGAGGAGGGGGAAAAATTTGAAATTTTCTTTAACTCTTCTGAACCGATTTCAAAAGCACCGTCTCACAGGATTTTGGCGATGTTCAGAGGAGAAACGGAAGGCTTCTTACGTCTGTCAATTTCTCCGGATGAAGAAAAAGCAATGGATATTCTTGATAGGCTAATTTTGAAAGCAGATAATGAATGTGCAGATCAGGTTTGGATTGCTGTAACCGATTCATACAAAAGGCTTCTTCAGCCTCAGATGGAGACTGAAATGCGCAAAATGTACAAGGAAAAATCCGATAAAGAAGCCATTAATGTTTTTGCGACCAATTTGAGACAATTGCTCATGTCTCCTCCGCTCGGACAGCAAACGGTTCTGGCAATTGACCCGGGTTTTCGGACAGGGTGCAAAGTGGTAATTCTGGATCCTCAGGGGAAACTTTTACATAACGAAACCATCTATCCCCACCCCCCTCAATCGGAATATAAACTGGCTGCCGACAAACTTAAAAGATTGGTTTTGCAGTACAAAGTAGAAGCCATTGCTATTGGTAACGGAACTGCAGGAAGGGAAACGGAATTTTTTGTCAGAAAAATACCCTTTGAACGTGATATAAAAGCCATCATTGTTAATGAAAGCGGAGCTTCTGTATATTCAGCTTCATCTGTTGCCCGGGAGGAATTTCCCGACTATGATGTTACGGTAAGAGGTTCTGTTTCTATAGGTCGGCGACTTATGGATCCGTTGGCAGAATTGGTTAAAATTGATCCTAAATCAATCGGGGTGGGGCAATATCAACACGATGTTAACCAATCACAGCTTCAAAAAAGTCTGGAAGAAACGGTCATCAGTTGTGTTAATCAAGTGGGAGTCGAAGTCAATACTGCCAGCAAAGAGCTCTTATCATACGTGTCCGGAGTGGGCCCTTCTCTTGCAAAAAACATTGTTGAATACCGAAATGCCAATGGCCCCTTTAAACACCGTGATGCACTGAGAACCGTGCCACGTTTCGGAGATAAGGCATTTGAACAGGCTGCAGGATTTCTTAGAATTCACGGGGCGGAAAATCCACTGGATGCCAGTGCCGTTCATCCTGAAAGTTATCATATTGTTGACCTGATGGCCAAGAGATGTCAATCCACAATTAAGGATTTGATGAAAAATGACTTGTTGAGAAATAGCCTTGATTTGAAAGAATATATAACTGACAAAGTAGGAATGCCGACCCTGAAGGACATTATAAACGAGTTGGCAAAGCCCGGACGTGACCCCCGTAAACATTTTGATGTTTTTGAATTTGATAAGACCATCAACTCAATCAACGACTTGAAACCGGGCATGGTGGTTCCAGGAATTATTACCAATATAACCAACTTCGGTTGCTTTGTTGATATTGGAGTCCATCAGGACGGATTGGTTCATATTAGCAATATAACTGATAGGTTTATTTCCAATCCTAATGAAGTAGTAAAGCTGAATCAGAAAGTAATGGTAAAAATATTGAATGTGGAAGTTGCCAGAAAGCGTATTACTTTGTCGATGAAAGATGTACGTTAATAAGAATAGTGAACTCAATCCCATTGAAAAAAGGGTTATTGAAATAACCGAAGATGGTTCTACGACTCTGAAACTCACCGAATTTGACGAGCAATTCCACTCAATTCATGGTGCCATAAACGAATCAATTCATATTTATATCAATGCAGGGTTTAATTTCCTTGTAGAAAGAGAAGCTCTGAAGATATTGGAAGTAGGATTCGGAACAGGGCTAAATGCTCTTTTGACATTGCAAAATACTGGAGCCCGCAAAATAGAATATCATGCTATTGAAGCATATCCCTTAAAGGAAGAAGAGTACAAGCAACTGAATTACAATTTGTTTATTGATAATGAATTAAAAAATATTCATTCTAAAATTATGCAATTTGATGAGGGAAAATGGATGAATATTAATTCAAATTTCAAATTAAAAGTATCTGTTGCTAAAATTGAAGAGATATATTTAGAAAGTGATAAATATGATTTAGTATATTTTGATGCATTCGGACCGGCAGTTCAACCGGAGTTATGGAGTGAAAAAATATTCGAAAAAATCTACCGTAGCATGGCCCAAAATTCAGTTTTAGTCACTTATTGTTCAAAAGGAGCTGTTAAAAGAAGCCTAAAAAAGGTTGGATTTGAGGTTTTAGGCCTCCCCGGACCGATAGGAAAAAGAGAAATTACCCGTTGTATAAAAAAATAAGAAACTAAAAATCAACATAATAAACAAATCCTTGAAAAAAAATAATCAAGACTATTCCGTATAATCAAAAAAAAATCTATTTTTGCAGCCCGTTTGAAATAAAACGGGAACGTTATTTGAAACTATCAAATCTCAAGCCGATGTAGCTCAGTTGGTAGAGCAGCTGATTTGTAATCAGCCGGTCGGCGGTTCGAGTCCGTCTATCGGCTCAATTGGGAGGGTACCAGAGCGGTCAAATGGGGCAGACTGTAAATCTGTTGGCGCAGCCTTCGGAGGTTCGAATCCTCCCCCTCCCACTCCCCAAGCGGAAGTAGCTCATTTGGTAGAGCGACAGCCTTCCAAGCTGTAGGTGGCGGGTTCGAGCCCCGTTTTCCGCTCTAACAGCCTTTTGGCTGTTTTTTTTTTGCATCTTACTTTCTATATTACTCTTCTTTTATTTGTTTATTCTATTGAATTTTTTTTTGTAAAATACAGACCTACTTATTAATTAACAGATACAGTGAAGGTAAAAAGCAATAAAAAATAACAATGAAAGTATTTTTTTAATGACTTTATTGATTATTATTTATCATGGAAAAAGGAGTATTTGTTGACAGCAAAAAAGGCATCTATCTTTTTTATTGTTATTTTTGCAAACAAAAATATTGACACATGGAAAATACCTCGTTAGAACAAAAAGTAAAATCAATCATTTCACAAATTCGTCCCTACCTTCAAAATGATGGTGGTGATATTGAATTTATAGAATTAACTTCCGATAATGTTGTAAAAGTAAAATTACAAGGGGCCTGTGGAACCTGCCCGCATGCAAAAGCCACTCTTAAGCAAGGTGTTGAGCAAACTATTCAACAATATTTACCTGAAATTAAAGCCGTGGAAGATGTAGTGCTTAATTTTTAAATTAATAAAATATGAGTTTAAAATGTGGGATTGTGGGTCTTACCAATTCAGGGAAGACAACAATGTTTAATTGTATATCCAATACTAAGGCTGTTACTACGGAATTTGCATACAGCACTAATAAATCCAATATTGGCGTATGTCCTGTTCCCGATGAAAGGCTTGCCCATATAAATACTTTTATACCGGCGGAGAAGTTGGTTTATGCAACTTTAGATGTTGTTGATATCCCCGGTCTTGCCAAAGGAGCCAGTCAGGGAGAAGGTATTGGGAACAGTTTTTTGGCTGATGTCAGACTTTGTGATGCCTTGATTCATGTGATTCGTTGTTTTGACAATCCCAATATGCCTCATGTAGAGGGTTCCATTGATCCGGTCAGAGATATCGAAATCATAGATTTTGAATTGCAAGTTAAAGATCTTGAACAAATTGAACGAAAAATCCAAAAAGTTGAGAAAGCTGCAAAAGTAGGGGACAAAAATGCTAAGAGAGATCTTGAAATTCTTTTTAAATATAAAACTCATATTGAAAATTTTCAGAATATCAGAACTCTTGAAGTTACAGAAGAAGAAAGGTCGGTTGTGGCCGATATGATGCTATTGACTGAAAAGCCCATGATGTTTGTTTGTAATGTAAACGACAATGATGCTGTAAAAGGTAATGTTTATGTTGATAAAGTAAGGGAGTACTTAAATGAACAAGGCATAACTCCTTTAGTAATTGCAGCTAAAATTGAATCGGAAATTGCTGAACTTGAAAACGAAGAAGACAGAAAAGACTTTTTATCAGATGTTGGTTTAAGCGAGCCTGGTGTGAACAAAGTTATCAAAGAAGCTTATAGTTTATTGAAATTAATATCCTTTTTTACTGTTGGAGGAAAGGAAAACAGAGCTTGGACTATTCGCAAGGGAATGCTCGCACCTCAGGCTGCCGGATCTATTCACAGTGACTTAGAAAGAGGATTTATCCGGGCTGAAGTAATCAAATATAATGATTTGAAAACTTATGGGTCGGAATTAAAATGCAAGGAAGCGGGAAAACTGTCTGTTGAGGGCAAAAACTATGAAGTACAAGATGGTGATATACTTCACATCAGATTTAATGTTTAAAAGTTATTAAGGAATTTTCATATACTTATGGCTCTGAATGGAGACTCTCCATTTTGGATTATTCAGAGCATAATCAACAATAGGTTGCATCATTTTTTTAGCATTGCTCCACTCAGGTTGCAAATAGAGCAAACATTGTTCTTTAACTTTTGCACAATTTTTTTCTGCCCAGACAAAATCATCCTCATCATATATAATCACTTTAAGTTCATTGGCAATCTTCAACAATTCAGGCAAGGGAGCAGCATCTTTTTTTGGAGAAAGACAAATCCAATCCCAGCAGCCGCTAAGAGGTTCTGAACCGGAAGTTTCGAGGAAAAGCAAAAACCCCAATTTATGTAGCTCATCACACAAATAATTCATATTGTATAGTAATGGTTCGCCACCAGTAACAACTACTGCACCTGAAGGATTGCAAGCGATCCGTGCAATAACCTCATCTGTAGGGGTTAAAGTATGCTTTGAGGCATCCCATGATTCCTTGACATCACAAAAAAAACAGCCCACATCACATCCCCCAACTCTTAAAAAATAGGCAGGTTTACCCGAATGAAACCCCTCTCCTTGTAAAGAATAAAATTCTTCCATAATGGGAAGTTCTTTCCCTTCAAGACTCAAATTTATCATTAGCAATATAATAATATAGTGAATATCAACATTTTAATATTCTGTATTTTTTTTACAATAATAGAAAAAATATGTGGAGAAAAAGACAAATTATTTATATTTTTGCAGAAAGTAATAGAGATGCAAGTTGATGAACCTTATATGTTAAATTAGATCTTTACTCATTAATTCATTATGGATAATTTTATTGTTTCAGCTCGAAAATACCGTCCTTCGACGTTTAAATCAGTAGTAGGGCAAGATACCATCACATCTACATTAAAAAATGCCATCAAGTCTGGGCAGGTTGCACAAGCTTTTTTGTTTTGTGGGCCAAGAGGCGTTGGCAAAACAACATGTGCTAGAATTTTTGCCAAAGCTTTGAATTGTTTGCATCTTACCGAAGATGGTGAACCTTGTAACGAGTGTGAATCCTGTCGATTGTTTAATGAATCGACATCTTTTAATATTTATGAATTAGATGCTGCTTCAAACAACTCAGTTGATGATATCCGAGCATTAGTTGATCAGGTTCGTATTTCGCCACAGGGAGCAAAATATAAAGTATATATTATTGATGAAGTTCATATGCTTTCGAATCAGGCTTTTAATGCATTCTTAAAGACTTTGGAAGAACCTCCTTCTTATGCAAAATTTATTTTGGCAACTACTGAAAAACATAAAATTATTCCTACCATTCTGTCACGTTGTCAGGTATATGATTTTATGAGAATCAAGGATGATGATATTATCAAACTATTACAGTATGTTTCAACCAATGAAAATGTTGTTGCTGATCGGGAAGCACTGAGAATTGTTGCAGCCAAAGCAGATGGAGCCCTCCGTGATGCTTTGTCTATTTTTGACCAGTTGGTAAGTTTTACAGGAAAAAACATTACCTATCAGGCTGCAATTGATAATTTGAATGTATTGGATGTTGATAATTACTTCAAAATGACTGATTTTCTGTTTAGTGAAGATCAGACTTCCTCGTTGTTACTCCTAGATGATATATTAAATAAAGGATTTGATGCTCAGCATTTGATTGCCGGGTTGGCAGCTCATTTTCGTAACTTGTTGATGGCCAGGAATCATAATACCATTCGGTTGATGGAAGTATCTGATAGTGTGAAGGCTAAATTTTCTGAACAGGCAAAAAAAATTGATAAAATGCTATTAGTAAGAGCACTGGAATTAGCCAATCTTTGTGATTTTAATTATAAATTATCCAATAACAAACGCTTATCTGTAGAAATTTGCTTAATGCAAATCAATGCAAACTATCAATATAAAGCAAAAGCTGCAGTCAGGCAATCACGGGAGTGATAGTGAAACGAAAAAAAATGATGACAAAGCTCCGGGCTGGATGCCAAAACAATCTAAGCAAAAGTTTGTTGCCCCGGTAATCAATCCTGTTAAAAAATCTCCTTCTCTGAAAGAAATTATTAAGGATACTTCTATTCAAGATCAGAAAAATGAAGAAATTCAGCCAAAGGAAAATAACACATTAAAACCAGATACAAATCTGCCCGAAATAGAGAATGAGGTAAAAAATGAAATTACTGATACATCATTTGCCAATGATTCTCAGGATGATAATTCATCTTCAGAATCTCAGAAGGAGATTGAGAATCAATCCAATAGAGTTAATATAGGCAATTCACAAATTATTCCGAAAGCACCAGAAGAGATATCATCAGAATCCAAAGTTGAATTAGTTCAAGAAGAGATTCCTGACAACATAAATCAGGGAGAAACACAACCTGATCAGGAATCTTCGCTTGATTTTATGTCACATTGGAACAATATGCTGGATGTTGTTTTTGATAAAGTTCCCACTGTTTATTTTTCTCTTAAAAATAATCTACCTGATATTTTAGATAATGATATTCTTATCACCGTAAAAAATGAACTTCAGAAGGGCGAAATTGAAATGAGACAAAGAGATATTCTTTCCTATTTAAGAAATAACTTTAATAATGAAATTGAAAAAATCAAAATTATTATTGATGCTGATTTAGAAAGCAAAGTTGTCATTCTTGACAATAGGGAGAAAATTAGAATTCTAAAAGAACAAAACACTGATATTGTTAATTTTATTGAGATTTTGAAATTAAAAACAAATGAATAAAATACATATTCCAAATATGAAATCATATCTATGGTTGTTTCTAATATTCTCTTTACTCTTAAACAATATTCAGGCACAAAAATTTGATATTCAGGGTCAACAACTCAACAAAGCAGTTCATGATGGAAGAGTTGATAGTGTTTGGGTTGGAGTTGATTTACCAGAGGGATATTCGGGCAAAGATGTAATTATTGGAGTAACTGACTGGGGATTTGATTTTACCAATCCGGTTTTCTACGATACCAGCATGCTTTATTACAGGATTTTAGGTGCATGGGATCAATATCGTACGGCTGGTCCTGCGCCTTCAGGGTTTAATTACGGGAAGGAAATAATGGGCCAAAATGCTCTTTTGGAGGCACAATGTGACACTTTTAATGTGTATGAATATAATTATCATGGAACTCATGTAAGTTGTATCGCGGGAGGTGCAGGCGCAGGTACGAAGTATCGTGGAGTCGCGTATGATGCAGAATTTCTGTTTGTTTCAATTTTGGTTAATGAACAAGCTATTATTGATGCTTTTAACTGGATGTATCAGGTTGCTCAACAAGAACAAAAACGTCTTGTCATTAATATGAGCTGGGGATTATATTATTTTGGAAGTATGGATGGTACAGGTAGAATTGCTAATGTAATTGATTCATTATCAGCTTTAGGTGTCGTTTTTGTGGGAAGTGGTGGCAACAATGGAGATGTAAATTTTCATATAAACCATTCTTTTAATGGAGGTAACGATACGCTTAAATCCCAGATAATGTTTGCCTCAACTTATCCCAAAATGTGGGGGCAATCAATTACTATGACAAGTTCGCCTAATAGCCATTTTGCTTTTGCTTTAAATCTCATGAACAGCACCAATCAATCGCTGGCAACTTCAGATTTTTATAATACCGGAGATGGCAATATCAATATTGACACATTTCTGATCTACAACCAGGATACTTTATATTATAAAATTGATTTACAGGAATCAAATGTGTATAATTCACGCCCTGAAGTCAGATTCAGGCTGAAAAAGCCCTCAGTTTCAAACTATAAATTTGGCTTATTTGTAACGGCGGATAGTGGAGAATTTCATGCTTGGAATTTAATAGAATTAACCAATGATGTTGGTAATTGGGGAGCTCCTTTTGTTGCACCTTCGGGATTAACGGGATGGACTTCGGGAGACCCTGAATATGGAGTAGGTGCTGCCGGAAATGTAGAAAGTGTTATCACGGTAGCTGCTCACCAATCGCGGTCACAAAATTATGCCGGTTATTTTATTGGTGGTGGAATTTGTGATTTTTCAAGTTATGGACCAACCATTGACAATCGGACTAAACCTGAAATATCTGCTCCGGGAAAAAATGTAGTAGCAGCAATTTCTAGTTTTACAAATCATTCTGTCGGAGCTGCAACGACCACCGTCACTTTTAATGACAGGCAATATAAATTTATTTCCTTATCTGGAACTTCCATGTCATCACCCTTTGTGGCCGGAGTTGTGGCATTAATGTTACAAGCTAATCCGAATTTATCTTCAGCTCAGGTTAAAGAGATATTGCATGAAACTGCCTATCAGGATCAATTCACTGCAGAAAGTGGGGTTGAAAGATTTGGCTATGGAAAAGTAGATGCTCATCAGGCAGTAATTAAGGCATTGGAAGTAATTGGAATTAATGAAAATGTTGTATCTGAAAACCGCTATACACTATATCCAAATCCTGCAAATGATTATCTATATATTTCCACCCAATGTGATAACCATCCTGTATTAGCAGAGATATTTGACCTTACGGGCAAATTAATAGCTAAACAAGAATTATCCTCAGGAGTGACAAAAATAGATATTCAACATTATCAAGCAGGCTTTTATTTAATTAAAATTATTGACTTTAATAATATTTTGGTTGAGAAATTTATCAAAAAATAATACACATATAATAACAAATGGACACTTATATTCCTAATGAAGAGTTAGAAAATGCTACCATAATTCAAAAATATAGAGAACTTCTCACTTATCTATATGATAAAACCAATAAAGAGCAAAGGAAAATGATAAAGAAAGCTTTTACGCTTGCTGTCAATGCCCATAAGGACATGAGACGTAAAAGTGGAGAACCTTATATTTATCATCCTTTGGCTGTTGCCAAAATTGTTTCTGAAGAAATTCATCTTGGAACGACTTCTGTTGTATGTGCCTTTTTACATGATGTTGTGGAAGATACTGAATATACTATTGCTGATATAAGAGAAATATTTGGAGATAAAATAGCACTAATTATTGACGGACTTACAAAAATTGATGATATTGAATTTGATCCCGATACATCCATTCAGGCAGAAAATTTCAGGAAAATTTTTCTTTCTATGTCGGATGATATCAGAGTAATTTTGATAAAACTAGCAGACCGTTTGCATAATATGCGAACTCTTGATTTTATGGCTGATGAGAAAAAGCTAAAAATATCTTCTGAAACCTCTTATTTTTATGTTCCTATTGCACATAGACTTGGACTTTACAAAATTAAGAGTGAGCTTGAAGATTATGCCATGAAATATACAGACCCAATTGCTTATAATTTGATATACAACAAACTAAAGAGCTCAGAGTCGGAACGATTTGCTTTAATTGAGGATTTTGTTAAGCCGATAACAAAGAAGTTGGAAGAAAATGGTATTTCTGCTGAAATGTCTAGTCGTACAAAATCAATTTTTTCAATTTATCAGAAAATGAAAAGAAAAAAGATAGATTTTGAAGACATTTATGACATTTTTGCTGTTCGCTTTGTATTTGACAGCGACCCTGCTGATGAAATGAAAATTTGTTGGTCAATATATGATATTGTTACAAAATTATATAAAACAAATTCCTCTCGTGAACGTAACTTTTTAGTTAATCCCAAACCCAATGGATATCAGTCATTGCATGTTACTGCAATGAGTAACAGCGGAAAATGGGTAGAAGTTCAGATTCGATCCAAACGGATGGATGAAATTGCTGAAAATGGATTCGCTGCTCATTTTAAGTATAAGGAAGAACACCGTACGCCTGCTGAATATGAAAATAGAGTAGAGGATTGGTTGTCAAAAATCAGAAATGTTTTAAAAAGTGATGATTCAAACGCTTTAGATTTTTTGAATGAAATTAAATTGAATTTAGATCTTAAAGAAGTTATCATTTTTACTCCAAAAGGAGAGACAAAAATACTACCTTCAGGTTCTACTGTCCTTGATTTTGCCTATGAATTGCATTCCAGTTTAGGAAATCAGTGTATTGGGGCAAAAGTAAATTACAATATTGTTCCTATAGATTATGTATTAAAAAATGGGGATCAGGTAGAAATCATCACTTCCAAAAAACAGACGCCTAAATCAGAATGGATTGATTTTGTTAAAACTTCCCGTTCGCGTGAATCAATAAAAGAAGCCATAAAGATTGAACAAAAAAAATCTTCTGAAAAAGGAATGAAATTACTGGAAATCTATTTTGAAGATTTAGGGATTGATTTTATACCTCAAAACATTGGAAAAATTCAAGCGGTCACCAAAATTAAGTCTCCCATTGAATTTTGGAATTTCATTGCTCAGGGTAAATTAACGAAAGCAAGAATAAAGAAAATTCTATCCAATGAAAAGAATGTTTGGTTGGAAGAATTTCAAAAAAAAGTTTCTGATGAAATTACTAATAAATCCTTAGATGATATTATCCATGAAAAAATGGCAACAAATCCGGAAATTTTCATGCTTGATGATACGTCAGATAAAATTAAGTATGTTGTTGCAAGTTGTTGCAATCCTCTTCCTGGAGATTCGGTAGTGGGATTCCAAATGGCTAACGATGAAATAATAATTCATCAAACCAATTGTCCCAAAGCTATTGAGCAAATGTCCAAATTTGGTAACAGAATCATCAAAGCTAAATGGCGTAAGGAACAGGACATTGCATTCCTGTCAGGAATAAAAATATATGGCTTTGATAAAAAAGGAATGATCAGAGAAATTATAAACATTATTTCTGATCAGATGGATTTGAATATTCGTTCCATGAATATTGAAACCAAAGGTAATGTTTTTCTAGGAACCATCATGCTTTACATTGTAAATGTTAAATCACTTAGAGAACTTATAGAAAAACTTAAAGAAATTGACAATATAGAAAAAATAGAAAGAATTGGATTTGAAAATGAATAAGCTTATTTTTGCTCTTAATTTACGTTATATATTTATCGCTTCCTAAACAATCCTAAAGAATGTTAAACAATCTAAAAATATAAAGTGTTAAAAATTAGGCATTTGTATACAGATGAGCAAAATAAAGTATAAAAAATGCTCACTAAAGAAAAAAATGTTATTTTTGCACGCTAAATTATAAAACAAATGACTATGGCAGAAATTATTGACAAAGTACAAGCAATTATTGCTGAAAAACTTAGTGTTGATGCAGCTGATGTAACTCTGGAAAAGAGTTTTACCAATGATTTGGGTGCTGACTCATTGGATACAGTTGAGTTGATTATGGAATTTGAAAAAGAATTCGGTATTTCAATTCCTGATGATCAGGCAGAAAAAATTTCGACTGTTGGAGATGCGGTTAAATTCATTGAAGAAAACATTCAATAATAATCGATCTTCAATCACTAAATGAGTTTTAAAAGAGTTGTTGTTACAGGTTTAGGTGCCCTTACTCCAATTGGAAATACACTTTCAGATTATTGGAATGGACTTTTAACTGGAGTTAGTGGTGCCAATCCTATAACTCACTTTGATGCCGATAAATTTAAAACAAGATTTGCTTGTGAGGTAAAAAATTTCAATATTCTTGATTATATTGAGAATAAAGAAGCACATAAGATGGATCCTTGCAGCCATTATGCTTTGGTTGCATCTATGGAAGCCATGAAAGACAGTGGGATAGACTTACAAAAAATTAATTTAGATCGTGCTGGTATAATTTTAGGCACAGGAGTCGGAGGACTAACAACGACAACCAATACTATTTTTGAATTTATTGAAGGAGGAAGAATCCCCAAATTCAGCCCTTATTTTATTCCTAAAGTACTTGCTGACATAATGCCCGGTTGGATTTCCATTTACTTTGGTTTTAAGGGACCTAATTATACTACAACATCTGCTTGTGCGTCTTCAGCAAACGCTATTGCTGATGCATATTACTATATCAAAATGGGAAAAGCTGATATCATTATTTCAGGTGGTTCTGAAGCGTGTATTGCGGAGCCTGTCGTTGCAGGTTTCAATGCTATGCATGCACTCTCTACCCGAAATGATGAATGTCAAAAAGCCTCACGACCATTCGATGTAAAGCGTGATGGATTTGTGATAGGTGAAGGGTCCGGCATACTAATATTGGAAGAGTATGAACATGCAAAAGCACGCGGGGCAAAAATATATGCTGAAATAGGTGGAATTGGTCTCACTGCAGATGCTTTTCATATTACCTTACCTGAACCGGAAGGAACCGGAGCTGCCAATTCGATGAGATTAGCTATTGAAGAAGCAAATCTTAAATTAACAGACATTGATCATATAAATACTCACGGTACTTCTACACCTGCCGGAGATTTGGCTGAATGCAAAGCTATTAAGTTGCTATTCAAAGAACATGCAGCTAATATAGCTATCAATTCAATAAAATCCATGACTGGACATTTATTAGGTGCCGCGGCAGCTGTTGAAGGAATAGCGACTATTTTGTCTCTAAAAGAGGGAATTATTCCCCCGACTATCAATCTTGATGAAAAAGATCCCCAAATTCCAGATTTAAATTTCATAATCAAAAAACCTTTGCAAAAAGTTATCAAAGCTGCTATTTCCAATTCATTTGGTTTTGGTGGTCATAATGTCTCAATTCTCTTTAAAAAAATTGACTAATCTGAACTTGATGTAAAAATGGTGTTTCTTAGTAAAGATAACAAAGAAAAAGAGTTTATTGAATATATGAAAAATGTCTTTGGATTTACTCCAAAGAAAACTGATTTCTATAAAATTGCTTTTATCCATAAGTCTGCTTCTTCTAAAAATCCTGCTTTTGGGTTATTAAATAACGAAAGATTGGAATATTTAGGTGATGCAATATTGAGTGCAATAGTTGCTGATTTCCTTTTTAAAAAATTTCCATTTTTTGCTGAAGGTCCTTTAACTGAAATGAGATCTAAAATTGTATGCAGAGAAAGGTTGAATTATCTTTCGAAAAAAATAGGTCTTGATAAAATGATGATGATTGATGAACACATTTTCTCAAAATCTGCAAATGGAGATGCTTTCGAAGCACTTATCGGAGCCATTTTTTTAGATAAAGGCTATAATTCAACAAGAAAAATCCTTATAAAATTAATTCTTACCCATTTGGACTTAGAAGCAATTTTATACGAAGAAAGCAATTACAAAAGCAAAATTTTGTCTTGGGGACAGAAATATCATAAGAAAATAAATTTTAATCATATTGAAGTATTTAATCATTCACCCAAAAAACTATATAAAGTCTTTCTACAGATTGATAATGAAACTTTTGGAGAGGGGATTGATTATACCATTAAAAAAGCAGAGCAAATTGCGGCAGCAAAATCCTGGGAATTAATTGAAAAAACAATTAAAGAAAAAATTGATACTATTCAAAACTAATATCCTTATTCAGTAATTCAATATATTTTGTATTCATTATCCGCGACAATTCAAAGTCGCTAGGAGGAGGAATAGTCAGATTAACTGATGGAATTGATTTTCTTTGTGCAAGTAACTTATTGTCAAAATGATTATGGAAATTTGAAATACTCATTTCTATATTGCAAAAAAGCTCTTTTAAAAAATGGGTCTTTGTCTTCTCAAATTTGCTAGAAGATTCTTCTGAAATATTTGAATCATAAACCATTTTAAGGCTTTTAAAATAGGAAAGTTGATTAGTTAATGAGGTAAAATCATATTCTTTATAAGTATTAATCAGTATTAAATAATCATAATCAAGCAAATCAGATGTATACAAATACTTCCCCTGTGAATTAAAAATATATAAAAAATCCTCAAATAGAGAAAGTGTTTGAAAATTAAGACTTCTTTCAGCTTTTGAATGACCTTTTTCTGATTCATTAAAATGAGAAGTTTTATTTTCCAAAACGACAACATTCATTTTTTCTGCATCCAAAGAGGGTGAATACATCATCTTAAAATGTGCCCCATACTTAGGGATTCCGGGATTAAATGTTCCTAAAAATGAAAAATCGGCACCACAACATCGTCTCATTTTTAAAACAAATCTATATAAGTTAAGATCTGATTTGACAGCATAAACCACATACTTTTTGGAAAGTCCAAAAAAGTCGTTTAAATTTATTTCTGATTTTTTACGAGTTGCCATATACAAATGCAAAATTAGTCTATTTTTTCAAATATCTCAAATGAAACTTTCCATATTTTTATTGTATTTTTGCAAGTTAAAAAAATAACAATGAACAATGTGGCTTTTTCTATGTTAATAACTTTATTTTCAATTAGTTCCGCGTTTTCCCAATCGTTTAACTGGGTAACGGACACGGCAAAGAGTTATGATGTCCCTTTAGGCATTGGAAATTATGACGAGTTAAGTGAGGGAGAATTCTACTCTGAAATGGAAGAATATTATCAATCATACAAATTGGACAGCACTACGTTAAATCAAATTCAAAGCTTACTCATTAATTCTTTCAAAGATAAAGTTTTAACAGCAACCATAATTTTTGGAGCTTGGTGCGGGGATTCAAAAGAACATCTTCCCCATTTTTTCAAAATTATACGCGATTCAGAAATTATCCCTGAGGAAAATATTACTTTGGTTGGTTGCGACAGAAGTAAAAAAACCGGAATTGAAATTTTCGATAATCTTGGAGTTGAATTCGTTCCCACTTTTATTTTTTATATTGATGGGAAAGAAGTCGGTCGGATAATAGAAACTCCTTTTAGTACAATTGAAAATGACATTCTAAATATTCTCATAGATAATTCTAATCAGAATAAATAAGTTGAAATAAAATAGTAGTTGAATAATTGATTAAAAATAAAATGCTTGTAATAAAAACAATAGAAGATCTCAAGGATGTACTTTTCAGAATAAGGAGTAATGGGAAGTCTGTTGGATTTGTGCCGACAATGGGAGCGCTGCACGAAGGACATATTTCCCTTATAAAAAGGGCTAAAGCGGAGACAGAAGTGGTTGTTTGCTCAATTTTTGTTAATCCTATTCAATTTAACAATAGTGATGATCTTTTAAATTATCCAAGAGATTTAGAATCCGATATTTTTAAAATTGAAAATTTGGTAGATTTGGTTTTTGTTCCTTCACAAGAAGAAATGTATCCGGAACCACCCAAAGAAAATTATTCTTTCGGAACTCTTGAAAATGTGATGGAAGGTGCTTCTCGCCCGGGCCATTTTAAAGGGGTTGCTATTATTGTAAAAAAACTTTTAGAGTTAATTTCCCCTGATAAAGCTTATTTCGGAGAAAAAGATTTTCAACAGTTAGTAATAGTTCAAAAATTAGTCAAAGATTACAATTTGAATACTCAAATAGTTGCCTGTCCAATAATACGGGAACAAAATGGTCTTGCTATGAGTTCAAGAAATAGAAGATTGACGGAGCATGAATTCGAAATGGCAGGTAATATCAATAGAATTTTACAGGAATCACTGAAATTAATTAATCAGCCGGTTAAACAAATTAAATCTTTTGTTGTTTCTGAAATAACCAGAATTCCCGAATTTACACTAGATTATTTTGAGATTGTGGATGATAAATCTTTAATGAATGTCGAAAGCCTTGATGATTGTGAAGGAGTTGTCGGTTGTATTGCACTGCATCTCGGATCAGTTAGATTAATTGATAATGTGAGATATAAATAGAATTTTTTAACAATAACAGATAATATTTTATCTTGATTATTTTAATATAGAGAAAAATAAGAAAATGCAAATAGAAGTATTAAAATCAAAGTTACATCATCTCATCGTGACGGAGGCAAACTTACATTATGTAGGGAGTATAACCATTGATGAGACATTGATGAAAGCAGCCAATTTAATTGAAAATGAAAAAGTTCAGGTCTTAAACATGAATAATGGGGAACGACTTGAAACTTATGTTATCAAGGGCGCAAAAGATTCAGGAGTCATCTGTCTTAACGGACCTGCTGCCCGTAAAGTTTCTGTCGGGGACCAAATAGTTGTCATTTCTTTTTGCACCTTGGATTTTGAAGATGCAAAATCTTTTAAACCTACAATAGTATTTCCTGATATCAACAATAGAATAAAATAATTTATGTACAAACTAGTATTAATACGACATGGACAAAGTGAATGGAATGAGAAAAACCTATTTACTGGATGGACTGATGTTGATTTGACGGAAAGAGGTAAAAACGAAGCTAAAGAAGCCGGTAAATCCTTAAAAGAAGCCGGGTTTCATTTCAGATATTCCTATACATCTTTGTTGAAAAGAGCTATCAAAACCTTGGATATTCTTTTGGAAGAGATGGATTTAATGTGGCTGCCCGTCGAAAAATCCTGGAGATTGAATGAAAAACATTACGGCTTTCTGCAAGGAATGAATAAAACAGAAATGGTTGAAAAATATGGGGCCGAACAAGTTCATCTCTGGAGAAGAAGTTTTGATGTACGTCCACCTGCACTAGCTACTGATGATCCCAGACATCCTAAAAATGATATCCGATATCAACTCATTAAAGAAAAAGGTTCAACTCCTGGAACTGAATCATTAATGGATTGTACCAATAGAATAATTCCATTATGGAATTTGAGTATTCATGACAACCTGAAATTGAATAAAGAAGTATTGATTGTTGCACATGGAAACAGTTTGCGCGGAATTATCAAATTTATAAAAAATATATCTAAAGAAGAAATTATTGATTTAAATATTCCAACAGGAATCCCTTATATTTTTGAATTTGACGAGGATATGAATTTTCTTAGAGATTACTTTATGGCAGATGAAGCTACTTTGAAAAAAATGATGGAAGAAGTTGCCAATCAAACTAAGAAAAAATGACAATAATCCCCGATAGTAGGAAAAATATTTTTTTTGTTTGAAAAAAAATGTAACTTTGTTCCTCATAATTAAAAAGAAAAGTATAATTCAAATAACTTAAATTCAATATTTTATGAAAAGAAACGTAATTATCATTGGAGCGGCGGGACGAGATTTCCACAACTTCAACACTTATTTCAGAGGAAACAAAAATTATAATGTTGTCGCATTTACTGCAGAACAAATTCCGGGAATTGACGGTAGACCTTATCCTGCTGAATTAGCCGGAAAAGATTTATATCCTAAGGGTATTCCTATTTACAAAGAATCTGAACTTCCTGAATTAATCAAAAAATTAAAAGTTGATGAATGTGTGTTTGCATATAGCGACAAACCATATAACTATGTTATGAAAATTAGTGCCATTGTGAATGCTGCCGGTGCAAATTTCGTTTTAATGGGACCCAAAGATACGATGATTAAATCTACAAAACCGGTTATTGCCGTTGGTGCTACCAGAACCGGTTGTGGAAAATCACAAACTTCAAGAAGAATTATTGAAATTCTTACAGGAATGGGACTTAAAGTGGTTGCTGTTCGTCACCCCATGCCTTATGATCCTGATTTAAATAAACAAAAAGTTCAACGTTTTGCTACTGTAGCTGATTTAAAAAAACACAATTGTACTATTGAGGAAATGGAAGAATATGAACCTCATGTTGTAACCAAAAGAAATGTTATTTATGCCGGAGTTGACTATGAAGCTATTCTCCGTGAAGCAGAAAAAGATCCCGATGGTTGTGATATCGTTCTTTGGGATGGTGGAAACAACGACTTTCCATTCTATGTTCCCGATTTATTTATCGGCGTTGCAGATCCATTGCGTCCGGGTGCTGAAATAAGCTATTATCCCGGTGAAGTGGTTGCCCGTATGGCAGATGTTATGGTAATCAATAAAATTGACTCCGCTTCTTTGGAAAATATCAATCAAGTTAGAGCAAATTTAGCTGCTATCAATCCTAATGCAATGGTTATTGATGCTGCTTCCGTGCTTACAATCGATAAACCTGAACTGATAAAAGGTAAAAAAGTTTTGGTTGTTGAAGACGGCCCTACTTTGACTCACGGTGAAATGAAAATCGGAGCAGGAACTGTTGCAGCTATGAAATGCGGTGCCGCAGAACTTGTTGACCCAAGACCTTTTACTGTTGGTGAAATTTCTTCTACTTATACTAAATATCCAAATATCGGAACATTACTTCCGGCAATGGGATACGGTGATCAACAAATGAAAGACCTTGAAAAAACTATTGCTAATACTCCTTGCGATGCAGTGGTTATCGGAACTCCAATTGACCTTCCTCGTTTCATTAAAATCAAGCAACCTGTTGTGAAAATAGGTTATGAATTACAGGAAATCGGAAAACCAAACCTTGAAGAAGTTCTTGTTGACTTTGTGAAAAAACATAAACTTACCAAGAAAAATACTAAGAAATAATTTCTTCAATTATACTAACTGAAACGGCTGTCCAAAGACAGCCGTCCTGTTTTCCGCACTTTTTTGCAACACCCAAATTAAATATCTGAAATACAATTTATTATAAAAATAATTTTGTATTTTTGGGTGTTGCAAAAATATTTATATGTTTATAAGAGAAG
>Ga0209099_1001496_pt1 | contig 23102 bp, 18 predicted proteins | sample AD_JPNHW2_MetaG_FD_184430 | JGI IMG/M metagenome (GOLD analysis project Ga0209099, IMG submission 184430) | Active sludge microbial communities of municipal wastewater-treating anaerobic digesters from Japan - AD_JPNHW2_MetaG (SPAdes) (version 2) | ecosystem: Engineered > Bioreactor > Anaerobic... | reverse complement strand
GCGCGCCGACAATCCAGGCGGCGAGGCGGTTGATGGACGCGTCGAAATAGTCGGTCGCGATATAGGTGCGGGAAAGCGCGTTGCAGCGCACGATCTCGCTCATCAACGCGCGAAGTTCGTCGTCCATGATGACCACGTGGTCGGAGTCCCAGCGGATGGGGCGCGAGACGTGCAGCAGCACTTCGGGCATAAAGCAAAGCAGCGCCGAGAGCTTCTGCGCGATCGATTCGGTCGGATGGAAATGCCCGGTGTCGAGCGTGACCATGGTGTTTTTGCGCGAAAGGGCGTAGCCCATATAGAATTCATGAGAGCCGGGGACATAGGCCTCGCTGCCGATGCCGAAAAGTTTCGATTCGACCGAGTCCTTGGTGTAAGCCGTGTTCAGATGTTCGCGGAAGATGCGGTCAAAAGAGTCGATCAAACGCTCGCGCGGGCCCATTTTGTCGATGGGGTTATCTTTGCAGCCGTCGGGGATCCAGTGGTTGACGACGCAGAGCTTGCCGGTTCTGCGGCCGAAATATTCGCCCACGCGGCGGCTGCGGATGGCATGCTCGATCCAGAAGCTGCGGATGCCCTCGTCGGCGGAGGCCAGCGTATAGCCGCTGTCGGCTTTCGGGTGAGAGAAGAAAGTCGAGTTAAAATCCAAACCCACCTTGTTGGCGACGGCCCAGTCGGCCCAGCCGGAATAGTTCTCCGGTTCGATCTTGTCGCGGTCGGGTTTTTGTTTGGAGGTGATATAGTTGGCGTGGACGTTGACCTTTTTCGGGCCCGGGATCATCGACATCGTCTTTTCAAGGTCTGTAAAAAGCTGTTCGGAGGTGCGGGCTTTGCCGGGATAATTTCCGGTCGCCATAATGCCGCCGGTCAGCGCGGTGTCCTCATGCTCAAAGCCGGAAACGTCGTCGCCCTGCCAGCAGTGCAGGGAGAGATCGACCGAATCGAGTTTCGCGATCGCAGCGTCGGTGTCGACGCCGATGGCGGAATAGGTATCCTTCGCCAGTTTATACGCGCCGTAGATTTTGGCCTCATAGGTGCCGTCTTTGACGAAAGCGGCGATTTCGTTGGCCGCCTCGCGCAGTTTCTTTTCAAGTTCGTCTGTGTTCATGGTCATTCTCCTTTAATAATTACTGTTTTATGATAAAATCACGCTCATATAACGAGCAGCCCCGGATTTGACCTTTCGGGGCATCGTCCACGAGATAATAGACGATGTAGATTTCGCCGTCATTGAACTGCACCCAGCCCGAATACCCGATGTCGGAAACGGGGCTTCGGTCATAATCGATCGGCATGATGCGGGTCGCGCATTTGCCGCGTTCTTCTGCCAAAACGGAGTCCCTGTCGGTCAGTCCCGCGAAAAAGTTTTGAGTCCAGTGCCCGAGCCAGCCGTTTCCGCCCTGTAAAAACCGGTGCGTGATCAGGATATTTCCGCTCTTTAAGACGCCGGAGACGGGCCGGTGGCAGCCGGGCAGCGGAAAGTCCGTGACCTTGCCCCAGGTCTTGCCGCCGTCGTGTGAGACGGCTTTTTTGCAGTCATACCCGAGGAACGAATTTTCACGCATAAAAGCAATTAAATCATCCCCGAGCGGTAAAATCGAGGCCTCGCAGAGATTCAGCCCGTCTACCGCGGCCAGCGTGATACGGTCGCCCCAGGTCTTGCCGCCGTTTTCGCTGATCCATAAAAATTGCCGCAGCCAGCCGCCTTCTTTCCGGTGCGCGGATAAGAACAGTTTTCCCCGATACTCCAGCAGCTTATCCGGCACGATGCCGCCGCAGCCGGTACCCTTCGGCTCACTCCAGTTTTCCCCGTCCTTTGAAAAAAGAACAAAGTTTTCCGACTTGTCTTCGTTTTCAAGGCCGAAAATCCGGTCGGTGATGACAGCAAGCCCGCCGTTCACAACCGAGATGCGCGCGCAGTTGAAAAACCCGCTTTTGACTTCGTGATCGCTTTCGCCGAGCAGTACCTTCGGTTCACTCCAACTTCGGCCCCGGTCGGCGCTCTTTGTGAGCATTATGCGCGAATCGGTCCGGTCGCCGTGGTGGGTCGTACGGGTAAAGACGCAGTAAAGCGTATCTTTGAACAGCACCGCGTCGGGAAACGCCTGGTAATAGCGATCATCGCGGCTGACGGTAAATTTCTGCATGATGATACCCTCCATGGGAATCGGAATTTGGCGGAAGAGAGGATAGAGCAGAGAACAGAGAGGAAACCGTAGGGGCGAACTTTGTTCGCCCGCCGCCTTCTTGACTGTAGGGGAGGATATCATCCTCCCGTCTACCGTGGAAAAGGAAACGGGAAATATCCTTCGATTTATTCCTTCAATCCGCAGACGCCCAGATAGCGCTGATACGCTTCGTTCCAGACCGCCGTGTCGATGGGCCGGTAGGTGACTACGTCAAACGATTTGGCAATGCAATCGCGCGCCTCATGCACATCTTTGAATTCGCCCTCCGCGATCAGCTGCATGCAGACATTGCCGATTCCCGTGGCCTCAATCGGGCCCGCGACGACCGGCCTGCCGAGCGCGTTCGCGGCGAACTGGCACAGCAGTTTGTCTTTGACGCCGCCGCCGACCAGATGGATGACGTCGAGCGGATAACCGAGCAATTTTTCAAGATTCGCCGTGGCGTAACGGTAAGCCATCGCCAGCGATTCGGTGATGCAGCGGGAATAATCTCCGATGCCCTCGGGCAGCGGTTGGTTTGTGCGCTCGCAATATTGTCTGATCCGCGCGGGCATGTCGCCGGGGGTCTTGAACATCTCGTCGTCGGGGTTGACAAAACGAGAAAGCGGTTTTGACTGCGCCGTATAGTTATCAATATCCTTAAACGAGAGATTGCGGCCCTCACGGTTCCATTGGTTTCGGCATTCCTGCATCAGCCAAAGGCCCATGATATTTTTCAAAAACCGGGCGGTGCGGTTGACGCCGCCCTCGTTGGAATAGTTGAGTTCGTAAGTGGCGTCGGAGATGAGCGGTTTGGGCAGTTCCGCACCGAGCAGGGACCAGGTTCCGCAGGAGATAAAGGCGAATTTCTCATCTTTCGCCGCCGGGACGGCAAGGACGGCCGAACCGGTATCGTGTTCCGCGACGGCGCAGACCTTGACGGGTTTACAGCCGGTCTGCTTGCAGACGTCCCCGTTCAATACGCCTTTCGGAGTGCCCGGTTCGACGAGCGGCGCGAAAATATCCGAAGGGATCCCCAGCTTTTTCAGCAGTTTTTTATCCCAGCCGCCGGTTTCCGAATTCAGCAGCTGAGTGGTGGAGGCCATCGTAAACTCGTTGGTTTTATTGCCTGTTAAGAAATAGCACAGCAGATCGGGAATCAGCAGCAGCGTTTTTGCGTGTTTAAGCAGTTCAGGGCGGTGTTTGGCAAGAGAATAGAGTTGAAAAATCGTGTTGAACCACATAAACTGGATGCCCGTCCGGTAATAAAGCGGCTTTTTGCCGGTGATTTTAAAGACCTCGTCGGGGATGCCGTCGGTACGGGAGTCGCGGTAGTGTATCACGTTTTCAAGCAGTTTGCCGTTTTTGTCGAGCAGTCCGAAATCGACGCCCCAGGTATCGATGCCGACAGAGTCAAACTCGTGTCCCCCGATGACCGCTTTTGAAATGCCCTGCAAAATCTCGTGATAAAGCCGCAGAAAATCCCAATATAACGTACCGTTTACGGTGACGGGATCGTTTGAAAAACGATGGATCTCCTCGAGGGTTATTTTACCGTCGGTCAGAGAGCCGATGACGGCCCGTCCGCTCGACGCGCCGAAATCGAATGCGAGAACCTTTTTGGCCATGACTACCTCCGAAAAACATTTTTAGACGATTCCTATTTTAACACAGCCAAAATCCCAATGCAACCAAAAAACCTGCCGAAATCCGTTAAAACAGGTACAATTTGCATCTTCCCGGGGCAATTCACTAAATCATGGAAAAACGCGCGCTCCGGCGCCGGAAAAATGCGGGGAATTGACAATCGGCGGCATAAAAGCTATAATTTTTGGGCGATTTGGTTGAACGGATCGCAAAAAAACGCAGGGAGGCGAAACGGTGAAAACGGACCACGGCAATACCATCGCTGCAATCTCAACGCCGCTCGCAGCCGGCGGCATCGCCATGATCCGGATCTCCGGTGAAAAAGCGATTGAAATCGCGCAAAAGATATTCATTCCCGCGGGGAAACCTCTGAACGAACTGAACGGATACAGCGCCGCGTACGGGCATTTCACCGATAACGGCGAAACCTTTGACGACGGCGTCGCCGTCATTTATAAAGCGCCTCACAGTTACACCGGAGAAAACGTCTCCGAGCTCTGCTGCCACGGCGGCGTCTTTCTGGCTCAAAAAGTCCTGAAAACCGCAGTTGAAGCCGGCGCTTGCCCCGCGCAGCCCGGCGAATTCACGCGCCGCGCTTTCGAAAACGGCAAGCTCTCGCTGACGCAGGCCGAGAGCGTGGTGAACCTGATCAGCGCGGTCGGCGATTCTGCGCTCAAAGAGGCGAATGCCGCGAAAAGCGGCGCGCTCGCGAAAAAAATCGATTTAGTCAAAACCGACTGCATCAACGCGGCAGCCGACGTCGCCGCCTTTTTGGAGTATCCGGACGAAGACGTTCCGGCGCCCGTCGGCGTGAAAGAAAAACTCGTCTCCGCAATCGGCAGGTGCGAAGAACTCATTCGAAATTTCGACAACGGGCAGGTTTGGCGCGAAGGCCTGAAAACCGTGATCGCCGGAAAGCCCAACGTCGGAAAATCCGCGATCATGAATTTGTTGGCCGGATGCCCGCGCTGCCTCGTGACCGCCGCCGAGGGCACGACCCGCGACGTGGTCACCGAAAGCGTGCGGCTCGGCAGCGTTTTATTGAACCTTGCCGACACCGCAGGAATCCGCCTGAGCGACGATGAGATCGAGCGGCTCGGCATCGAAAAGACCAAAAGCGAGCTGGAAACGGCGCAGCTGGTTTTGGCGGTGTTCGACGGCGCCCAAAAACTCGACGGCCGCGACCGCGAAGTCATCAGACTCTGCAAAGAGCTGAAAACCGTCTGCGTCATCAACAAAAACGATCTGCCCCAGATCATCGAGCAAAACAAGCTTGAAAACGAATTTAAAACGATTGTGAATATCAGCGCGTTCGATGAAAACGCCGTGAAAATACTCGAAGAAGCGATTAAAAGCGAGATCGGCGCGGCACAACCGCAGGAAGGGATTTTTAACGTCCGCCAGCGCGACTGCCTGAAACGAGCCAAAACCGAATTGGAAAAAACCCTGTGTGATCTGACAGCGGGCATCACAGCCGACGCAACCCAGATCGGGATCGAAGCCGCAATCTCGGCGCTGTGCGAACTGACCGGAGAAAATGTTCCGGAGACGCTGATCGACGAGATCTTTTCGCGATTTTGCCTCGGAAAGTGAAACAGGAGAACCTATGATCGAATATCATGCCGGAAAAATTGATGTTGCCGTCGTCGGCGCGGGGCATGCGGGAATCGAAGCGGCGCTCGCGGCGGCCCGGCTTGGCTGCGAGACGGTTTTGTTCACTCTGAATCTCGACGCGGTCGCGAACATGCCCTGCAATCCGTCCATCGGCGGCACGGGCAAGGGACAGCTTGTGCGCGAACTCGACGCGCTGGGCGGGCAGATGGGCAAATCCGCCGACGAGGTCTGTCTGCAGAGCCGCATGCTCAATCTCGGAAAAGGGCCCGCGGTGCGCAGTTTGCGCATGCAAAGCGACCGGCCGCGCTATAAGACGCTGATGAAAAAAATCATCGAGCAGCAGCCCCGTCTTCAGCTCGTGCAGGCAGAGATCACAGCCGTCGAATATACTGAAGACAATCACCTGATCCTTAAGACCGGGCTCGGCGCAATATACCATACTAAATCGGTAGTCATTGCGGCCGGCACCTATTTGAAAGGGAAAATCCACATCGGCGAAGTGAATTACGAAGCCGGGCCGGACAATATGCGCGCCGCGTCCGGACTCTCCGATTCGCTCAAAACCCTCGGCATCCGGATGCTGCGTTTCAAGACCGGAACTCCTGCGAGAGCCGACGGAAAGAGCATCGATTATAACGCCCTGGAGCGGCAGGAGGGCGACAGACCGCCCGAGGCCTTTTCTTATGATACCGATCCGGCTGCGCTGAGAAACGATTTTCCTTGTTATATCGCCTGGACCAACGAAAAGACCCACGAGATCATCCGGAAAAATCTGCACCGTTCTCCTTTATACGGCGGCGTGATTGAAGGCATCGGCCCGCGCTATTGCCCGAGCATTGAGGACAAAGTCGTCCGGTTCGCCGACAAGACGCGCCATCAGATCTTTATCGAACCGACCGCCGCCGAAAGCTGCGAAGTTTATATTCAAGGCATGTCCTCGTCGCTGCCCGAAGAAGTCCAGCTCGAATTTCTGCGCACCATCAAGGGCTTTGAGCATATCAAAATCATGCGCACCGCTTATGCCATCGAATACGACTGCTGCGACCCGATTCAACTGGCCCCGACCCTCGAATTCAAAGATTTCCCCGGCATTTTCGGCGCGGGGCAGTTTAACGGCACCAGCGGATACGAAGAAGCGGCGGTACAGGGTTTTGTCGCGGGCGTAAACGCCGCAAATAAAATTCTGGGTAAACCGGAATTTATATTATCGCGCGAGAACAGCTATATCGGTACATTGATAGACGACATCGTCACAAAAGGCGTCGTCGATCCCTACCGCATGATGACCTCGCGCTGCGAATACCGGCTTGTGGTCCGGCAGGATAACGCCGACCTGAGAATGACGCCGCTCGGGCGCGAACTCGGGTTGATCGATGACGACCGCTGGGCGCGGTTTTTAAAGAAAAAAGAGCAGCTCGAATCAGAGCGCAGGCGCGTCAGAGAGACCACGATCAAACACAGCCCCGAACTGAACGCGTTGCTTGAACAGACCGGCTCGCTGCCGCTTTCGGGCGGAATCCGGCTTTCGGAACTGCTCAAAAGGCCGCAGATTTCCTATGCCGACCTTGCGCCGTTTGACCCATCGCGCCCCTTGCTGCCCGAAGACATCGGAAACGAAATCGATATCGAATATAAATATGAGGGCTACATTCGAATCCAGCAGGAACGCATCGAAGAGCTTCGGCGCATTGCGGTCAAAAAACTGCCGCCCGACGTCGATTATAAAACCGTCGGCGGGCTCCGGCTGGAAGCAAAAGAGAAGCTCAACAAAATCAAGCCCCGCGACCTCGGACAGGCCTCGCGCATCTCCGGCGTGACGCCCGCAGATCTTGCCGTGCTTTCCGTGTGGCTCGTGAAACAAAGCAAAGAGGCAAACAGCTTCCAGAAAGATTTGGCAGTCGAAAGGGCGGACGAAAAATGAAAATCACCGGGCAATACTGCGCGGAAAGCAATATCGAATTCACGCCTCAGATCGCGGATAAACTTCGCCGTTACAGCGAATTTCTGACAGAATACAATCAATCCGTAAATTTGACCGCCATCAAAACGCCCGGGGAGATCGAAGTCAGGCACTTCATCGATTCCGTGACGCTGCTCAAAGCGGCAGAAATCCGAGGCAGCGTTCTGGACATCGGAAGCGGCGCGGGTTTTCCGGGTGTGGTACTCAAATTATTCCGGCCCGAAATCCGATTGACACTGCTCGACAGCAACGGCAAGAAAGCGAAATTTCTTGAACTCCTCTGCCGGGAACTCGGCATAGACGCCGAAGTTTTGCTCGGCCGCGCCGAAGACCTCGGCGGCTCATCGGAAAATCGGGAAGCTTTTGATCTGGTCAGCGCCAGAGCTGTCGCCGAATTGAATGTTTTATGCGAATACTGCATCCCGTTTGTCAAACCGGGCGGCACCTTTGCGGCGATGAAAGGCGCGGCCTGGAAGGAGGAGCTTGACGGCGCGCATAACGCGATTAAGATCCTCGGCGGGAAATATCGGGAGACCAAAGAATTCACTTTGCCGGACGGCAGCCGAAGGGGAATCATTTTGATTGAAAAAATATCGCAGACCCCGACAAATTACCCCCGCATCGGCGCAAAAATCTCAAAAAAGCCGCTGTGAGAAACCGAAAAAGACAATAATCAGGCGAAGGCCGTCGTATAAAATGAATGGACAATCCCTCTTTTCAGGACTTATGCTTGAAAAGGGGGATTCATAATGCAAAAACAGAGATATGCCATGATAGAGACCTATAAAATCACGCCGAATCCGCTGCAGCCGAGGCGCCACTTCGACCCCGACAAGCTCCGCAATCTGGCGGAAAGTATTTCCCGGAACGGACTCATCCAACCGATCTCGGTTCGGAAGACCCAGCAGGGATATGTATTGATTGCGGGAGAGCGCAGGCTGCGCGCTTCCAAGCTCGCCGGAGTCGGAAAAATCCCGTGCGTGCTCGTCGATACCGATGAAGTCGGAAGCGGCGTGATGGCGCTGCTTGAAAACCTGCAGCGGGAAGATCTGAACTTTTTTGAAGAGGCGGACGGGATTCGGGCACTCATCGAACACGGGGGTTTGTCCCAGGCGGAAGCGGGGCGGCTGCTCGGAAAAACCCAGCCGACCGTTGCCAATAAAATTCGGCTGCTGCTTCTGGACGATGCCGTTCGTTCTTCCATTCTTTCTGCAGGACTCACCGAACGGCATGCCCGCGCGCTGCTCTGCGTCGAGCCCGACCTGCGCCCGAAAGTTTTAAGACAGGTCATCGAGCGCGGGCTCAACGTAGCGCAGACCGAGGAATTGATCAGCCGGCTGAACGAGGAGCACCCGAAACGCATGGTACGCGGTGCGCCGAAAGACCTCCGGCTGTTTAACAATTCCATAAAAAACGCGGTAGGTTCACTCAACCGATGCGGAATCGAGTCGAGATTTTCAATGAATGAATTTGAAGACCGCGTCGAGTACGTGATATGGGTGAAAAAGAGCTGAGCGCCCTCCAAGTAATGGTTTGAACGAGATGTTTCCGCTTGAATACCCGGCGGAAATCAATTCTGTTTCGCGCAGACCCGATTGTTTTCCAAAGGACTTCAGCTCTTTTTTATATGAAACGCCCCGGAATTGTTCCACGTGGAACAATTCCGGGGCGAGTTCTGATTTTTGCCTTCCTTGTTAAAAGCGCAGACGCGCAGGGTTTGATATGGACTTTTAAAATGTTCCACGTGGAACATTTTTGCTTTATATCGGCGGATCGGCCGGTTGTTATCTTGAAAAAAGTGCCGAAACATGGTAAAATGTCCCCATACCTACAGAAGGACGGTATCTGCGTGGAAAAGAAGGGAAAAATTATTGCAATCGCGAACCAGAAGGGCGGGGTGGGGAAAACGACCACCGCGGTCAATCTGGCTGCGGCGCTCGGCGCGCACGGATACAGCGTGTTGTTATGCGACATCGATCCGCAGGGCAACGCGACAAGCGGTTTCGGCATTGAGAAGAGAAATTTAAAAGGCAGTTCCTATGATCTGATCATTGGCGAAAGCACGGCTTCCGAAGTTATCCTCAAGACCAAATTCAAAGGGGTCAGCGTGATTCCGGTCGGAATGGAACTCGCGGGCGCCGAAGTGGAACTTGTGGAAGTCGAAAACCGCGAGAGCCGTCTGAAAATGGCCGTCTCCGGCCAGCGCGATAAATTTGACTATATCTTTTTCGACTGCCCCCCTTCTTTGGGATTATTGACGCTGAACGGGCTCTGCGCCGCCGATACCGTTTTGGTGCCGATTCAATGCGAATACTACGCGCTTGAGGGCCTTTCGCAGCTGATGAACACGATCCGGCAGGTCAAGCGCCGTTATAACGAGAACATAGACATCGAAGGCGTTCTGCTGACGATGTTCGACGGGCGATTGAATTTGACTATGCAAGTGGTTGAAGAAATCAAGAAATACTTCCCCCAAAAGGTCTATTCCACCACGATCCCGCGCAACGTCCGCGTATCGGAGGCGCCGAGCTACGGCGAGCCGATCATGTATTATGACCGGTTTTCCCGCGGGGCGGCGGCGTATGAGGAGTTCTGCAAGGAATTCATCAAGAATAACAACATGAAAGGAGACGCGAAATGAACGCAAAAAAACGTTCCCTCGGGAGAGGGCTGGACGCGCTGTTAGATGACAACGCGTCGGAAGAAAGCGGCGTAACCATGCTTCGCGTCTCTCAGATAGAGCCGAACCGCGCGCAGCCGCGCAAAGATTTTGACGAACAGCAATTGCGGGAGCTCGCCGATTCCATCAAGGAGCACGGCGTTTTGCAGCCGCTGCTTGTCTGCGAAAAGGACGGCGGATACGTCATCGTCGCGGGCGAGCGCCGCTGGCGGGCCGCGCGGATGGCGGGACTCACCGAAGTGCCTGTTTTGGTGCGCGATTATGACGATCAGATGATCGCCGAGGTCTCGCTGATCGAAAATCTGCAGCGCGCCGACCTGAATCCGATCGAAGAAGCCGCGGGCTACCGAAATCTCATCGACCGGTTCGGGTTCACACAGGAGAGCGCCGCGGAGCGCGTGGGCAAATCGCGATCTACCGTGGCCAACTCGCTGCGGCTGCTTGCGCTGCCCGAATCCGTTCAGGCGCTGCTGCGGGAAGGCCGGCTTTCGGCGGGACACGCGAAAGTGCTCGGCGGAATCTCCGACGAAAAACGCTGCGTTGAGCTCGCGAAATCGAGCGCGGACGGAAAAATGAGCGTCAGGGAACTTGAAAAAGCCGCCGCTGCGGCCGAAAAACCGAAAAAGCAAACGCTTCCGAAAGTACGCGAGAGTTTTTACGACGAATTCGAGATCGCGGTCAAGAGCGAAATGGGCCGAAAGGTTCGGGTCGCGAAAGCTCCGGCGGGGGACAAGCCCGGCTGCGTCGAGATCGAATTTTTCTCCAAAGAGGACTTATCGGACCTCGCGGCGTACCTGACGGGTGATAAAAATAAAAAGAATAAAAAAGGTTAATCATCAATGACCGAAAGGATTAAACGTTATGATCGATATTAAACTGCTCAGAAGCGATCCCGGTCTTGTTCGGGAGAATATGAAAAAGAAGTTCCAGGAGCAAAAACTGCCGCTCGTGGACGAGGTGCTGGAACTGGATAAAAAATTCCGTGAGTCCAAAACGCGCGGCGACTGGCTTCGTTCGCAGCGCAAGAGCATCAGCAAGGAAATCGGGGGCATGATGGCGCGCGGCGAAAAAGAAAAAGCGGAAGAAGCCAAAAAGCAAGTTAACGACATGGCCGAAGAACTGGCCGCGCTTGAGACCGCCGAAACCGAACTCTCCGAGGAAATCCGCAGGCGGATGCTCGTGATCCCGAACATCATCGATCCGTCGGTGCCGATCGGGCATGACGACAGCGAGAACGTCGAGGTCGAGCGGTTCGGGGAGCCGAGGGTGCCGGACTTTGAGGTTCCCTATCACGTCGAGATCATGGAGAAGTTTAACGGAATAGACCTTGACAGCGCCCGCAAGACCAGCGGAAACGGGTTTTATTATCTGTGCGGCGACATCGCCCGTCTCGAGTCGGCGATTTTGTCTTACGCGCGCGACTTTATGATCGATAAGGGCTTCACCTATTACATCCCGCCGTTCATGATCCGCGGCGACGTGGTCAGCGGCGTCATGAGCTTTGCCGAGATGGAAGGCATGATGTATAAAATCGAGGGTGAGGATTTATATCTGATCGGCACGAGCGAACACTCGATGATCGGAAAGTTCATCGATACGACCCTCGACGAGGATTCGCTCCCGCAGACACTGACAAGCTATTCGCCTTGCTTCCGCAAAGAAGTCGGCGCGCACGGAATTGAGGAGCGCGGCGTCTACCGCATCCATCAGTTTGAGAAGCAGGAAATGATCGTGGTTTGCAAACCGGAGCAGAGTCCGGACTGGTTTGTAAAGCTATATAACTTTACAGTTGAGTTCTTCCGCTCGCTGGACATCCCGGTGCGCACATTGGAGTGCTGCTCGGGAGATCTGGCCGATCTGAAAGTCAAGAGCATCGACGTCGAGGCCTGGTCGCCGCGTCAGAAGAAGTATTTTGAAATCGGAAGCTGTTCGAACCTCGGCGACGCGCAGGCCAGACGGCTCGGCATCCGGGTACGCGACAAAGCGAGCGGCAGCAACTATTTCGCGCATACGCTCAACAATACCGTGGTCGCGCCGCCGCGCATGCTGATCGCGTTTTTGGAAAACAATCTTCAAGCCGACGGCAGCGTCGTGATCCCCGAACCGCTGAGACCGTATATGGGTGGGAAAACAAAGCTGGAAATCCGGAAATAAGAACCCGGTTCAATCGTAAAAGCCGTCGTTTTGGGCACTTTAAAAAACGGCGGTTTTTCATTTTCAAATGAAGGGGGCCGTCAGATGAACATCACTTACGCGAATACCGTTTCGGTTGAAGATTATACGCTCCTGCGTGCTTCGGCGGGTTGGAGAGCCATTCATCCGGAGCAGGCGAAGGCGGGAATTGACGGGAGCGCTTTTATCATCGCGGCGGTTGACGGGCAGAAAACCGTCGGTGTTGCGAGATTGGTTTGGGACGGCGGCGGATACGGCGCTCTGATCAAAGATGCGCTGGTGCTGCCGGACTACCGGGGAAAAGGCATCGGCAAAGAGATTATGAAAAAGGCAAGGCGATACTATAAAAATGAGACTTATTAAGAGAGTACAATAAAAGAAAGGTTAACCGGAAGTTGAGTTGTCTTGATGCACTTCATATGGTAAAGGGATTTTTATAACGGCATAATAGAGATACAGAAATAAGAGGGGGTTATGATATGCTTGATTATAAAATTGTGGGTACAAAGATAGCTTCTTTTCGTAAAAAGAACGAACTGTCGCAGGAACGGTTGGCTGAATTATTAAATATATCCCCTCAGGCAATCAGCAAATGGGAAAACGGGCATTCGCTCCCGGATACCGCATTGCTGCCGGTATTGAGTCAAATATTCAGCTGTACCATTGATGAGTTGATTATGCCGGCTTATTTATTGGACTCGAGAATCGAAGAAGAAAAGCAAACATTTTAGAGCAGCAAGCCGAGCATATAGCAAAACGCATTTTGCAACAGATAGAGAAAAGAAAAGCAACGGATCAAACAGCGGGGTTAGAGGATAATACAATCATTCAGGCGATTTCAAAATCAAATCCGAACATCGGAAATTATACAATCAGCAGAAACACACCGGAAAAGAAAACACGTTATACAGATACATATGTAAAAGTTTCTACACCGCAAAAGGAATACAAATTACTGCAACGGATTTACGCCGAAGACGACAGAGAACTATTGGGATATCATTTATTTAAAAATCATACTTCCTCCATCCCTTATATTTATCACATGGATATTCCGGCAAGAACGGTATTGATGGAAGATTTAAACGACGGCTATATACAGGGATTTCAATTTGATGAAAATAACGAAAACGGTATAATCATCAGGGAAAATTATAACCGCTTGATAGAAACAACAGCAGAAATGCATTCTGATTTTTGGGAAGACAGCAATACGTTTGCACAACTCGGGCTTGATTGGCGCCATCAATCGGCGGAAAATCTTTTGACACACATCTCCGGCATGCAAGCGGACTTTATGAAATACCGGGAAAAAGAAGAGAACCACCGGATCCCGAAACAGTGGGAATGTTTTGTAAATGAGTTGGATATTAAAAAGCTGGACTATTTTGAAGATGCCGCCCGATATTTAAAACAAACCTATGAAAAAGTTTTGTCTTCGAGATTTCATACCGGAAATAATATAACGTTTATTCACGGAGATTTACATCCGGGGAATATATTCATTTCTAAATCAACTGACAGGATTGTAAAATTTATTGATTTACAAGCAATCAGAATCGGATTATGTACCGAGGACTTGGCAATGCTGCTGGCTTTACATATTCAACCGGATAAAAAACTTGCGCAGCCGCTGATCGACCGTTATTACGATAAACTGGTGATGACTGTGAAAAACTATCCGTATGAAATGTTTATGAGTGATTTAAAATTGTCGATCGCAGAAAGCATGTTTTTCCCGATACGGCTGATCAACCGGGGAATTTATGATTTTACCATGAGAGATAAAGCCATCAAGGCCTACGAAACGTTTGTTCTTTCGGATATATAAAATATTATAATCAATTGTAATGTAAATAGGAAACTAGGAACCATTTAAAAGAGGGGCAAAAACATGGGAACAATCATCAGGGATTTGGTTATGGAAGATATGGCGCAGCTTGCGGCACTTCATGAGCAGTTCTGGGGCGACAAATCGGATGTCGAAAGGATGAAAAGCGAGTTTCCCGTGATTATGCAAGAAAACCGGCATATCATTCTGGTCGCTGAGCGGGATGGAATCGTGATCGGCTCGGTGATGGGGATTGTCTGCCGGGAACTTTACGGGGACTGCAGGCCGTTCATGGTAGTGGAAGACATGGTCGTCGACCGCCAAAGCAGACGGGGCGGGATCGGGTTTCAACTGCTGACCGAATTGGAAAAGAGAGCGAGAGAGCGAAACTGCGCGCAGATGCTTCTGGTCACGGAAGCCGATCGGATCGCCGCCTGCGGGTTATATGAGAAGTATGGGTTTCAAAAGAACAACAAAGGGTATAAGAAAAAGTTAATTTAACTTAATGTATAGCTTGCTGTTCGCAAGATCATATGATTTTTGATAAACAGCGAGGATGGAATAACAAAGAAAGGGCCGCTTCATAGCGGCTCTTTTTATGAATATTTCTCGCGTTTTTAAAACCGCTAGTTTTTAAAGCGTTACGCACTGGGTTTTTGGAGTAATTCTCACCGAGGATGGAAGCGCGCGCTATGAAGCGAAGGGACAGTAGGTTTTATGACGCGTTTGAAACCGGCATCATGCCGGGCTACATCCATTCGCCGTAACGGCGGACATACAGTTTCTTGATTAGCTGAACGCAGAGGAAGTAGCCGAACAATAGTGCCGCAAGCCAGGGGATGAACAATACCGGAAGCTTCGTCATATCGAGACCGACGGCAAGGGACGTAAAGCCGACGGCGATTGCCGCCGCCGCAATGATAAAGGTAGAGAGGTAAAGCGCAGCAGATGATTTGCTTTGAATAAACGGAATTTTTGAAGTGCGGATGGTGTGGATGACCAACGTCTGAGACACCGTTCCGAACACAAACCAACCGCATTGAAACAGCGGGGATAGCGCAGCGGTGTTTGCTTTGAAAATCCACCACATGATTGCGAAACACAACATATCGAAAACGGAACTGAGCGGGCCCAGAAATGCCATGAAGGATTTGATCGATTTCGTCTCCCATTTACGGGGCTTTGCGATGTATTCTTTATCTACGCTGTCGAACGGCATTCCCATTTGGGAAAAATCGCAGAGCAGATTTTGTGTCAGAATCTGAACCGGAAGCATCGGGATAAAGGGGAGAAAAATGCTTGCTGCAGTGAGCGAGATCATATTGCCCAAATTTCCGCTGGCGGCCATTTTAATGTATTTGATGATGTTGCCGAAAGTACGGCGGCCTTCAATAACTCCATCCTGCAATACAAGAAGATCCTTTTTTAACAAGATAATATCGGCGGTCTCTTTGGCGACGTCCACGGCGGTATCTACCGAAATGCCCACGTCTGCCTGGTGCAGCGGAGGTGCGTCGTTGATGCCGTCGCCCATATATCCGACGGTATGTCCCGCAGTTTGAAACGTTTTAACGACGCGTTCTTTTTGGGAGGGGGAAAGCTTTGCAAACAGATCGCAGACCTTGACTGCTTCCAAAAGCGCGGCGTCGTCCAACTGTTCGACATCTCGTCCGATCAGCAGCTTTGAGGTGTCGACGCCCACTTCTTTGCAAACCATTGCCGCAACGCCCTCGCTGTCGCCGGTGAGGACGACAGTTCGCACACCGTGTTCCCGGAGCGCGGTGATAGCGGCTTTCGCGCTTTCTTTCGGCGGGTCGAGAAAGCCCACAAAGCCGATTAAGATCATATCTTTTTCATCGGCGACACCGAATGCGGCGCTGCCCGGAACTTCGCTTTTCTGTGCTACCGCAAGCATCCGAAGACCGTCGGAATTGTGCTTTTCGTAGACCTGCTGCGCCGAGCGGCGCTTTTCGCCGTCCAACGGCAATATTTCACCATTCATCTCCACAAAGGATGAGATGGCGAGAATCTCTTCAACCGCACCCTTGGTGATCAGTTGACGATTGCCGTCTTTATCGGCCAGAACGACGCTCATTCTGCGGCGCGAAAAGTCAAACGGGATTTCGTCTACACATTTATAATCACTCAATACACTTTCCAGCCCGTTTTGCACGGCCCGGTTGATGATGGCGATATCAATCAGGTTCTTAAGACCGGTCTGAAAGTGGCTGTTGAGATAAGATCTGCGCAAAACGCCTGTGTCGTCCTCGCCCATAAGGTTAATGTATTTTTCCAATACGATTTTATCCTCGGTCAGGGTACCGGTTTTGTCGGTGCAGAGCACGTCCATTTCACCGAAGGTTTGAATCGCGCCGAGCGTTCGGACGATCACCTTGCGTTTAGACATGGAGACAGCGCCTTTTGCAAGGGTCGAAGTCATGATGACGGGAAGCATCTCAGGCGTTAGACCGACCGCGATGCTGATGGCGAAGAGAAGCGCATTCAGCCACTGACCTTTTGAAATTCCGTTGATTAAAAAGACGACGGGGACCATCACAAGCATCATCCGGACCAACAGCTTGCTGACCGAATCGACGCCGCGCTCAAAGCTGGTTTTGATTCTTTCTCCGGACAAGGATTTTGCCATTGAACCGAAATAGGTGCTGTTGCCGGTCACGAGAACCAACGCAGACGCGCTGCCGCTGAGGATATTGGAGCCCATAAAGCCGATATTCTTTAAATCTGTCAACGATTCGTTTGGTTGATTCGGGATATCGCTGAATTTTTCCACGGCATTGGATTCACCGGTCAAAGCTGCCTGCGCGACAAAAGTGTCTTTGGTTGTTAAAAAACGGACGTCGGCCGGAAGCATATCTCCCGCCGATAGTTTGACGACGTCGCCGGGAACAATTTCGTCCATCCGAATTTCTTTGATTTCTCCGTCCCGCCAGACGTCTGCTTTATTGCTGATCATCTTCGACAAACTTACGGCGGCGGCGTTGGAACGCTGGTTCTGAATGAACGCGACCAAACTGGATAGCAAAATCAGAGATAAAATAATGATGACAGTGAGGTAATCCGGCTTTAACGACGCAGCGACGTCCGTAAAATAGGTGACCACTGCGACGAGCAGCAAAATGGCGTTGAACGGATTGACAACCGCCTCTCTGATCCGGCGAATCAAGGTGTTCTTCTTGCCTGCGGTGATGACGTTTTTTCCGAATTGGCCCTGCCTTGCTTCAGCTTCTTCATTTTTCAAGCCCGAAGGTTCGGCGGAAAGCTGTTCCATCAGGTCCGGCAGCGCCATGAAAGCGAAAGAACGAAGCTTATTCTCTGATTCAAGCTTGTTTTTTTGAATTTGCCCGCTGAGTTTTTTACCGTTATGAAAGAGCACAAGTTTCATTCCTTTCCGGTCAAAACATTTATTTTTGAATATAATATGTGCTGTTTTCGAAATGTGCAGGTGTCTTTTATAAATAAATCCGTTCTTACTCGGATTTTCAATTCTTTCGAAAGATAACGGACCATAAAATCTATTTTAAATTATATCCGAAGATTTCCGGCAAATCAATAAGAAGTCATGTGCAATTTGATAAAAACAAAGAAGGTTCCGGACGGAACCTTCTTTGTTTTTATTGAACCGGTTACTTATTTCTTGGGTTTTGCCTTGCCGGTTTTTGCCGGGTCCGTCTTTTTGGCGCTTTTCTTCGCCGGTGTTTTCACGCCGCTTTTCGCGGTTTTGGCAGCGGGTTTTCCTGAGGTCGCTTTGGCATGTTTTTTGGCGGGCTTTTTCTCGTGCGCCTTTTTGACGGCGGCTTCATCTTCGGCTTCCTGCCAGGACATGCAAAGCGGAACCGCGCAGAACTGGGCGCCGAACAAACCGATCAGCGTGCCGATGAGCAGCGGAAAGGCCGTATAGGCCAGATCCCTGAGGCCGAAAGCGAGTCCCGAAACGCCGGCAGCGCCCAGAACAAGGACCGCGGCGAGCGCGATTCTGATGTTTCTCGGCATCAGAACTTCTCCGGTCTTGTCGGCGACATCGTCATGGTCGAGGACGTGTTTTGCCTCATGCAGTTCGCGGGCCTGACCGAAGGCGAGCGCCGCGAAGAACAGGGCAGCCGCGAAAGAGCCGACAGAGACGACCGCAAGCGGATAGGAGACGCCGCCGCCGATGACAAACAGGGTGATCAGCGCGCCGGCGACCGCTGCGACAGCCGGGACAAATGACGTGAGGGCGGTCTTGAAACCATAGCGGATCGCGAGATAAAGTCCCGCGATGATGAAGGTCGTGACGCCTGTGAAGACCAAGAACATGACCAGACCGGTCGTGTTTTTTCCGGCGACTGTGTCATAGGAAATCACGGAATAGCTCGCACCGAGCGTGGCGACGAGTTCCTGCGCGTTGACGGCGGTGAAGCCGGTTCCGTCGAATTTGACGCTTGCCGCTTCATAGGTTCCGGAGATGTCTTTTCCGGCGGTAACGGTATAGGGCAGTTTGGTCGCGGAAGCCAGTTGGGTCTCCAGTTTGGTATAATCCAACGGGATGTCGGCGCATTTTACGGTCAGAACCGCGGAATCGGAAAACGGCGCTTTTGCCGGCATTCCGACAGCCAGAACCAAAACAGCCGCGACAACGACGAGCAGCGCGCAGAGAATGGCGCTGAGCGAGGCCTTTTTATAATACGACATCTTATTTACCTCCAAACAGACCGGGCTTTTTGAAAGCGCCGATTGAAGAGACCGTGGCGATCATCGCGCGCTGAACAGCAAGGACAACGATCATATCGATGATCAATCCGTACAGCAGGGCGAAGACAAACGGATAAACCGCATAACCGCCGGGGGAGACGCCCAGTCCGGCAAGCAGGTTCTGCAGCCAGGAAAGGCGGTAATTGGAGGTTCCGAACGCGGCCATGGCGAGGAAGGCGGTGATGCCGGCGACGATGAAACCGTCGACAGCGCCGGCTGTCATGCCCTTAAGCCCTCCGCGGACGGACGCGTCAAGCGCTCCGTGTTCGGCGAGTCCCGCTTTGATGCGCTCCGCCTGCCAGACGCCGAGCGCGACGGTGACGAGGCCGAGCATGACCATGCCGAAGATGCCGGCAACGGTCAGCGTGTTGACCGGGAACACCGGGAAGTAGCCGGTGAAGAGAATCACGGCAAGAGCCGACTCCAGAATCAAACCGAGGGAGACGACCACGCCGGTCAGGCGATAGCTGACAATCAAAAGAATACAGATTAACGCAAAGGCGCTGCCGATGACGATGAGGATGTTCTGCAGCGACGCGGGATTGGCGGATGAAAGTTCAACGATGTCCGTGAAAGTGAATCCGTAGGGGAGAGGGCCGAGATTGATTTTATAAGCCATCGCCTCGGCTTCGGCCATGGACATCGTGTCGCTGGAGACGACGAGCTTACCGTCGGTAATGGCGGTATCAATGGTGTATCCGCCGACCTGGGTGTTGTCCATCCAGATGGTAAGCGTCTCTCCGGACATCTGATACGTGGCGCTGGCCAGGGCGTTTGTGCCGTCTTCATTCAGCAGAATCTGAACGGCGGGTTTTTTCGATGTGGTGGTTTTGCCGGTCAGAGCGCCGAGAAGTTTGGTGTTGTCCGCGATGACTTCACCGGTGGGAAGGCCGTTTTCATCGGTGGTTTCACCTTTGCGGATCGTCAAAACGCCCTTTCCGCGGATGTCTTCGACGAGCGCTTTGATTTTATATACCTGATAACCCTCGCTGAGCGGGAATGTGACGACGATTTTTTTATTCGTCGCGTCAATTCCGAGCTCCACGCTGTTATAGCCGTTTTTGCTCAGCCGGCCTTCGATGAGGTCGCCGGCTTTTTGCAGGTTTTCGGCGGTGATTTCGGAACCTGCTTCCGGGGTCAGAACTACTTGGCCCGTCTTGCTCAGCTCAACGCCGGCCGACAGACTTTTCGTGCCTCTGATTATCGTGTTTTCCGTCGCGCCGTACCAGGAATAAACGCCGAAAAACGACGTATACCCAAGTCCGAGGATCAGCAGGGCGATCACGAAAAAAACAAGGCCTTTTGCTTTTTTCATCCTTTTACAGTCCTTTGCAGAAAATTTTATCGGTAACAAGGTGGTTTCATACCGAGTGTCGGTGAACATTATATACCACCCGCGCGCGAAAAGTCAATGATAATCGGTATAAACCGGTCACATCGATTCCGGCACGGTGATTTTCAGCATTTCGAGAATATTGCAGAGCGCCGTTTTGACCGCGAGGCACAGCGAGAGGCGCGCGTTGGTCAGCGCTTTGTCGTCGGTCTTGACGCGGCATTCGGTATAAAACTTGTGAAACAGCGTGGCAAGGGCGACCGCGAACCGAGTGACTTTGGACGGGTCGCGGGTGACGGCGGCGTCGATGACGACCGACGGCAGCGTCGTCATATAGGCAATCAGATTTCGCTCTTCCGGGGCGGTTAACAGCGTGAGTTCGGCGGCGGTCGGCTCATGATGCCCGATGCCCTCGGCGGCGAGATTTTTGATGATGCTGCAGATACGGGCGTGGGCGTACTGGGTGTAATAGACCGGATTTTGAGAGGTCTGCTCGAGCGCGAGGTCGAGGTCGAATTCCATCTGGCTGTCGGGCGTGCGCATGTTGAACAAAAACCGCACCGCGTCGGTCGGAATTTCGTCGAGCAGATCGGTCAGGGTGATGGCGTTTCCGGTGCGTTTGCTCATCTTGACGACCTCGCCGCCCCGGGTCAGTTTCACCATCTGCATCAAGATCGCCTCAAAGCGGTCCTCTGCGACGCCGACGGCGGGCAGGATTTCCTTCATGCGGCGCACATAGCCGTGATGGTCGCTTCCGAGCACGTCGATGGCGAGGTCGAAGCCGCGCGTGACGAGTTTATTATAATGATAGGCGATGTCCGGCACGATATAGGTCGGATAGCCGTTGGAGCGCACCAAAACAAAATCCTTGTGAAACACTTTTCCGGTTTCGGCGGGTTCTTCGCCCGGCAGTTCCTCGTCTTCGGCGTTCGGGTCGGAATCCGGGCAGTCGGGCTCGTCCCCGACCATGAACCAGAGCGCGCCGTTTTTTTGATAGGTCTTACCGCTGTTTTTGAGCAGTTCGATCACGCGTTCGACTTCGCCCATTTTATATAATGAGCTCTCATAAAACCACAGATCATAGGTTATGCGGTATTTGTCCATATTGGCGCGCAGGTAAGAGACGTTTTTCGGCAGCGCGAACGCGACCAGCGCTTTTTTGCGATCAGAAGGGTCCGCGCCGACGAATTTGTCGCCGTTTTCTTCGGCAAACGCCTTGGCGTGCGCGGTAATGTCCGCGCCGTGGTAGGAATCGTCGGGCATCGGGTGTTTTTCCTCGCCCTCATAAAGCTGTAAGTAACGGGTCTCGAGCGAGAGCCCGAATTTGGCGATTTGGTTGCCCGAATCGTTGACGTAAAATTCGCGGCTGACTTCATAGCCTGCCGCCTGCATAATCGCGGCAAGGCAGTCGCCCAAAGCGCCGCCGCGGGCGTTGCCCATATGCGCGGGGCCGGTCGGGTTTGCCGAGACGAATTCAATCAGCACTTTTTTGCCGTTTCCGAACGAGGTGCCGCCGAATTTGCCGCCGAGCGACAAAACCTCATTGACCGCGGCGGAATAAAACGCGTCCGCGAGGAAAAAGTTGATAAACCCGGGGCCTGCGATTTCGGCGCTGGCGAAATAAGTATCTTTAAAGTTGAATTTACCGGTCAACAACTCGGCGAGTCTGCGCGGAGGCAGCCGACAGGCTTTTGCGCCCGCCATTGCGGCGTTGGACGCGAAATCGCCGTTTTTGCGGCCGGCGGGAATTTCGACTGCGCAGCGCGGGGGCGGGCAGTCGGGCAGGGCGCCTTCGGCGGTCAATTCGGCAAACGCGGTTTTGACAAGCTCATCGGCCTGTTGTTTCGCGGATAAAAAAACGGATTCGGTCATGTTTAAACATCCTTCGGTTTCATAAAGTAACAGGTAACAGTGAATCGTGAATAAGTATTGTGCCGCAGCGGCGGGATCTTTTATAATCTCTGCGCTTTGATTTTGATGTTGTTTCGGCTGGCGAGGGAGGTGTTGATGTCGATGGCGTAGTCGATTTCCATATCCAGCCGTTCGGGGCTGTCGGTGACCTTGATGTCGCCGCCGTTGACCCCTATGTAGATGTCGCCGAGCGGCGTGTGGTACTGGCAGATGTGCCGCTGTCCCTTTTCAATCAATAAGCCGCTCTCGCCGCCGCGTTCGAGCTTGAGCATTTTTCCGTCGTAGCGCAGCACGGTCGTGACCTCGCCGAGGCCGTGTTCGCCGGGTTCCGGATATTCCAGATAAAGTTTGCCGTTTTCGTTGTTCATCTTGCCCTCGACAAAGAAGTCGCTGACCGTCTGGTCGGGGTCGGTGAACTGGGTGCCGGTGATGTGCAGTTTCACGGGGTGCTTTTTCATATCTCTAAGCCATCCTTTCACAGATGTTCGGATGTTGCCCGAAAAGATTCGTTTCACTTTCGCCGTAAGAGCGGGACCGTTATGTAATCAAATGCAAAAAGGTCTAATATTGGTCGATGTCGACCTGCGTGCAGAGGGGGATGCCGTTGTGAGTCAGATCGCCGAGCGTCGCTTTGGCAAAGAGCCCGAAGGCCTCGGGGCGGTCGGAGACAAAAAATCCGAGTGTCCCGCCGGCGGGATTTTTCAGTTTTTCGGCTTCGAGGAAAACGGCGATGCGTTTCGCGACCGCGACCGCGGGGTCAATCAGCGTGATGCCGGGCAGGTGGTTTTGAATGGTCTGCCGGATGAGCGGATAGTGCGTACAGGCCAGAATGGCCGCGGCCGGTCTTCGCTTCGAGATTTTTTCGAGATAGAACTTCGCTGCTTCGTTCGTAATGGGATCTTCCGGGGCGATATGCCCGTTTTCGACAAGCGGCACAAACAACGGACAGGCCTGCTCGATGATGACGGCGTTCGGTTTGACGGCGGTAATCAGTTCACGGTGGCTGTGGCTGCGGATGGTCGCGAGAGTGCCGAGCACCG
>Ga0209099_1001495_pt1 | contig 23103 bp, 21 predicted proteins | sample AD_JPNHW2_MetaG_FD_184430 | JGI IMG/M metagenome (GOLD analysis project Ga0209099, IMG submission 184430) | Active sludge microbial communities of municipal wastewater-treating anaerobic digesters from Japan - AD_JPNHW2_MetaG (SPAdes) (version 2) | ecosystem: Engineered > Bioreactor > Anaerobic... | reverse complement strand
CTGGTTACTTAACAACTTTTACAGAAACCGATCCTGTATACTTGGCCTCATCTTGGCACAGTACAACAAACAATTCTGCTAATTGGGATACAGCATATGGCTGGGGAAACCACGCTTTGGCTGGGTATCTAACTTCATCTTCTGCCTCTTCAACTTATGTCCCATACACAGGTGCAACTGCTGACGTTAATCTTGGAGCTTTTGATTTAACCACTACAGATCTTAATGTAAGTGGTATTGCTGATTTTACTGGGAGCGTTGCAATTAACACTGATCCAGACAACAACAAAAGTGGATTTGAATATGGAAATGGTTATGATCCATCAATAGCTTATTACTACAATGAAAGATTTCGAGTAAACAGTTTTTTAGAAACGCCACATATGTCTTTAGGTGTTGCTTCAAACTATCTTTTACGATCAGAAGATTTTACAACCACTTGGATTAGAACTGGAGGTATAGCAGCGCCTGTCTCTAACAGTGTAAATGCACCAAATGGAGCACTTTTAGCGGAAAACATAGCTGCGGGAACTTCTGATGATGCAAGTATTTATCAAACTTTTGCTAATAGTACCACAGGTAACTGGTCTGCTGGAGTATGGATGAGAGCACAAAGTGGAACATCAACAGTTAAATTAAGATTGGAAAACGGCGTGACTGTGACTGAAGGAACCGAAAAAGAAGTAACCATCGATACGAAATGGAGATTTTTTAGTGTAAATCATAACTTTAGTTCTGGTAGTTCAAACAAAACGTTTAGAATTATTACTGGGCAAAATGCTGTATCATTATGGGGAGCTAGAGCAAATCAAGGAGAGACAATAAATGCTTATCGTTACACTACCACTTCTGCATCTGTCACTGCTACTTCCGGAGTATTTTTTAATAATACTGGTGTGTATGCTTCTACTTTTACCGGAGCATTGTCTGGTAATGCAACATCTGCAACTTCTTCCACATCTTCCACATATTCTACAAGTGGAACATATGGTGGAGTAACTCTTTCCAATACTACAGGCAACGCAGGCAAGTGGGAATTGATCGGGACTGTAACTTTAACATATAACTCTGGTTATACTTATGGACATTCTTGGGATTATGAAATTAATTTAAAAGAATTTAACAATGATAACTCTATAATTTCTCAAAATGATTATGAGGATATAAGCTTGAAGCTCAAGGGTAATTTAGCATCGTCATCCACAACCGCCATATTTAATAGTACCGTACCAGATTTTTCTGTTGAAGTTTCAGGAGATACTCAATTAACTTCTAGCGATTTTGCAGCTGTTGTTTATTCGACAAGTACTTCAACCAAAGTTATAAGATATTATGTAAAGTTACCAACATCAAATTCACATTATTCAATTACTCCTATCAACTATCGTGGTTTTGCTTATAGTAGCGCTCTTGCTACAAGCACTTCTTACGTTTCTTGGACAACTTCTTCGAACACTGCTGTGATAACAACTTTACCAACTCCAGCGCAAGGTTCTGTAGTAAATGGAAATGTTCTTTTCACAACATACAAAGGCAATGGAATATTTAGTGGACTATTAAGTGGTACAGCTTTGAAATCTGCTAAGTGGTATCCAGGTGCTGACTCTACAACTGCAATTCAAATTAATAAAGCAGATGGTTTAACAAATATTTTAAATATTGATACAACAAATTCGAGAGTTGGCATTGGAACAACTTCACCAACAGCATTATTGAATTTAGCAGCTAGTACAGGAGCTACAGAAACTGCTCCACTTAAATTCACATCAGGAACATTACTTACAACACCTGAAGCAGGTGCAATGGAATTTGATGGAACCAATTTATATTTCACTCCATCTACTACAAGAAAGACAATTGCTTTTGCAGAAGATATTTCATCTGGTTATGTTCCGTATACTGGCGCAACCACAGATGTAAATCTTGGAACACATACTCTTGCTTCAGGTTCAATAGATATTGCTTCCGGTAACTTGGATTTGGATAACACTACTTATGCAAATCAATATGGAGTAATCACAAAAAATGGAACAAGTTTCATTCATAATTTTAATTATGGAAATAACGGATCGGTAACAACACAAGGACACAATTTATTTATTGGTGAAAATGCCGGTAATTTTACAATGGGATCGACTGCAATAATAGGTAGTAATTCTTCGAATAATATTGGAATTGGTTATTCAGCCTTGCTTGCTAATACCACGGGATTCGAAAACTCTGCGGTAGGAAGTAATACTCTTTATTCCAACACCATAGGATATGGTAACTCTGCAGTAGGAAGTAATACTCTTTATTCCAACATCCAAGGAGATAGTAACTCTGCGGTAGGATATTGGGCTCTTTATTCCAATCTCTGGGGAGACGATAATTCTGCATTAGGAAAGACTGCTCTTTTTTTCAACCAGACAGGAAATTTCAACTCTGCGTTAGGATCTAGTGCCGGTAGTTATGCTACAAGCGGAAATAATAGCGCAAGCAGTTACAGTGTATATCTTGGTGCCAGTACTAAATCTCTTAATGGTGGCGGTCAAAACGAAATTGTAATCGGTTACAACGCCACCGGTGCCGGTTCAAACACTGCCGTAATCGGAAATAGTTCATTAACTTCAGTATATCTCGGAAGTTCTACACCTAGTGCAAGATTATATGCTAAAGGTATAACGTTATCTGCCGGCACAGCAACTGCAGGTACGGCGCCACTTAAATTCACATCAGGAACACTACTTGCAATTCCTGAGGCAGGTGCGATGGAATTTGATGGAACTCACTATTATGTAACTATCGGATCAACAAGATATCAACTAGATCAACAAGGAGGAATGGTTTATCCTTCTGCAGGAATTGCAGTTTCAACAGGCAGTGCTTGGGGTACATCAATATCAGGAACATCTTCACAATTTGTAAAAGGGGATGGAAGTTTAGATTCAAATACATACTTAACAACTTCTTCTGCTTCTTCAACTTATGTTCCATATACTGGTGCAACAACAGATGTAAATCTTGGAACACATACTCTTGCTTCAGGTTCAATAGATATTGCTTCCGGTAACTTGGATTTAGATAACACTACTTATGCAAATCAATATGGAGTAATCACAAAAAATGGAACAAGGTTCATTCATAATTTTAATTACGGAAACAATGGTACTGTAACAACAGAAGGATACAATTTATTTGTTGGAGAAAGTGCAGGTAATTTCACAATGGGATCAACTGCAAATACAACTGCTAAGTCTTCAAACAATATTGGAATCGGTTATTTAGTATTGAATGCTAATACAACAGGAAACAGAAATATTGCGGTAGGAAATAATGTACTAAAAAGCAATACTACAGGAGAAGTTAATTCTGCGTTGGGACATAATGCTCTTTATACTAATACCTCAGGATGGGGTAACTCTGCAGTAGGAGGATTAGCTCTTTATTCCAATACCACAGGATTTTCTAACTCTGCGCTAGGTTATAATTCTCTTTATTCAAATACCACAGGACAGTATAACTCTGCAGTAGGAGACAGTGTACTTAAAACTAATACTACCGGAACTGGTAACTCTGGAATTGGATATTACGCTCTCTATTTTTCCACAGCAAGTGGTAATTCTGCAGTAGGATATCAATCACTTTATGTTAACTCCACAGGAGGATTTAACTCTGCTGTAGGTTATAATTCTTTAGGCGCTAACACTACAGGAACAAAAAACTCTGCTTTAGGTTTTAACGCGGGACAAAGTTATACTACCACTGATTACAGCGTATATCTTGGTGCTAATACCCAATCTCTTGCCGATGATGATCAGAATGAAATTGTCATTGGTTACAATGCAACAGGGCTTGGAAGCAATACTGTAATTTTAGGAAATAGTAGTATCACTAAAACAGCATTAAGAGGCAATGTTGGTATCGGGACAACAAGTCCAGGAAATAAATTAACTGTTGTTGGTGATACTGGAGACACAACAGTTTTAAGTATATCAACAACATCAGGAAATACTTGTAATTTCGATACAACTACTGGAAGTTTTGCTTGTGCATCTGATGCAAGATTAAAACAAGATATTTCTTCTATAGATGGTAATAGTGCTTTGTCAAAATTAGTCGCACTTAATCCAGTAATGTACCATTACAATTGGCAAAATACTGATGAAGAATTAGTATCAGGATTTATTGCTCAGGAATTTGAAGAAATATTTCCCTCTATGGTTTTTACAGATTCAGAAACAGGATATAAATCTCTTTCTTATGTTTCACTTATACCGTACCTTGTTAAAGGTATTCAAGAACAGCAACAATTAATTGGATATTTTGTAGACGATAATCAAGTTGATTCAATTATTACTGATACTCAAAATGAACAAGAGAAAAATGCTCTTGATGTTGTTCAAGAAAAAATTGATTCTGGAGTTAAGTTCTTAACTGATTTTGTTTCTGTTCGTGTTATAGCAATTCGTGGATATTTTGAAGAAGTATTTTCAAAAAAAATTCATAGTGAACAAATTTGCCTTAAAAAATCAGATGAAACTGAGATTTGTATTGATGGTAATCAATTAGAAAATATTATTAATTCAATAGAAACTAAAGCTCCAAATTATTCATCTTCTGATTCAGTGCTAGAGACAGAAACTATATCAAGTCCAGAAATATCATCAGACACAACTGCAATACCAGAAACTACGACAATAGATGATACAACAAATACTATTACTGATAATACAGTTGATAGTTCTTCTGATACGACAACAAATGCAACTGTAACAGAGATAGAAACAGCCACGACTCCAGAAATAATAAATAACGCAGAAATAGTACCACAATAGAAAAAATATTTATGAAAAATTTAAATAAAAATTATTTTTTAATATTTACATTTATTTTAATTTTTTATTGTTTTTTTATTACTTCTGTTTTTGCTTCTGAAATAGATGGAACTATTTCTTCTAATCCAGGATATGCTTTTGGTGAAAAATTGGGTTGGATTAATTTTGGTTGTGATAATTGCAATGTACATATAACTGATACTGCATTAACTGGATTTGCTTGGAGTCGTCAGTATGGCTGGATTAACTTATCACCAGACGGAAGTGGTGTAACAAATAACTGTTTAGGTGAATTAGGTGGAAAGGCTTGGTCAAAAACTTTAGGTTGGATTGATTTTTCAGGAACTGCTATTGATAATACTGGAAAATTTACTGGAATTGCTGGTATATCTGGAACTAAAACTGGAAGAATTAATTTTGATTGTAATAATTGCGATGTGTCTACAGACTGGCTTTTATGTTCATTGCGAGAATCTCCAGCTCAAGTTGTTATAAATTCTATTACAGATCGCACAGTGCCTTCTATTTCTGCAAATATAACAATAACTAATGAAGGACTTATTGACACTGAATATCAATATGAGTGGTGTGTTGTTTCTGATATAAATAATTCTTGTGGTGGTGGAGATGATATTTTTTATTCTTCAGCAGCAAAACTTATTTCAGCTGGACAAGATTGGACAGTAGAAAAAACTGCAACAGTGCCCGATGTCGGAACTTATTATTTTAAATTAGTAGTTTATTATGGAGTAAATTATTCTATTGCTTCACAAATATTTAATGCTGTTAGTAGTAGCGGTGGAGGCATGGGTGGTGGTAGTGGAAATGTAGGAAATTATAATTATGATATTGCAGATTTTAATCGAGATCATTCAGTAGATTCAATAGACTTTTCTATTTTGCTTTATTTCTTTGGTAAAAATTATCCATTTAGTAATAAATATGTAGACATTAATAAAGACAATAAAGTAGATTCAATAGACTTTTCTATTTTGCTTTATCATTGGGGAAGAAAAACAATTTAATCATATTAAAATATTTAAAGTATTGTTATAAAATCATGATGAAAAAAATAAAAAACAATAAAAATAAAAAAGTATTATTTTTATTATATTTTGTTGCTATATTAAGTTTTTTATCTTGCTTTAATATTTCTTATGCATCTACTGAAATTTATTTTGAAAATAATAGTAAAGAAAATAAAGAAATTTTTGTAGGTGATACATTCTCAATTAATTTAAAAGTTTCTTCTATTGATAAATCAATTAATGTTATTGATGGCACTATACTTTACGATAAAGATAAAATTGAGGTAAAAGAAATAAAAAATAAAAATTCTATATTTTCACTTTGGGTAAAAGAACCAGTTTTTGATAATAAAATAGGTGAATTAAGTTTTGTAGCTGGAACACCAAATGGTTTTTCTGAAAAAGATGGACAGATTTTAGAAATTATTTTTTTAGCTAAAAATAGTGGTAAAACGCATATTGGCTATAAAGATGTTTTTTCTATTTTTGAAAATGACGGGCGTGGAACGACAATAAATCCATGGCTAAAACCACTATACTTGGATATTAAAAAAGTATCTTTTTTGCAAAAAATGAATATTTTAAGTTATACGACAAATCTAAATAGCAATTTTAAATATAGCATCTTTATCTTTACCTTAGTTGTTTTGTGTATTATAATTAATTTGTTGATTTCCAAATTTTGGAATAAAAAAAATGACAAATAAATTTTTAAAGTTGTTTTTTAAAAAAATATTTTTGTTTATATTCATCTTCGTGTTTAGCTTATTGTTTGTGTCTAAAAGCGAAGCCGCATCTTTTTTTATTACTCCAAGCGATCAAAAAGTAAATGTTGGCTCTGTGTTTAATTTAACAGTTAAAATAAACACAGAATCAAAATACATAAATAATGCAGAAGGAATTATTTCTTATTCAAAAGATTTAATAGAGTTTGTATCTGTTTCAAAAAATAATTCTATTTTTAATCTATGGGTAGGTGAACCTGTAAATTCTGGAACGTCTGGCACTATTTCTTTTAATGGGGGATTAAAAACTCCTGGTTTTTCTGGTTCAGATGGGACAATTTTTTCTTTAAAATTTAAAGCCAAAAAAAGTGGTATTGCAAATTTTTCTTTTTCAAATCATTTTATAAGAGAAAATGATGGTTTAGGAACAAATATTTTAACTGGACAAAGTGGGGCATCTGTAAATATAATTGCAGTTGCTGTAGAAAAAACTCCAGTAGTTGAACCTACTGAAATTAATACTGAGAAAACAACATTACTAAGTCGCCTAAATATTTTTTCTGATACACATCCCGATCAAGAAAAATGGTATGACTTAAGAAATGCGCATTTTACTTGGAAAAACCCAGAAGGAGTTTTAGCAATTTCAACACTTTTAGATACTAGATCTAATTCTGTTCCAAGTACTAAATCTACTATAGTGGTTTCAGAAAAACTAAAAACAAATATAAAAGATGGTATCAATTATTTTCATATAATTTATAAAACAATAAAAGGTTGGTCTAAACCTACACACTATTCTTTAAAAATTGATACAGTATCTCCTAATATTATAAAAGCTGAAAATATAGTGGATTCTTCTGGTAATAATATTTTGAACTTAGAAGCTAGTGATGATTTATCTGGAGTTGATTATTTTAATGTATTTATTAAAGATCAAAATCCTGTCATGGTTACTGCTGGCAACGGTTTTGCTACTTATATTATTCCACAAGAATATCTTGTTTTGGGAAATAATGAAGTAACAGTTCAAGTTTATGATTTTGCTGGGAATAAAAAAGAAATAACTATTAATGTTATATCTAATTTTATTGAAAAACCTACTTTGGAATTTGTAGGAAATATAAGAATTGGTGATTCTGTAAAAATAAAAGGTAAAACGAAATATCCTAAATTAGAAACATTTGCATTTATTATTTCTCCAAACGGAAAAATTTCTAAGTATATAGTTTCTCCTAATGAGCAAGGTGAATTTATTATTTTGGGAGATAAGGCTTTTGATAAAGGTAAATATACTGCTTTGGTTGAAATTTATGATGAAAATGGCTCTTTGCAGGTTAAATCTGATCGTATAGATAAAAATGTTACATTCTCTATTTTGAGATATATTATAAATTCTCCACTACTTTCAATAAATATAATTTCCTTTATTGTAGAAATATTTATTTTAACTTTGTTAATAAATTTTCTTAGATATAATAATAAAAAAAATAAAAAATAATTATAAATAAAAAAGTTAAATTAACTTAGATTTAAAGACTGTTATTTAAATCTAAGTTTTTATTTCGAATTGAAAAATAGCAAAAAATGTAGTAAACTTTTTCAGTAAAATAGGCTGTCATAAGCAACCATAAAAATCCATAAGCCGTGTTGTAGCTGTTTTGGTAGGTCGTTACGAATGTAAGCCGTTGTAGCTGTTTTGGTAGGTCGTTACGAATGTAAGCCGTTGTAGCTGTTTTGGTAGGTCGTTACGAAAATTAAATAAGCCATCATAAGCCGTTGTAGCTCAGTTGGTAGAGCACGATATTGGTAATATCGAGGTCTCCGGTTCAATCCCGGACAACGGCTCAGTAAAATTAATTAAAAAAAGAATATGCCACCCTAGCTCAGTTGGTAGAGCACGTCTTTCGTAATAAACAGTTCCATATGATATATTAAGAATAGCTTTATATAATAGGTTAGAATGTATAAAAAAGGCGTTTCGGGAGCAGTTCTCTCAGAGAACAGGTCACGGGGTCTATAAAGTTCACTAAAAAATATATGCCGCTGTAGCTCAGGTAGTAGAGCAACGAATTCGTAATTCGTGGGTCGGATGTGCGAGTCATCCCAGCGGCTCAAATAAAAAATATTGTATCTAGGTGTGAATTGTTTAAAAATGGAAATGGACATAGGAATTTTAGCGTCTAAGTTTTACGATTATTCATCGTACACAAAAGGTTTTACAAAGCCAACTATTATGAGATATAAGTGTGCAATAGATCACTATTGTCGCATTGCTAATGTGACTACAATTAATCAAGTCACAGAACAGAATGTGCGAGACTTTCTTTTGTTTGGTAGAACTGAAAGGCACTGGAAAGCAATTTCTTTTATAACTATCTGCATGTCTCTCCGTGTGTTTTTTGCTTGGTGTGTAAAAAACGGTTATCTAGAAAAGAATCCAACTGCTGATATTGAGAAACCTAAAGTGGAAAAAAGTTTGCCCAAAAAACTAACAAAGCAGGATGCTCTCAAGCTGTTGGAAATTACTTTTAACTATCCTTATGGTTTCAGATATTTAAGGTACAGAAATCATGCAATGTTCTCGATGTTTTTATTCGCTGGACTTCGCAAGAATGAATTACTGCATTTGAAATATACGGATGTAGATTTACAAAACCTTACAATCTTTGTTAGACAAGGGAAAGGGAATAAAGATCGAATTATTCCAATGAGTTTTACTTTGGCGCAAACATTAAAAAAATATCTAGATGAACGTAAACGATTGAACAAAACTTGTCCAGAATTTTTCTGTTCGCTCAATCGCAATATGGGATATACTTATGACGGACTTAGGAGATTAGTGAAACAAATGAAGAAAGCTTCTGGAGTTAATTTCACGATTCACAAACTTCGTCATACTTTTGCCACGTTGATGCTCGAGGGTGGATGTGATATTTATTCTCTGTCCAAGATGATGGGTCATAGTGATATAAAGACCACTACGATCTATTTATCTGCTAGTGCCGAGCTTCTACGATCTCAAATGACTAAACATCCATTGAACGATTTGATATAGAAATTATTACAAGCTAAATGAAGTACAGCGTGACTTTTACCTCTTGGTAGGTATTTAGGATTCTTTTTAGCCTTTCTTATTGCACGTAGATTTAAATAAAATTTGTCCAAAAAGTTAGTATGTGAGTAGAAGTTGTTGATTAATCAATTTTAGGACCTCTTTGATAAGCAGAATCTCAATCGTCGTAAGCTTATTGTATTACCTATAATTTTAATCTACAAAGCTACGGCACTTACCATAGGGCAGGGACAGAGTCACCAACTGTTTTTCCCTGCTTTTGCGTAAATGTCTTAGCTTCGTCTTAATGTTCCCGAGCAGGAACGTTTTTCTTATCTTGGTTGATCAGACTTAAATAAGAGTTTAATGGGATTTTTGACTTGAGTTCCCAAAAACAAGTTTTTTCTACTTTTATCTTTGAACGTAATTCGTAAACTTTAAACTTTTACTTAAATCTTGATCTTAATCGTTGCATATATTATACCACAGAAACTACAAAAAATGAAATAGTTTTCCTACACTAAATTATTTCTTTCTTTTTTCTTCCAGCCACATGTCAAAAAAGATGTCAGCCATTTTATCCATGTTGTCTCTTAGCTTAAGTATTTCTTCCTTAGTAAGTTTTTTCGCCTCATCACCTAGAGCATTTTTGAATTCTTGAAGAGGTACCATGACCAATTACGAAAATATCTTTTTAATTTTTTCTTCTAAGCTTGAACTTAACACAAAAGAAGTATCCGAGATATGTTCGAGGGCAACATATGGTTTATTTTTGTTATTTTCATCAGTAATACCTATCTCTTCTTCTATGTCATTTTCTAAAATTATGGATGATCCATAAGAAGAATTTATGTTATCTTCGATTGACTTTGAAGCTATATCCGCAGAAGCAATACCGTCTTGAGTTTTATAACTTTGATGATCTTTATCATATACTGCAATATATTTTAATTTAAAATTATTTAATAAATGTATATAAATTTGAATATTGGTTTTCCCCCCACAATCTATGACACTGTAATCATAACGAAATACGTCCAATTTTTTTGCCAAATATGGTACAACTGTCTTATCAGTGGGACCTTCAACCAATATTATTTTCTTAGCAAAAAATAATTCTCCTCTGTCTGGATTAATCCAATAAGTCATATTAAACTTTTTCTTGTCATCAACTGAATTGAACAGGTCTGACGTACATTGCAAATGTTTTGTTCCTTCTTTTATATCGTTTTTATAAACTATGCAAATAGATCTATATAAGTCTAGATCAATGAAAGAACTTGAGTGTGTGGTAATTAGAACCTGGTTGTCATTTTCTGAAAGTTTTTTAAGCGAAGAATAGAGTTCTCTCTGTGCCTGGGGATGTAAATATAGCTCTGGTTCTTCAAAAATAAAAAAGGTTGATTTTGAAGCTTTACGAGCAGTACCTCCTTCCTCTTGTTCTTCTTGTTTATTTCTTTCTTCTTGAGATATCTTTGCCCAGGCCTTTATAAGCGCAAAAATTAGAGACCTCTGTAATCCATTACCTTTACGATTTACATCGGTTGGAACTCCATCGTTTAACCATACATTGGTACCTACTCTTAATACTTCATCAACATCTGGTGGGGTTATTTCTATATCAATTGTAGTATTCCAACTAGCTAATTCTGCCTCAAGTAGTTTTTCTAGTTTTGATATTTGTTCTGGCCGATTATTATTCAAAGAACCATCTTCTATATTCTTATTAAGTATTTGTGTTAGCTCTCTGACTTTCTTCTTAACTTCTATGTATTCAGGGTTTGAGGTTGACATATCGTTAATCACATTTGTCAGCAATTGGTTGAATACAGATTTACCTTTCATGTTAAACTCTTCCCCTGCATTTTTCACCGCAGGAACAAAAAATACTTCTCCAAAAATACCCTGGGCAACACTTTTTAATCCTAAAAAATTTGTTGCTTCTAAGTTATATGAAAATTTAATTGAGCTATTATTTTTTTGTATATAGTCTTGTTGTGCTTGCTTAATAATTTCTTTTGTTAACCGTCCAGTCGAAGGGACCAGTGAGCTTAATGGAGTATTGTTTATCGCTTCTCTGGTTGTATAGTTGGAAATATTCTCTTCTTTTAACCAATCTTCTCCTGGGATCTGACAGTAACCGTGATATTCAAAAGATTCTCCCTTATTTATTTGTTTTCTCACAGTTATAGAACCTTCGTTGGTAAGATATTTAGCAAATTGGGCCTTATCATGGTCATCTAAATCAATGAAAGTTACTTCAATAAATATCTGATCTTCTCCTTTATTAAAATCTAACTCTACACAATTATTTACACCGAAGAAAAAGAGTAAGGCTGAAAGAATATTAGATTTTCCGTGGTTGTTCTGACCTATAAAGACCATCAGATTCTCAAAAGATATGTCTATGTCTTTTATTGATCTCCAGTTATGGATTTTAACTCTCTGAATTTTCATTAATTTATTATAACAAATTAATGGGGTTTTTCACTGGAATTAACTATCAATGGCTTAAGGTAGAATTACTTTAAAGATTAGGCTTAAAATGTTATACTCTTTAGAGTTTTAAGGTGTTAATTATTATTAATTTAAAGGGGGTAAAATCTATGGCTATTTTTAAAATAGAAAAAAGTAAACTTATATCTATTCAAGAAAAGAAAATCAGTCTTGAAAAAGATATACAGAAACTAACTGAAGAAAACCTTGAAACTGTTTTAGGGTATAAGTTTATTGCATCAGAATTAAAAGTTGATAACTTTAGATTTGACACACTAGCGTGGAATCCAGAAACAAAGTCATTTATTATTATCGAATACAAGAAAGATCGTAATTTTTCTATTGTTGACCAAGGATTTTCCTACCTTAGTCTTTTGGTAAATAAAAAAGAGTTTTTTCTTATAGAGTATTTTGAACATACGAAACATAACTTGAGCCGTGAAGAGGTAGATTGGTCACAATCTCGTGTGGTGTTTATTTCTCCATCGTTTACTCAACATCAAATAAATTCTGTTAATTTTAAAAATATGGCTTTTGATCTTTATGAAATAAAATTGTTTGAAAATAACACCGTTCTTTTTAATCAAATAGAACCAGCTGACTCTAGTGAGTCAATTGATTTAGTTATGAAAGATTCTAAATTTGAATTAGTAACTAAAGAAATAAAAAACTACAGTATCGATAATCTCTTTAAGGAAAACTGGAAAGAGTCAAGGGAGGTGTTTGATAATTTAAGTGAAAGAATTGTTGCTTTAGACCCTAACATAAAACTTTCTCCCACAAGTGGGTATGTTGGTTGTAAAATTGAGAATTTTAATGTTGTGGATCTACATCCCCACAAATCGTTTATTGAACTAGCTCTTTTGCGTGTTAAACCAGAAGACTTAAATGATCCAGAAAAGAAAGTTAGATATCAAGAACTTAGCATGAAACACTGGAATAAACATGTATCTATTTTTAAAGTTAGTAATATTGAAGATATTGATTATGCAATGATTCTCGTAAGACAGGTTTATAAAAAATTCATTAAAAAATAGTTTTTATGGCTGATACAAACAAACTAACCAAAAACGTTAATATTATTTCAGAAATTAAAAATTTAAAAAGAACACATGATATTACATGCAATATTTACAATATGGATTGTTCTGATTTAATATCAAAGATGATAAAAAATAAGATAATTGTCGATGCTATAATAACTGACCCACCTTATAATATAAGTAGAAACCATCAGTTGGGATATTCAAACATGGGGAGAAGTGGAATGAATTATGGTTATTGGGATTACGATTTTGATCAAATAAAATGGTTAAGAAATATTTCAAAAATTATAAAACCAGGTGGTACGGTCATCATATTTAATAATTGGAAAAATATGGGTGATATTGCTAAAGAATTGGAAAAGCATGGTTTTATTATTAAAGATATTATTCGTTGGATTAAAAATAATCCAATGCCAAGAAATATTCATCGTAGATATGTTAATGATTGTGAATTAGCAATATGGGCTGTTAAGGAAGGTTCTCCTTGGACTTTCAATAAACCTAAATTAACTCCATATCTTAGACCTGAATTTAAAACAGGAGTTGGTATTGGAAATAGGATTCATCCCACACAAAAAAATTTAACGCTAATTGAAAAAATGATAGAAATTCATACTAAAGAGGGTGATATTATATTTGATCCATTTTTAGGTTCTGGAACAACAGCTATAGCTGCTTTGAATCATAAAAGAAAAATAGTTGGCTCAGAAATTGATGAGAAATATTATAAAAAAGCAATTGAAAGAATTAAACAATGATTAATTCTCCTTTAAATTATACAGGCAATAAGTTCCGAGTTTTAAAACAAATAATACCTTTATTAAACAGTGATAAAGATATTATTTGTGATATTTTTTGTGGAAGTGGATTAGTAGCGTTAAATTCAAATTATAAAAAGATGGTTATGAATGATAATTTCAAAGAAATTATCGAAATTATCGAAATGTTTATTAATAAGGATTCTGAACAAATAATAAAAGAGGTTGATAAAATTATTAATAAATATAGTTTTACTGATACCTTTAGAAAAGGAGGGAAAATATATCCAGAATTGCAACATGAAGGACTATCTAAATTTAACAAAATTCCATTTTTAAAACTTAAAAATGAATACTCTAATAAAAAGAGTCCTATTTTATTGTTTGCTTTAACAATTTTTAGCTTTAATCATTATATTAGATTTAATGGAAGTGGTGTATATAATCTACCTGTTGGAAAGGTTGATTTTTCAAAATCTTTAAGAGAAAAAACTAAAAAGTACTCAGAGGCATTAAAAACAAAAAAAATCACATTATCAAATAAAGATTTTAGAGATAGAACATTATATAAAAAAGATGCCTTGTATTATTTTGATCCTCCTTATTTAATTACTAGTGCCCCTTATAATACGGAATGGGACATAAATAAAGAAAAAGAATTACTTGAATTGCTCAATGAACTAGATATGAATGGTAAGAAATTCGCATTATCCAATGTTTTAAGATCAAATGGAAAAGAAAATAGCCTTTTAATTAAGTGGTCCAAGAAGTATAATGTCCACAAGATTCATAGAAAGTATACAAATTCTAATTACCAGAAAAAGAATCTGTCTGAAGCAGAAGAAGTATTAATAACTAATTATTAATTATATGGGAACGGCTGGAAACAGAAAAGGATATAAGGTATTTTCAATAAATACTACAATAAGGAATCCTCAAAGAAATATTGATTTTCTCAATGCAATTACTAATTTTGATGGTTCAAAATTGAATAATGAAAGCAAAATAAAAATATATCATGATTTCATTAAAAATGGAGTTTACATACCTAATAAGATTAATAATGAAATTTTTAAGAAAATTCAAGACAAAATTCAGTTAGATGACAATGAAATAACAAAAATAATTAATGATAATCCTCAAGGAACTGGAAATAATGGGAGAGTAATGACTCAAATTAGAGCTTTAAAAGATCTGGAATTTATTACTCTTCGTGGAAAAAGAAATGAACCTGTATTAAGCATTACAAAGCTTGGTAATGATTATTTAAGAGGTGATGATATAGAAATCATTTATACAAAATCGTTAATAGGAATGCACTATGGAAACATAAATAGAAAAACTGTTTTAAATAGGGCTAGACCATTTCTTAATACTATTTTTGTTCTTGATTATCTAAATGATTATTACCAAAAAAATAATCCCAGTTCAGATTTTTTAAAGAATGGCATACTTTTTCATGAATTTGGAGGTTTTGTTTTATCAATGAAGGACTGTGATTTTAAAAAAATAGCTGAAACTATTATCAATTATAGAGAAAATTTTGGAAAAGACTTTAACTCTGATTATTTTAAAAGTTATTTTAAAGAAAATAATATTATAGAAGTAAAAGATAAAACTTTTGCTTCTGAATATCCTGATGAAATAATAAGAAAATTTTCAATGACAGGATTATTTGAAGTCCACGGTAGAGCTAGATATTCATATATAAGATTTGTCGAGTTTAATATTATAAAAATCAAACAAATTATTGAGAAATATAAGAATTATAAATATGAGGATTTTACGAATGAAGATGATTATGAAAAATATTTTTCAACGATTAATATTCCCTGGGAATACTCCACCACAGAGAAAAATGAAATAATTTCATCTCAATTAAAACAAATTAAATTTATAGATAATGATTTTGAATTACCAAGTAATATACAAGATGATGACAAACTAGTTTTATTGGATAAAAAGAATAGTGAATTTATTTTTAGGGAAAAAGTTAATAAAATAGATTTTGAAGATTTATATAAGGAGCTTTCTATATTATCAAGGGAATTAAAGATTAAATCAGAATATGAAGAAACAATACCAGAACCAGTCAGATTGGAATGGCTAATGGCACTTTTATTTGCAAAACAATACGGGGACAATTTTGTTAAACCTGCAATGAGACTTAATTCTGATGGAACCCCGAAAAGTTTTGCAGGGTCTGGTAAGGCTGATATTCTCTTTGAAAATTCTGATTATATGTATATATTGGAAGCGACAATGATATCTAGTGCTAATCAACAGGAAAATAATGAAACTACCTCCGTGTCTTCACATTTGAAAAACTGTAGTGTAAATGGGAAATTTAATGGTGCCTTATTGGTTGCTCCTAGAATTCACAACAGAGTAGCACAGTATTTTCAGTTTGTATCTAGTGTTGATAAGTCATTTATGTTGCCTGTAAGTATTAAAGTTTTTTCTTCTACTGTTAAAAACAATAAGGACATACTTACCTTTACAAATAACTACAAGAGCTTACATAAACAATTAATGGATTCTGGGCACGATGTTGGATCTTTTGTTGATTTTGTTAATAAATAATTAGATTAATTTTTTAATATTGTGCTATAATGTATCTACAATTAAATAGTTTGTATCAAGAGTGACGGTTAGAGAATTGGCTCAATGATCCGCCCAGCAACCTGCAATTGTAAGGTGCTAAGTCCAACCAGGCACGAAAGTGTCAGGAAAGATAGGTTTTGTGTCTAGTCCACACAGAAAATCTTTCCTTCATTATTAAATTAATGTAGGAATTTTTTTATGCATATAGTTAACTTAAACATTAGGTTAATTGAAGGCAATGTTGCTAGGATTTATGGTCGAGACCTTTTTCGATATAAAGCTGAAGTTATTAGAGCTGGAGAAAAATATTATTATCATGTCGATAATGTGATTTTAGATATAACACCACTTGAAGCTAAACGTGTTATAAGAAATCCACGCCTTTACTATTTTTCTACTGCGCTTTGGCTACATTTGGAAATACAGCGTAAAAAAGATAATCCTAATTATATTAGAAACTTTAATTAAAAAAATGATGAACGAGGAACTCAAAAAACAACTTAGAGAAATAGAACGAGAATGTCCTTTAGTGCCACACACTCACGCAGGTCGCCTTTATTCAATGGTAAGGCGAATGAAGAAAGAGAAAGAATTAAATATTCCAATTGATTTTAGGAGTGGCTTTGCCATATCTGTAAATACAGGAAAGTCTGCAAATAAAATGACTGAAAATCAATGGAGTGATTTTTACAAAAACTTAAGTAAGGAACTTAGAGAGAATTATCCAGATTTATTTAAAAGAATTTTCTCTGTGTCATAGCTTCTCTTATCTTCTGCAAGATCAGTATTGTTTCTATATTATCTGGAATATCTATTTCACCACATTTAGGACATCTAGTCTCACAGCAAGGGCAATAGTTAAAACTACACTTCTTACAGTCCACAGGTTTTATTTCAAAAGGAATCATACGATTTATTATACTTAAAATTTATAAACAAGAAAACAAAAAAACGGTGAGCCCAAAATTAGGACCCACCGTTTAATGTTTATACATCCTACCAAATTGAATTCTCAAGCTCGTTAATCCATATCCTAGCTTCATCTTCCGAGACGTAAGGAATTTGGTTAATATTTACCTCTCTACCCTCGCCATCCTCCATATTTTCAGTTAGGAGACGATAGATGGTTCTTTTCTGATGACCTGTAGCCATTCCTGGTTCATCTGTATCTTCTAAGAAGAAACTATGGCTAGGCATGTTTGCTCCAGCTATTGCTATACTTGTGTTCATTTATTTTAGATTAAGTTAATAATTATTTTACTGGCATAAGTTGCTGAATAAGTTCTGAGCATTCGAATTTAGATAAATATGGGGATTCTAAATGTTTCAGATATTCTTCTTTGGAGTCATCATCGCATTGCTCATTTACAAGTTTTTCTAGAAATTTTCTCTGTTTTTCCGTTGCGACTTGTGGCACATCTTCATCACTAAAAAAAGCTGGTTTATCTCGACCTTCCATATCTTCTTCTTTCTGATTGCCTGGCATAATTGATAACGCATCAAGGACCTTTACACTTCTCACAATGGCATCTACAATACTTGAACCATAAGCAAATCTCACCGTTCTAGCCAAAAATTTATTATATTGGTTTAAAACTGCGGACCCTGTTCCTATACTTATTATTTCTCCATCTTTTTTAAGTGTTGTCTTGAATGCGATGAAGTTTGGAATATGACTAAAATTTTTAATCATTTCGGTGTCTTTTTGTACTGTTACAGTTAAATTAAATGTCCCAGTATTTTTCATAACTTCCTCTTCTATAGGGTCGTTTCTGTAAGCACGCTTATAATTTGTGTTCATAATAACAATGATTAATTTATTTAATAATAACTTACTCAACCTTGTGAACTTGATTTCTAAAGAACAAACAAATTGTTTTAGGATATTTTTTTATCACTTTTCCATCTTTGTCCTTTTTCTCTACAACAACTACTGCCCTGAATGATCTAGCACCACGATTAACGAGATAATTATTTTTCTTCCAATCGTTATAAGTTCTACAGTTTATGAATGGATCATATTCGTCTGCAATTTCTGTACCATATCGTTCAGAAAGTTGTTGCTTCACACTCTCGTAATTTTTTTGACTACCCATATAATTTGTATTGGGTAATGTTTCTATCTCTGTTTGCATAAATATTAGATTAATTAAATAGTAAATAACCCTAGCACGACCCTATAGAGTTAAATAGATAAATATTTTCTTTTATCTACTACTTAAATAATTTTATGAGTGCTATTAATTACATTTAAATTGTGGGTAGGGGGGACTTGTCGATCTAACTTCAAAATATATTTCATCTTGGATATGGAACGTCACCTTCTGGAATTCTGTAACTTGTTTTCAATTCACGCTAAGGGGTTGTTTGGTAATGATTTGGCTCTATAAAAGTTAGGTCTATAAAAAAATTCTCAATTTTTTTAGGCATTTGCTAAACCCTTTTGTGGGTGTATAATTCATATACAACTTCATAAAAACAGTAATCTAAACCAGTGAGAAATCACTGGCATGATGAAAAAATCTCGTCAGAGGCAAAAAACCTATCATATAGGGTTTACTCTGACGAGTCATATCTGGAAACAGGTATGGAGGGCTTCGGTCCTCACCTATGTGGTAGGCTTTTTGGTACCTACTTCATGGGATTTATCAATTAGAAACAAAAGATAATTTCATGAGAAATAAAATAATCATTCTAGCATTTTTGTTTTCTGTATTAATTCCCACTAATTTAATATTCGCTACTTATTTCACCACCAGTGTTAAACCTGCAACAAAATACATTGGAAGATCCTGGACTCCACTAAAACCTATAACTTATAATTTTACAAACCTTTATGCTTCTTTGGGTTCTCAATTCAATCCTGTATACTCTCGATCCTATGGGACTTCTGGTTTCATAAATCCTTACGCAAAGATTGGAACTCAATTCAATCCTGTTTTTATAAAACCATTCGGGACCTCTGGCTTTTCTAATTCTTACGCACCACTCGGAACGCAATTTAATCCTATAAATATCAGATAACGAAACTATGGATAAGGACAAAGTAAAAATCAAAATTCCCAACACGCAGTTTTACATAGAGGGAGAAAGAGTAAAAAGTAATAAATGGGATCTTTATATGGTTAGACCTGGAACAGATTATAGAAGTTTGGTTAAGAAAGGAATAACGACGAATGCTTTTGCAGTATTTAGTAATATGACACTGGGAACGCCTTTTCCATATACAGGAAAATGAATTGTATGCAGTCCACAAAAACAAAAGTATATATCGTGATATTTATTCTGGCCGTGATTGCTTCTTTATATTTCTACAACACCCAAGCGCCAAGGGCTCAAGCTAAATGTCCTGATGATTATGCTACTTCGGAAGAACAAATGACTGCTTTGGATGAATGGACAAATAACTACTATGATAACCACCCTGGTGCGACACTATCAGATTGGTCTAAGGCAAGATATCAATTTTGGGTGGATAATAAATGCACAAAGGCGATAGAAAGGTACAACGAAGCTAAAAGTGGCAATGCTGATCCAGAAACAATGAACTTTATAAAAGAAACCATTATTAATAACTAACACAAATATATGAAAAATAATAAAAATTTGATTTTCTCAGTGCTGTTCTTAGTTTTAGCCAACATAATGTTATTTATAGATCCATTTAAAGAAATGAGTTATATGATAGTCTTCGTAGCTGTTTTCTTAGTCTGCTCTGCATATACTGGCATAAGATTTATGGTTAAGGGACCCAGCGACAATAAGCTGTTTAAAATCATTCCCAAGAGCTTTCTAGGCTTCTTGGCTGTTCTTTTGGTTATTACCTGTCTAGCTTACTTTAAGATGATTATCGTTGGGTTTGTTGCTGTGCTGTCTTAATAAGTTACGCTGTCATAGAACGCTGTAAACTACTCTATCTAGCTCTATTCCACGCTGCCATAGAACGCTATAGATTATAGAGTTCTCTGAAAGGTGATTAAGATCCATCTGCGCGGGTTATTTTACGGATAATATCGGAATAAGTACAGAATAGACATAAGGTTTTCTTTCTGGAAAATCATTACGTTGCCCTTGACTTTGGTAAAAAATAAGCATATAATGTTTTTAACAGGGTGCTTAATATTCAGCAAAGGCACCAGAAAACATCTAATAATAACGGAGAGGTCAAGCCTGGAAAAGGAACAACCCAAAACAGCGAAAGTACTATAAAAAAGTACTTTTTTGCGTTTAATAACAGCAATACGCTAGATAGTTTTGTGTCGAGAATTGAACTATTTGACGGAATAAGCTTAATAACTAAATAAAACATAAACTAACATGAGTGAAAAACACTATTTGGTTTGTAATGCTCCCATCTGCCAAGATGATCTAAATCCAAACTATAAGGATGAAGTCTTGTGGTACGCAGGAGAGAAAATCTGTAAAAAATTCCCTTACACGGAATTTCAAAATAAACAGATTGAAATAAACAAGTTAGTGGCAAAAGGAAAATGGAAAAAGAATCTGGATATTCCTTACACTGCCAATGACCTAGAAAAGAGATCAATCTAACCCTAGAATGCTTTTATTGAAAAGGACCTCCTGAAATAACTATATTTTCCAAGGGTTCAAAATCAACATCTAGGGTTTACCTCGACGAAATGAAGAATGACCCGTTTAAGGCAAAATTATTAGATTAAAGTAACAATAAAATTATGAAAGAAAAGCAATATCCGTATGCAGAGGCATACAAAATAGCATTAGAAGTATTGGAACAGTTAAGACCACATTGTTTCCGTGCTGAAATTGCTGGAAGTATAAGAAGAAAAAAGTTAGAAGTTGGGGATATTGAGATAGTGGCAATACCAAAGCCATATGAAATCGGTCTATTTCAAAGTGGAATAGCAAGCGTGGTAAATCAATGGGAGAAAGTTCGGGGAGAGCTACCTTGTAAATATACTCAGAGAGTATTACCAAGTGGTATTAAGTTGGACTTATTCTTTGCGAAAGAAGAAAACTGGGGTTTGGTTTTTACCTTGAGAACTGGCTCAGCGGATTACAGTCATAAGATTCTAGCTAACGGCTGGGTTCGAAACGGGTTTAAAAGTATAGATGGGTACTTATTCAAAGACGGTGAAAGATATGAAGTCAGAGAAGAAAAAGATCTGTTTAAAATAAGTGGTGTTGCTTATATCGAACCAGAAAAAAGAAATTTTTATCAGGAAGAAGAAATACCAGACAAAGATAAAGACAGTATTGATATCATTCCGACAAAATCTATTATAAAAAATTCAGATAAAACTTTAACAACTAAAACTGATGCCTGTAGCTAGAAGACCAAGAAATCTGCAAGAACTCTTCCAAGAATACATAAATGAATGCGAATACTCAAAAGGATTACGTCCTGAAACTACTAAAACATACAGAATAGTTTTTGATCATTTTTCCAAAATGATGCCCGAAGTTACCACTACTGAGTTATTAACAAGGGGAATGATGAATGAGTTTTTTAAGCGTATTTCTACCAGGGAGAGGATAGTAGGCAGAGACACCATTAAAACTGGTCTTGAAGACTCTACGATTAAAACTTATGGCACTAAATTAAGCACATTCTTTACCTGGCTTATTCAACAGAAAATTATTGCAGAAAATCCGCTTGAACACATAAAATTACGTCATCCACAGTATAAAGATAAACGTGCTTTAGAAGATGAAGAAGTCAGAAAGATTTATTCTGCTATTGTTTTACATTCCACAGATCCACTTATGTTAAAACGTGATACTGCCATGGTTTCAATACTCTTCTTTTGTGGCTTGCGATTAGGTGAATTTATTTCTTTGCAAGTAACTGATGTTAATATGGAAACACGAAAGTTGACTGTGAGATCGGAAACATCAAAGTCTAAAAGAGTCCGTTATATTCCACTACACCCAACAGCATTACTTCACTTGCGAGAATACATAAAAGAAAGAAATACAAACGGATACAGAACTGCAGACTTGTTTGTTTCTTGGAATGAAGACAAAGGATTAAGTCGTGCTGGGTTAAAGCATTGGGTTCAAAGACTTATTAAATTGTCTGGAGTGAAGTTCCACCTGCATAGGTTTCGTCATTGTTTTGCGACTAATTTAGCTAGAAACGATACTCAGCTTGTAAAAATTAGCAAGCTCATGGGCCATACTGACATCAGAATGACTATGGCATATTTGAGGTCTATTGATGCGGGGGATTTAGAAGACGATATTAATAAATTGTCCATTTGATAATTAACTAGCAATCTTCTATGATAAGAAGAGTCGAAATAAATTATTATAAATTAAGTATGTCTAGTACGATATTTAGAAGTATTTATTTTGAGTTGCTGGGTGTGATAAACAGGTCCCCACAGCGACATAGTTTTTTAGAACCAAAGTATGGTTTTAGCCGTTAATATAAGGATAATTCCTGGATATGGCCCTATCTGTTTGTTCGTAAAGACGGGGTCCTCGGTTCAATCCCGAGGGGTGGCTCAATAAAATGAAAGAAAATGAAATAGACAAAAAAATAAAAGAATTAGAAGACGAAATGAATTCGACAAGTTTTTGGTCTGACAAA
>Ga0209099_1001494_pt1 | contig 23111 bp, 22 predicted proteins | sample AD_JPNHW2_MetaG_FD_184430 | JGI IMG/M metagenome (GOLD analysis project Ga0209099, IMG submission 184430) | Active sludge microbial communities of municipal wastewater-treating anaerobic digesters from Japan - AD_JPNHW2_MetaG (SPAdes) (version 2) | ecosystem: Engineered > Bioreactor > Anaerobic... | reverse complement strand
CATTGTGGGTAAGAATATAAAAAAGGTCTTTTTCAATCCCGTTAATGATTTTGGTAACGGCTGTTTCTGTCGGCATACCGAATGACATGGACATCTGGACAACAGAATTTCTTTTTTTGAAATCCTTTGTTTTATATCCGGGATCATCTGCGTCATAAAGATCATCTGATCTGTGGCGTGTACAGTTGTTAAGATCAGATTGTACAACAGCAGGACAGACTACATGTGCTTTAACCTTGGCGCCGGCTTCCTGAAGCTGAAGTTCCAGAACTTCTGTAAGAGATACAGCTGCGAATTTACTTGCGACATAAGCAGGTGAATTCTCAACAGTAACCAGACCTGCAATAGAGGCAGTGTTTACCACTCTGCATTCAGTGTCCTGCTTTATCATGGCAGGAACAAAAGCTTTAATACCATGTACCATGCCCATTACGTTTACTTTATTAAGCCAGGTCCAGTCTTTGATAGGAGTTTCCCAAATTGAACCTGCAGCAATAACACCTGCATTGTTAAAGAGAATGTCAACGAACCTGTATTTTTTAAATGTATTCTTTGAAAAATTTTCCATAGCAGCGTAGTCGCTGATATCAAATACTTCAGTGTATACTTCAGCTCCCTTCCCTCTGAGTTCAGTTTCAACTCTCGCGAGGTTAACTGCATCTATATCAGTCAGCGCCAGTTTTGATCCTCTTGCTGCGAATCTTCTGGCAAGTTCTCTGCCGATTCCATTGGCCGCACCTGTAATAACCACGACCTTGCTTTCAAAATTACTCATTCTATTTCCCCCTTATTATTAGTAAGCACAGATTAGTATTTACTCATGTTCATTTTGGTAATAGTCGCAATGTCATCTGTGAGTGCTTCAACAGATGCTCCGCCGATTGCAAGAACCTTAGCGTCTCTCCAAAAACGTTCAACACCTGTATCAACTATTGTACCAACGCCGCCGAAAAGCTGAATGGCCTCTCCTGCTACATATTCAGAAACCTGGGCACCTTTTATTTTAAGCATTCTTCCCAGTTTAAGAGGGAGCTGGCCGCTGTCTTTTAATGCTGCTGTATGATATACAAGGGCTCTGAGGGATTCTATTTCACCGTACATTTTTACAAGTTTGTGCCTGGTAACCTGAAGCCTGTCATACATGCTCTGTCCGCGCTGAGTTCTCTCCATACTGTATTTGTATGCCATGTCATATGCCGCTTCAGCCATTCCAAGTCCTACCGGTCCGCAGCTTACGAACTCATCAGTTGCACTTACAAAAAGGGCCCTCATACATCCGCCTAATGGTCCAAGCAGGTTTTCCTTTGGTATTCGCAGGTTCTTAAATGATATGCTTCCAGTTGCCGAACCGTGCCAGCCGAGTTTGTGTTCATGTTTTCCTATTTCAAGACCCTGTGTGTTTGCAGGAACGATAAATGCACTCATTCCTTCTCTTGTGATTGGATCCATTTTTTCGGAAGTTACTGCAAGAATTACATATACATCTGCAACACCGATGTTGCTAATAAGTACTTTTCCTCCGTTGATTACCCACTGGTCACCGTCAAGAACTGCTTTTGTTGTGTGTTCAATATGGTTCGCACCGCCCGCAGCTTCTGTTGATCCGCATGCGAGAATAATCTCTCCCGTTGCAGCCGGAGCAAGATATTTCCTCTTCTGTTCCGGTGTTCCAAGCATGTTAAGAAGTCCGCCTGCAAGAAGTGTATGCGCTCCCATCGCCACACAAAGTACCGGAAGGCTCTTGGCAATTTCTTCCATAATTAAACAGTTAGTTGTGTGATCTTTTCCAAGGCCGCCGAACTCTTCAGAAATAGTTATACCGAGAAATCCAAGTTCACCTGCTCTTTTAAAAAGTTTCTTCGGGAATTCGGAAGTTTTTTCAACTTCCATAGCTACAGGTCTCACTTCCTGATCAACAAAATCCTTTACTACGTTTAGCATGAGTTCTTTTTCTTCATTCATGTACCACATTTTGTAAACCCTCCAAAAATTTATTTTTTAATTTTTTTTGCTTTTTTACTGATCTTTCAGCCGTGCCTGTAACTGACACCGAAAGTTCCTCTGGGATATTCCCATTTTGTTATCCCTTTTGCTTTGCAGACTACCCTGCATGTGCCGCACTCGAGACATCCGGCGCAGTCAAAAGTCATCTCTCCGGTTTTGTCGAGTTTATATAAAACTGCGGGGCACACCATGAGGCATGGTTTCTCTTTGCACTTCGTTCTGCAGATCTCCTTATCGAGAACTATATGAGGCTCCTCCTCATCGACGTTGAACCTGTTAAGACTGAGAAGTTCTGCTGCTTCAATCGGCTGTATGCTCATATCGATCTAAACCCCCTTATTCCGTCTTTAGCAAGCTGCCATAATGAAAGTTTATTCTCCTTCACAACACTCCAGATTCCTTTTTTTATACTTACAGGAACATCTGTTCCGACGGTGTACATCTTATTGAATACTCCTGTGGCAACTTTTGGATAAGCTGCATACATCCTCGGGATTTCCAGAAGGTCAAAGTAACCGTCTACAGCTTTCATTGTCGGGAGGAGTTTTATGCGTTTAAGTTCATCGAGATATTCAGGGCCGGGATTTTTACCGCTTATTACTGCACGTGCAGCGGCAACACCGCTTACTATTGCAAGATCAATTCCTCTTATTGTGTAGCCTATATTCAGGACAAAACCTGCAGCTTCACCGATTACAATCAGTCCGTCGCGATAAAGTTTTTTCGGAATCCCGCGGTAACCCTCTTCACGAACAAGGTGAGCACCGTATTCAACGGTTTTTCCACCTTCGATCAGCGGGTAAACTGAAGGGTGCATTTTAAGATCCTGAAAAATATCATGGATCTGTCTGCCGTTGTGTGCGGCTTCAGATGGAGTAAAAACACATCCGAGAGAAATACTTTCATTATTAGTATAAAGAAAACCTCCTCCATGAATTCCTTCTGTACATCCCAGCATAAGAAGACTCGCGCCCTCACCCGGTTTAAGATGAAATCTTTCCTCAATAGTTTTAGACGGGAGCTCTATAACTTCCTTAACTCCCACGCCGATTGTTTCGCCTGAAAGTTCAGTAACAAGTCCCGCTTCTCTTGCAATCATTGAGTTCACTCCGTCAGCAGCCACAACAAGATCAGAATACATCTCGTCACCGCCTGCTCTTACGCCGATTATCCGTCCGTCTTTCTCAATGAGGCCGTCAACTTTAATACCGCATGCAATTACCGCGCCTGCTTCTTCAGCTTTTGCGGCAAACCATTCATCAAACACGGCTCTCAGTATGGTGAAGGACTGAGGCATCTCACCCTCTCTGTTGAATGAGGGGTTCGAGTAGTCTATAGTGATGGATGTTTTTTTATCCATCATCATGATCTGTTCATGCGTTACCTTTCTTTCAAGAGCGGCATCCTTCCATAATCCGGGCTCTACAAGATCAAGCGCGTATGTGTAGAACCTTCCGCCGGTGACATTCTTGCTTCCAGCTGTTGTTCCCCGTTCGATTACAAGTACATTCCTGCCATCTTTAGCGAGAGTGTAAGCGCATGCAATTCCTGCAGGCCCCGCGCCGATTATTATCACATCAAATTTATCTTCTTCGCTCACTCTGAAGTTACCTCCTTCAATTATTCACGCCTGTTTTAACTGTTCTTTACTGCTTCGGTAAGCAGAGGCGCTACCTCGTAAAGGTCCCCGACGATTCCGTAATCAACAACGTTGAAAATTGCGGCTTTTTCATTGTTGTTAATGCCGACTATCACTTTCGAATCTCGCACTCCGAATGTATGCTGGATCTGCCCTGAAACTCCCAGCGCCAGATAAAGATCCGGTTTAACAACCGCTCCTGAAATGCCGATATATGTGGAAGCCGGCATCCATCCCCTGTCTTCAGCAATGCATCTGGTACATCCAACTTCTGCTCCCATTGAAGTAGCGAGATCTTCGGCAATTTTCAGATCCTCTTTTTTGTCGAAACCCATTCCCGCACAAACGATTCTTTTTGCTTTTGAAAGGTCCGCGCCCTCTTTGACAACCGGGGATGACCCGAGCAGCCTGATTCTGGGATCTGTATCAACAGTCATGGATACAACCACACTTTTGACTGATTCGTTTTTAACTGACTGATATTTCCCCGAAGGTATCGTAACTGCGGTAAGAGCCTTACCGGTCTCAATCTGTTCGGTCAGCCCGCCGTACATAAATCTGTTCGCCTGAACCGCTCCATCTTTAAATGTCAGGTTTCCGGCTTCGCTTATAAGTCCGCATCTTACTTTAGCCGCGACCTGCGCAGCTATGTCGCGTCCTCGTACTGTCGCGCCAACGAGAAAAACCGATGCATCCTGATCTGTAAGAAGTTTTGCCATTGCTCCTGTATAACTTTCTGCGATCGGATTCTGCCCTTTGAGTATAAAAATTGTATCAGGCCCGAATTTGACTATCTCTGCCGCATCAGCATCGCTTAGAGCCATCGCGCAGACCTCCTGCCCTGATGTCCTGGCAAGAGTGATCAGCTCGCCGTTTAATTCTGAATTATCTGAATATACATAAATACCGGCCATTACAGCACCCCCTCTTTTTTTAATGCAGCTACCAGAGCGTTTACTCTCTCTTTCGTATCCCCTTCAGTGAACATGATCTTCTTTCTTGAGGTTGAGCATCCCTTGAATGAAGCGACTTCTGTTTTTCTGGTAATGTCATCCTGATCGAGTTCAAGGTCCTGAATTTTGAATTCAGTTACAGGTTTTTTGCCGGCATCAAGAACTGCCTTAAGCCCGGGGATCGGAGCTGGATTGATTTCAGGAAGCACGGTTACAACCGCAGGAAGTTCAACTTCTACCTGTTCAAAAGAATTTTCGAGTTTTCTTACAGCAGTTAGTTTATTCCCTTCAATCTTCATCTCTTTAACAAAAGAAATAACCGGGATATCCATAATAGCACCTATCCTCGGTCCTACCTGGTGGGCGTATGTATCCGCTGCTCCTTCGGCACAGATAATAAGACTGTAATCCCCGATTTTGCGGATTGCAGAGGCGAGTACATTTGCAGTAACAAAACCGTCTGCACTTTCAGCAGACTGGTCATTTACCCAGAATGCCTGTTTCGGCCCGCGCGACATGGCATCCTTGAGTGATGCTTTTGCGTCAGCGGCACCGTATGTGAGTGCAACAGCCTCTCCGCCTGATGCATCAGCAGCAAGTTTTGCAGTCTCTATTGCGTTTCTGTCGTACTCGCTGATTTTACCCTTTGCTTTACTTAAATCCACGTTTAAAGTTGCAGGATCAATTCTGAGATCGTCCTCAGCTTTAACCCATTTAAAGCAGACAATTATTTTTGACATTTTAACCTCATTGCAGCCCGTTTCATTTCGCGGGCCGGTAATACGTTTAATTATAAAATTCGCGTAAAACAGACATCCGGTAATAATGACGTCAGTTCTATTCTGCTTGTATGTTATATATGCATGTTCCGTGCCAGAGTCGTAGTGATGCCGGAGATGAGTGTATTGTACCTAATTCCGGTGATATAGATGCTATTGTGGAGGTTAATGCCGGATACCGGATTATTCATTGAACAGAGTTGCTCAAAAACGCTACAATTGCTTTGATTAGATGTTGAGCATTGCTCAGAAACTGAACAGTGTGGAATACAGAAAATTTTTTTGCAGTTTTTAAAATTTTATTTTTTTACGATTATATCAGAAGAAATTTTCTATCAGGAAGCGGAAAACAGAAATGATATTCTGTTAACAAAAAAAGCTTGTCGTAAAAAAAGGATTATCTATTCTATGGTGGGGTAGATATCCGGAGATTATAAAATGCAATCATACTACGATCTTGTAAAAGGAGCATGGGAATTATTCATCAAGACCGGTGATATAGACACTGAAGTTATACGCCCGGAACTGGCTGAATCATGGGTAAAAGTCTACCAGCGCAACCTCCTCGATTACACGCCCAAGCTTCTTACAGAAGAAGAGATAAGAATTAAACGCGAAAGAAACCGCAACCTTATAGAAAAATCAATTTCTGTAATGAAGGACATAAATGAAGTTCTCTCCGGAATTTCCGAGTCGTATGTAGTAGCCCTTTTTGACGATGAAGGTGATATTATCGAATTAATGGAAAAAGAGAATGATAAGATAAAGATGGGACACAGGTGCCACGAGATGAATGGCACAATAAGCGCACTCGGTATAGCAATCCGCACCGGACAGATTGCTGAAACTATAGGGCTTGAGAATCTTCATTCACATGCACAGAACTGGCATGAAGTCGGCTCTGCGATTTTTAACTACAACAAGAGTATTGCCGGTTTTCTTGCAGTGGTCAACCTCAAAGGCAGCCTCCCGGCAATCAAGTCCATGGTCTCTCTGGGAACAAGGCTCATCGAAGCTGAACTTATCAAAGAACAAATATCAGATCATAATACTCCGATCCTGCTGAATATTATTTCACAGATAGCAGCAGCAGTAGATGAACACGGCAGGATTGTAAATGTGAACCGCAAATTTCTGGACAGGACAGGAATAAAAATCCGTAAAGAAGCAATTGGAAAACTTATTACAGAATACATCTCCGGAAATTCACAGATTGATAATCTCATTTTACCAGCAGGCAGTATTAACGAATTAAAAAATGTGATAATTAAAAACAGCAATCCTGCAGAGGATGGTGCTGCGGGATTATATACTGTAATCAGAAGAATCGTAATGGATGACAAGAACAGGCCCGTAAGTTTACTTATTTTCGAAGATGACATTAAATCTCCGGCAAAAAAAAGCGCGATTCGGGACAGGCAGCTTTCATTTTCGGCTATAACTTTTGACCAGATCGTCGGTGAGAGCGAGGAGTTCCTCAAAGTAAGGGACGCAGCACTGCGTGTCGCAAAATCATCATTTAACATTCTTATTGAGGGTGAGAGCGGAACAGGTAAGGAACTCATAGCCCAGGCAATACATATGGAGAGCGGTGCTACCGGTCCGTTTATTGCAATCAACTGCGGATCTATACCTAAAGATCTTCTCCAGAGCGAACTCTTCGGATACGAAGAGGGCTCATTCACCGGCGCCCAGAAAGGGGGGCGGCCTGGTAAGTTTGAACTCGCTGACGGCGGAACCCTTTTTCTTGATGAGATAGGTGAGATGCAGAAGGATATGCAGGTAAGTCTTCTGAGGTTTCTTCAGGACAAGATTATTGTGCGGATCGGCGGATCAAGGTTCAAGCGTGTCGATGTGCGTATTATTGCAGCGACAAACCGCAATCTCGCCGAGGAGGTAGCTCTGGGGAATTTCAGAGAGGATCTTTACTACCGTATCAACGTAATTCAGCTTACACTTCCTCCTCTAAGAGAAAGGAAAAGTGATATACCTCTTCTTGCAGAACATATGCTTTCTATCATCTGGAAACAGTTTGATACAGGGCGTAAATTCCTTGCAGATGAAGTAATCCGGATGCTCAGTGCTTATAACTGGCCCGGTAATGTAAGGGAACTGAAGAATATAATTGAACGGGCTTTCGTTTTTTCAGAAGGGGATATTATTACTCCTGACTGCCTTCCGGGATATATTCGCGAGATAACTCCCGATAGTCCTGATAAAGCAAACCATTTCTCCGGAACACCGGAATACTCCAAGCCGGCCGGTAACCTCAAGAACAGTGAGATGATGATAATATCGGAAAGTCTCAAAAAACATAATTTTAATATATCAAAATCTGCCCAGGAACTTGGAATAGCGAGAAATACCCTGTATAAAAAAATCGGTGAGTTCGGCATCAGGCGCTGATTAGAAGACTCTTCAATTTAATTTAACCCGCAGTTATATAACAATTAATAATTAATTCCACCTTCTCTGTTATCATCATTTTTATAGTTCAGCTTAAATGACTTGATTTATTGACACAATTGTGTTATATAAAAATATGAAGATGAGAAACCGGAAATGTCATCAGATCCGTGTAAATTTATCGTTTTAAGCAGTATGTATTATTATTCAGTGAATCAGCAGCAGTTAACGGATTTTTGTAATAACATTTTAAAAAGGAAATAAAACTATGGAAAATGTAATAAATAGAATAGCAATACTGGTAGACGGAGACAACGCCCGGGCGAAGTTAATGAAGCCGATACTTGAAGAAGTTTCAAAATACGGGAAAGTCACCATACGGAGAATATATGGTGACTGGACGCTTCCGCACATGAATATGTGGAAAGAAACTCTGAATGATCTTTCGTTCAATCCCATACAGAAATTTTCTTATACCACAGGCAAAAATTCAACCGATACTTCGCTGATTATTGATGCAATGGATATTCTTCATGATAAAATTGTCGATGGATTCTGCATTGTTTCAAGCGACAGTGACTATACCGGCCTTGCGAAGAGGATCAGGGAAGAGGGAATCTTTGTAATGGGAATAGGAGAGAAGAAAACTCCTAACGCTTTTGTCCAGTCCTGTGAGATTTTTACGTATTGTGAAAACATTATGCCTGATATAGAAAAGGAAAAACCTCATGGAAGAAACGCTCTTTCTAAAATAAAAAAAGCCCTGCTCCCGTCTGTTGATCTTGACCTGATAAATAAAGCGTATGAAATGTCACTGAGTGAGGGATCTGAAACTCACATCTCCCACGTAGGCTCAAATTTAAGAAAAATAAATCCGAGCTTTGATCCGCGGGCTTATGGTTATAAAAATCTGACGCAGATGTTCGAAAATTTATCCGATTATGATGTAATAAAAAATATTATCGGCGGGCTGAATCATCCGCTGGTAATAAAAAAATAATCAGGGATGATTGAAACCGCTAAGGAACTCCGGCTTCAATCAGAAATTATTTTTTTTTAAGTTCAGTGAGAAACTTGTCTTTTTCAGCCCAGTAGTCATTAAGCCATACCTGAAATTTTTTACTGAACTCCGGATTATTGACATAGTCTCCGCGTATCTCATCAGTAATCGGAATTATATTTACCCTTACAACTATCTTAGTTGTTTTACCGCAGAGAAACTCCCAGAAAGTTTTTGCTCCTTCGGGATAATAAATTGTAACATCGGCTATTTTGTGAAGCATTTCCCCCATGCTGTTCATTACGAGCGAGATTCCTCCCGCTTTCGGCTTCAGGAGATTTTTATAAGGAGACTGCTGCTTATCATGTTTAGCTTCCGTGAATCTGGTACCTTCCATAAAATTCATAATGGATATAGGCATTGTTTTGTATTTTTCACATGCCTTTCTTGTCGATTCAATATCCTTTCCCTTGAGGTGAGGGTTCTTTGCCAGAAATTCTTTCGAGTAACGTTTCATGAAAGGGAATTCAAGGCTCCACCATGCGGGACCCAGAACAGGAACCCATATAAGTTCTTTTTTAAGGAAGAATTTCAGGAATGGAATTTTGTAGAGCAGCACTTTCTGGAGCACAATAATATCAATCCAGGTCTGATGATTCGAGAGTACAAGGTACCAGTCATCCATTTTCAAGTCACCTGAAAATTCTACGTCCCAGTCTATTTTATAAAGCAGAAGGATCATCAGGTTATTTCCGGTTATCCAGCTGTTTGCAATAAATATGGATACTTTGGAAGTAAACCGGTACCAGAATTTCAAAGGTATAATTATCCGGAAAGCTGAAACTGTTAAAAGAAGTGTAACCCAGAAGACAGTGTTTATTGAAAATAAAAGAATACTTATTACTCCTTTTAATTTTCCCGGTAGAAAACTCAGCATGAGAACCTCTCTGTTATGTATATTTTACCATGTAAAAAATAAAACTTTTTTATTAAGGACAAACTTTCCCGGGAAAAGGTGCAAAAAAAAATAATTTCTGATTTTTTCTTTGTTTCCGGAAACCTTTTAGTTTGACTGATTATAGCATTTAAGGGGCACTGTTTGAATTGGTCAAAGAAAAACTTATATACCGCAGTTGAAATATTAGATTTGTATATTACTAAAGTGAATTTTCATAAATTGCTGTATCATTCATGCCCATGAAAAAATATCTTAAAATTACGGAATAAAAACGTATGTATAGAAAGCAGTGAAATTGTTTCCTGTAAAGCATACCTGAATGAGATAAAAGAGAAAGTGATGAAAAGAGAAAAAGAGATTTTAAAAAATATATTTGGTTATGATGAGTTTCGTTCTCTTCAAATGGAGATAATTACATCCATATTGAATAAAAAAGACGCACTTGTTGTAATGCCGACAGGGGGAGGAAAGTCGCTCTGCTATCAGCTCCCGGCGCTGCTTTTTGACGGGCTCACTGTAGTTGTCTCTCCGCTGATTTCCCTGATGAAAGATCAGGTTGATCAGATGAAGCAGCTGGGAGTAGATGCGGTACTTCTTAACAGTTCAATAACCAGGCAGGAGTATAATGAAAATATCAGCCATATCCGAGAAGGGAAGGTTAAGCTGCTGTATGTCGCGCCGGAGACTCTTCTTAAAAATGATGTTCTCCAGTTTCTTGAATCGATTAATGTCGAATGTTTCGCGATTGATGAAGCTCATTGTATATCCGAGTGGGGGCATGATTTTCGCCCGGAATACAGGAAGATCGCTAATGTGAGAAAACGTTTTCCCGGCGCAGTGTGCATAGCTCTGACTGCCACAGCTACTGCAAGAGTACGTTCAGATATCAGAAAAAATCTGGAACTTAGCGAAACAAATGATTTCGTTGCCAGTTTCAACAGGGGAAACCTTTTCTATAAAATCATACCTAAAGATAATCCTCTCGAACAGACACTGGAGTTTCTGGAACAGTATAAAAATGAATCAGGAATTATATACTGTTTTTCAAGAGACAGTGTTGACCGCCTTTATCTCAACCTGAAAAAGCAGGGATACAAGGTTAGGCCGTATCATGCGGGATTGTCCGATGATGAGAGGCAGGAGAACCAGGAACTTTTTCTAAAGGATGAAGTTCAGATTATGGTTGCTACAATTGCCTTCGGTATGGGAATTCATAAGACCAATGTGCGGTATGTTATACATTTTGACCTTCCTAAAAGTATAGAGGCTTATTACCAGGAAACAGGGCGTGCCGGGCGTGATGGTGTAAACTCAACCTGCCTGCTTCTTTACAGTTACTCTGATATTCACAAGATAAAATATTTTCTGGATCAGAAGAGTGATGGTGAGGAGAAAAAAGCCGCTCTTACACAGCTGAACGCACTTACTGATTATGCGGATACATCGGGGTGTAGAAGAATCCCGCTGATTACATATTTCGGGGAAGAGTACACTGAACCGTACTGCGGCATGTGCGACAATTGTGTATCTCCGGAAGTTCATAGCGACGACATTACAGTTCAGGCCCAGATGTTTCTCTCTTGCGTAAAAAGAACAGGTGAGAGATTCGGAGCAGGGCATATTATTGATATTCTCCGCGGCTCGAAATCAAAAAAAGTAAATGATTTCAATCACCAGGCTCTGTCAACTTACGGCATAGGTAAAGGATACTCTAAAGATACCTGGATGAAACTTGTACGTCAGTTTATGAGACAGAAACTTATACTTAGTGACGCGGAAACATCGGGAGTTCTTAAACTTACAGGGAAAGCGTACAATGTGATGAAAGGCGCCGAGACTGTTATGGGGAGTTTGCATGATGATAAAAAACGCAACATATCCGGATCTGCAGCTAAAGAATACAACAGCGGCCTGTTTGAAATTCTCAGGGAGAAGAGAAGGGAACTCTCCGTGGTGGAAAACGTTCCGCCATATGTTATTTTTTCCGATAAAACACTCTTTGAGATTGCATCCTTCTTTCCGCAGAGCCATGAATCTCTTTTAAAAATTCATGGAATCGGCGCGCATAAAATCGAAAAGTACGGCGACATTATACTTGCAATAGTCACCGATTACTGCAGTGCGGAAGGGATTGAGGAAGGCTCAGAATCTCCTAATATGAAAGTTTATATTAAAAAACCGCGTCATATTGAGATCAGCGAGTTGTACAATTCCGGTATACCTGTAAGTGAAATAACCGAGAAAGAGGGGATTCAACAGAGAACAGTAATTGATCATCTCTTCCGGTATATTCAGGATGGCGGGTCTATACGAAGAGATCTGCTGCTGCCTTTAATTCCGTCAGACGAAAAATATCTGGCTTTAATTATAGATGCATTTGAACGTGCCGGTGCGGAAAAACTTAGGCCGGTCTTTGAAGTGCTGAATGGCGCAGTGGACTATGACACAATCAATATCTGCAGGATATATTATTTAAGCAAAGATTGAAACCGTTTATATTATTTGACATAAAATTCGACATTTGATGAGGTAACATTTATATTTTAACCAGTCAGATATAAAAACAAAGCGAGATAAATAATGATTAAACACATAGCCTCCCAGCTCATCGGATGTATTGTTTTACTTATTCTTTCATTAAATACTATTTTTTGTGCTGTGCAGCTGTTCCCTCTTGCACTGATTAAATTTATTATACCGATACCCTGGTGGCGTAAGATTACAGGAAAGATTTTAATTAGAGTCGCTAATAACTGGGTATTTGTTAATTCATATTTAATACATTTTTTCTACCCGATTAAATGGAAAATTACCGGTGATGAAAAGCTGAATAAAAAAGACTGGTACCTTGTAGTTTCAAATCACCAGACATGGGTTGACATCTTAATACTTCAGAAAGTTTTATATGGCAAAATTCCTTATATTAAATTTTTTCTTAAGAAAGAACTTATATGGGTCCCTGTTATGGGCCTTGCATGGTGGGCACTCGATTTTCCGTTTATGAAACGTTTCACAAAAGAAGAAATAGAAAAAAATCCTAAACTGAAGGGTAAAGATATAGAGATTACCCGTAAAGCCTGCGAAAAGTTTAAAACGGATTATGTTACTGTCATGACTTTTCCCGAAGGGACAAGAATTACAAAGGAGAAGCATGACAGGCAGAAATCTCCGTATAAATATCTTTTAAAGCCGAAAGCCGGCGGTCTCTCTTTTACAATTTCAGCTATGGGCGACAAATTTCACAGACTGCTGAATGTAACAATTGTATATCCTGATGGTGTTAAGACATTCTGGGAATTTCTCTGCGGTAAAGTAAAGGAAGTTGATGTCTTTATTGACACGCTTCCCATACCTGAAAATTTCGCGAAAGCTGATCTCGATGATAAAAATTTTCAGAGTGAGTTTAACGGTTGGCTTAACGATATGTGGCTGAATAAAGATAAACTGATAGAATCAAACATGAGCAAAGAATAAATTAATGCCGCCGAAGAAATTTTACGCAGTAGCAAAGGGACACAAACCGGGAATTTATAATAACTGGCCTGCGGCACAGGCACAGGTAGAAGGGTTTCACGGTGCGGTCTATAAAGGTTTCCCTTCAATGGCAGAGGCTGAAGAGTGGCTTAAAAGTCCTGGTTTCAGTAAACCACTTCCTGCCTCAAATAAAATAAAAGAAAGTTCGCAGGGAAGTATCCTGCCTGAATCCGGTGAAGTTACAATTTACACTGACGGCGGGAGTTCCGGAAACCCCGGCCCCGGCGGGTTTGGTATAGTCCAGATATACGGCAACGAGAGAAAAGAAATTTCAGGAGGGTTCCGTCTGACGACTAACAACAGGATGGAACTCATGGGAGTCATTGTTGCTCTAAAAAATCTGGAACATAAAAATCTTCCCATAAAAATCTGTACTGATTCAAGTTATGTTGTAAACGGGATAACCAAAGGCTGGGCAAAGAGCTGGAGGAAAAACAACTGGATCAAGTCAGATAAAACATCGGCAAAAAATCCTGATCTCTGGGGTGAACTCCTCGACCTTATCGAACCGCTGAAAGTAACTTTTATCTGGGTAAAAGGGCATGCCGGAAATTCTCTGAATGAAAGATGCGATGAATTGGCAGTCTCCGCAGCAAAAGGCAGAAATCTCCCTGCGGATGAAGGTTATAGAGGATAAGCTTTATTTTTGCCTGACAGATATCATGTTTTCAATATAAAATCTTCTTAATGTTTCCCGTATAACTATATTTATCAGAACAGGAGGCTTTAACTCTTTGTTTTACTGCCCATTCCGGATTGAATTGTTTGCCGCTATACCCGTACTGATTTATATCATGATATAATTTATATTTCGTAAGCCCGTTTAAATGAAAAGAAAATCGCCTGATTGAAATTAATTAGCTATATTAAATGTATAATTTTTATAAAGTCAGAGGGAGGTTCACATGGAACAGACGGCATTAAAAGTCGGAGATACGGCACCTGATTTCACGCTGAAAAATCAGCATGGTGAAGAGATAAGCTTAAGCGGATTGCGCGGGAAAAAAGTTCTGGTTTCATTTCATCCTCTTGCATGGACTCCTGTATGTGATATACAGATGAAGTCACTTGAGATAAAATATGGTGTTTTTACCACACTTAACCTTGTGGCGCTTGGTCTTAGTGTGGACAGCCCGCCTTGTAAAACATCATGGGGCGAATTTCTTGAAATAGAAAATACTGATCTGCTTGCGGATTTCTGGCCGCATGGTGATGTAGCTTCAAAGTTCGGAGTTTTTATTGATAAGGCCGGTATATCAGGACGCGCGAATTTTGTCATAGATGAAAACGGGAAGATTATTTTCGTAAAAGTTTATGAAAAAACAGAAATTCCGGACATTGAAGAAATTATCAGGTTTCTGCAGAAATAAGTTCTCCTGAAACGGGCAGTTCATGAATCGAAAAGAATTGTTACAGTATATTGCAGGTTATTTTTTTGGAGGATCATTTTTTCTCCTGGTGATTCCGGGAGTTTTATATTCTGTTTCTGTTTTTTTCAGTTCAGTATTCCCGCACCACATTTTTGAAAATGACAGAATAAAAGTAATAGTCTCATCCGCTTTCTTTTTCCCTGGAATTTTTTTTGTGGGATGGTCAAATGCGGCGCTTTTTCTTATAGGCAAGGGTGGCCCGGCTGAAGGTTTCGGAATTGAGATAAGCCCGAAGACTAAAGTTCTTGTTACAAAAGGGCCTTACCGCTATACAAGGAATCCCATGGTTTTCGGGGCATACATGGTGTATATTGCATTATCTTTTTTTCTAAACTCATTTGCGTCACTGATTCTTATTATTCTACTTTTTCCTGTAATTAATATTTACTTAAAAAAATCCGAAGAGAAAAGGCTTCTTAAAGATTTCGGGGATGAGTTTTTGGAATACAGGGAGAGTGTATCCCGGTTTATTCCTCTCCCGCCGAAAAAATAAAGAATATTTTTATTCCTCTTCGAAATCGTTTTTTATCCTTCTTAAAACTCTGTTGATCGATTCGTAGTCGAAACCTCTCCCTCTTAAGAAATTCGATACCTTAATAAAACTGTTTCCTTTATCTTTAACGGACCTGTACTTTTTCGTAGCTAGTTCATAGAGAGCATCTTCATCAGTTACATCCGCTCCGGATTCCCTGATTACTTTATCTATAATTTTTCTTCCCACACCTTTTCTGTAAAGGTCGCGGACAATTATATCTTTACCTGATTTTCCGGACTTTAATTTATCTTTAACAAATGACATGGAGTAGTCGTAATCGTTGAGATAACCTTTCTCTTTCAGATAATCCAGAGTATCTTCAATATGTTTTTCGGAAAAGTTTTTCTTTTTCAGGTACTGGCGGAGTTCTTCAACTGAACGTCCCCGTACTGCGAGCTGGGAGAAAGCTTTTTCCATGCATTGAAATTTTCTTGATTCCTCATAGAGCTCCATGTAGCATTCTGTTGTGAGTGTTGTGCCGCTAGATATTTTATACATGGAGTATGCGTCAAAGGAGATTTTAAGCTTTTCGCTGTTGTCCAGTTCAAGCTGAACGTAGTTGTCTTTGAAGATCAGTTTTATGATGCCCGGCATAACTCCTCCCTTAGCCCCCGCACCCCCGGAGGGGGCAAGAATTATGCTTTGCCCCCTCCGGGGGTGCGGGGGCTTGGATGGAATTGTTCACAATAATTTTTTATTAAGAGTCTGTCATACTGATCCCGTAAAAGCATAGAACTTTCATTAAAAGTCACCCTTCGACAGGCTCAGGGAGATAGACTCTTTAAATTTAATCTATTTGTAATTTTTTTACATAACAAAAAAGGATGCATTCAGCATCCTTTTTTTGCGTATATATTGTAAAATAAATATTAACGTTTTGAAAACTGGAATTTCTTTCTGGCTTTTTTCATACCAGGTTTCTTTCTTTCAACTCTTCTCGCATCACGTGTGACAAATCCGGCGTCTCTAAGAGGCTTTCTGAGTTTTTCATCTGTCTGTATAAGGCATCTTGCAATACCCATTTTTACAGCACCAGCCTGACCGGACCAGCCGCCGCCGCAAACATTAGCCATTATATCATAATTCTCAAGCTGTCCAACATGCTCAAGAGGCTGTCTTACAATTAATCCAAGTGTCATTCTTCTGAAATATTCACCGATAGGTTTTTTATTGATTATTATCTGACCTGTACCGGGTTTAAGCCATACCCGCGCAATTGATCTCTTTCTTCTTCCTGTAGCATAAATCTTTTCTGCCATTTAACTTCTCCTTTAAATCCCGTATACTATAGATTGATAATTTCTGGTAACTGAGCATCATGAGGATGCTTATTGCCGGCATAAATTTTCAGATTGGTCATCTGCTTTCTTGCAAGTCTGCTTTTCGGGAGCATCCCTTTTACAGCGTGCATAATTACGAATTCAGGTTTTTCCTTCATGACCTTCTTGATGTTTGTAAATCTCTCACCACCCGGAAACTGTGTGTGTTTGAAATAGTCTTTATCAGTAGATTTCATCCCTGTAAGAACAATTTTGTCAGCATTGATAACAATAATATTGTCGCCCATATCAAGATTAGGGGTGTATTCAGGTTTATTTTTTCCTCTAAGGATAGTTGCAATTTCAGTGGCAAGCCTTCCGAGAACTTTTCCATCTGCATCAACAAGATACCATTTTTTCTGAATCTCCGCTTCTTTCATCGAATAAGTTTTTTGAATATCCTTCATCTAAAAGCCTCTCATAACTCTATAAATTCTTAATTGTCTTAAGTATTTCTCTTTAAACGTTTTATTGGATAAAGAGTTAAACTATCACACCGCAATTGGGGGCGGGGAAGTTATAAATTTCTTTTTGCATTAAATTATATAAAAAAACCGCTACTGCAATTTTTTTGCATAACAAGGGTATAAAACAATATATACCCGTAAACCTGTCAATGAAATTAATGACATTTTTTATTCAAATTGGAATTAATTCAAGCGAATTAGCGCCAAATATATCAGTAAGTGACAAAAATTTTGTTTTTGTAACCGCAAAAACCGCCTGCGGGCACGTTTTAAAAATTAAGATCCGATTATGTCTTATAAGAAATCCTCTCACCTCATAGAGCAAAAGGCTTGAATACATTTGTTTATATTACGATGTCTTAATGTAATTTAAGAATATACTGTCGAAAAAAAATATTTCCACACCGCCTTTGAGCAGGGGAGATAATTATTTCCCGAAGTTTTTCGTAATTACTGCTTAAACATAATAATAAAATAAATTTGAGTTGAGGAAAACTTAATAAAAAATATAGATAGAATTATAAATAAAAATTTTCGATCTGGAGAAAATTGCAATGAAAAATCTGAAAATCTTTCTTACTGTTTTTCTTTTTATGATGATGATATCTGCAAGCGCAAGTGCTTTTGAACTGCCTGACAGTATTGGAGGATATAAAATACCAAAACCTACAGCTGAAATAGTAAACTTTGATATAGATTCAATAAGTCTAACTGATATTACACTTCTTTTTGATGTTGAGATATCAAATCCTTATCCTGTAAAGCTCAGCCTCAGCAGAGTAGAATCTACTTTTTTTGTTGAACAAAAACAGTTTTTCAAAACATCTACTGATAAGCTTAAAATAAAGGCAAAGGGGAAGGAGACAACACGACTTTTTGTAAATCTTAAATATGCGGATATGGCGAATATTGTAAAAGACTATAAAGACAAAGATTATCTTGAATGTGTTGTTGATATGGTAGTAGTAATCCCGCTTCCCAAGTCTGTTTCTAAACTGGCAAAAGATGTAACCTTTAAATTTAATCTCAAAAAAAATGTCCCCGCTATAAAACCGGAAATAAATATTGCGAATTTTACCGTGATAAAACCTTCGTTAGAGGATATAGAAGCCGCAATAAAAAAAGCCCAAAAGAAAAATCTTAATGCCGGCGCGATAAAGGATATGTTCGGTGCAATTATTGACGGAAAGAATCCTGCGAAAGTTATTGATCCCTCCGATCTTGACCTGAAACTGAAAGTAAATTTTGATGTTGTTATGAAGAATAAAACTAAAGCGGCAATCTTTTTTAATGATCTGAATTATGATTTCAAAGTCAACAGCAGCAAACTGGTTGACGGTTATACCAAAGATATTCAGAATAAACCTGGTGAATATATTTTAAGTATTAACAATGATTTCAGCTCCAAAGCGCTTGGATCGGCTATTCTTAAAGCATTTAAGGATGGTAAAGGGGACTATGCTCTGACCGGATTTTCCATGGTAAAGTTTCCTGATAAAATAAAAAAGACACCACTGAAATTAAACTACAATGAAAAAGGAGTACTCTCTATAAAATGATTATACCGGTAATAATGGCGGGCGGGGCTGGAACTAGGCTCTGGCCTATGAGCACAGAAGATAAACCGAAACAGTTTCATAACATGTCGGGACACGGAACGCTTCTTGAAGAAACAATAAACAGGCTGAAACCTGTTTCTCCTGAAGAGATTGTAATTGTTTCTGCAAGAAAATATGAAGACCTTTCTCTGGCAGAGATAAAAAAGACAGGTCTTGACGGAACAATCCTTTCGGAGCCGATGCCTAAAAATACTGCGGCTGCGGTTCTTTATGCTGCGATGTTTCTGAAAAAAAAATATAATGACCCTATTATGATAGTTCTTCCGGCTGATCATTTTATCAGGGATATCCCCGGTTTTACTGCTGTTATTAAAAAAGCTGTGTCGCTGGCGGAAAAAGGGTACCTTGCAACCATCGGTGTTAAACCGGAATATCCTGAAACGGGTTACGGTTACATCAAAGGAGTCAGGATTATTGACGGAGCATCTGAAGTAGAAAAGTTTGTTGAAAAGCCGGATCTTGAAACTGCAAAAGGATACATCGCTGACGGGAACTACTACTGGAACAGCGGAATATTCGCATGGAAAACATCTGTTATCATAGAGCGTTTCCGCGAACTCCTCCCTGAAATGTACTCTCAATTTTTAAAACTCGAAGCATTCTCCCATGAACAGATCGCGGCAAATTCATCCGAAATATGGTCGCTGAAAGAGAAGATTTTTTCAGCTATAAAATCAGTTTCAATAGATACAGGTATACTTGAAAATTCAGGTAACAGAATGGTTATTCCCGCGGAGTTCGGATGGGCTGATCTGGGAAGCTGGAAAGCGGCTGATGATATACTTGACCCGGATGAAAACTGCAACAGAACCCAGTCCCCGGGAAATTCGATTTTTGTTAAAAGCGCAAATTGTTCAGTACTAAGCGAAGGGATGAGGATTGCCGTAGTGGGAGTTTCCAATATCGTTGTAGTTCAATCTGGGAATGATATTCTTGTGATAGATAAAGATTCGTCGCAGGATGTCCGGGCGGTTGTTGATATTATCAGGAAAAAATAGGAAATAATTTTTATATGCAGCGGACAGTGCCATCTGTCCTCTGCATGTTGGCTTTGATGATTTTTATTGCCAGGATTGTTCCATTCGAAGGTTCGAATACTTTTTATTTTATTATATGTCTGTTTATCACTTCAACAATTTCATCAAACATTTTTTCAGGGGAATCATACTTTCCGGCCTGTCCGGAAACTGATCCTATCTTGCCCTTTACTCCGTGAGTTACACCGTCTATAATCAGATTAAGGCTTCTTCTGACATCGCGCATGCTTTCAGGGATCTCAAGAAGCAGATCGGGCTTTCCCAGTCCGGAACGGACTTTATCTGTAAGTATACGTTCATCATTGATGCCTTCATCGTAATTACTTACCTTCAGGAATTCGTCAATTTTTTTCTTATAATCAAAATCCCTTGAACTTGATTGTGTCTGCCTGTTCATTTTTTGTTTTTTTAAAAATTTTAAAAGTAACTGCAGAGCCAGCAGAGCTATAATTATAGGAATGATTCTTTCAAACATAAACTCTCCACAATTAATTACTGAAAATTTAATTAGTTGAAGCTTTGAGAATACAATTTGTCAAGTATGTTACTTGATGTTTCATCATAACTTAATGAAACGGAGTATAAGAATAATTTTCTATTTCTATGAAACCGGAAATTACTTTTTTTTTGTATATTTATTTAAAAATATTGCTAAATAATACCGGATATTATACTATTATTATAGTCTTAAAATGATTCAGGAGGTTGTTTCATGAAAGAAAAAAGAATCGGACCGGATACTATTATGAATATAATAAGCGGAATTTCTATTATATCATGGATAATTCTCGTGGCAATATTTATAATGGTCGCAATGAGTAATCCTACATCTTCAGGAATGGCAGCGAGCCGTCCTGGATTAAAGGGTGCAGGTCCATGGACAACAAATGCTATCTATGCGCTTCTTGTTTTTCTGGTTATTTTAAGCATTTCAGGAATTCTTTTTAATATGGTGCGTTTGAAGAGAAAGAGTGATAAAATGAGATTAACACCTATTTTTTCAGGAATTTTATCAATTGCCGGACTTATATTCATGAATATAAAATAGATTGAAATTCTGCAGGGATGCAATAAGTCCCTGCAGCCTGTCTGGATTTTTGTAATAGGATTATAAACTTTCTGCTATATATTTTGTTAGTATTACTTTCCCCGGATCTGTCATATCAATAAATTTAAATGTCAGGTAATAAACATTTTCAGTTTCAACTGTCTTTGAAGATATTACACGCGAGTTTACGCTAAATTTATATTTGCTGATTTCGAAGGTTATAGGATACACCCGGCTGTATTCCAGCGGAGAGGGGATACGTATAACACACTCATACTCATTGAGCTTTAAAATTGTGCATTCAATAGGAGGCCCTGGTTCATCAGTAGCATTCGGTGGCGGTACTGCTACTATTGCGGGGATAACTACATTTATGTATGGATGCCTGAACTCTCTTTCCCTGGTAAAATCATCAGTAAGCCTGATCCGTAGAGTATTTACATCTATCCCGGCAGTGACAGTTTTTATAAGATACTCAGCGTCATTAATTCTCAGGGAATAAAGAAATACAGGAGTTTCATTTTCAAAATTTTTAAGATTTTTTTCCGGAGTAAAAAGTTTAAGCACAATAAAATCACTTCCTCTCCCCGCAACTTTTCCAAGATAGACATCACAGTTTTCTGTAGTAAAATAAACAATCTCCCCTTCTTCAATATCTGACATAGATTCAAGTGTTTTTCTGTGTGACCCTGCGATATAAAGTCTTTCATAAATTGTAGTAAGGTCACGGAATATTCCGATAAGGTTTTCCTCTCCTTCGGTCTGCCTGGTTAGATATTCAATAAAGTCGGTTAGAGTTGATTCGAATAATGCCGAGTTTGTAATGAGATCTTTCGGATTTGATAATTTCAGATATGATGACATATTTTTTAGAATTTTGAACTGAAAATTATTCAGCCCTTTACGCTTGGCCTGAAAGAGAAAAAGCTGATAATTATGAATACGGGTCTGCTCTTTCGCTTCAAAATATTTGTAAACCAGGTAAAAAGCTAATGAAAAAAAAAGAAGAGTAAGCACTCCAATTATTCCGAATGTCCCCGGTGTAGGCCATTTTATACCAAAAACAGGATTATAATAATCCATATTCAGCTCCCTTTAATCACTTTCCCGGTTAAAAGACTTAAACTGTTTTCCGGAAAACTGATTTATTTACCTAAAATTTGTACTTGCCCGTAAATAATGAATAATTATATCATTTTTCTATAAGAGAGTCAAGTCATATGTTTTTTCTATTGAATTTTTAATTGGGAGTGTTAAGTTTTATGTTAAAATTTAACACTGATAAAACCGATTTTATATTTAAGAATAATTATTGAAGGTTTAAAATAATGAATGTTGGATTGGTGGTAGGTCTAGTACTCGGAGTAATTTTACTTATATACGGGATTCTTGTTGCCGGCGGCAGCCTCCTTATGTTCTGGGATTTTCCATCCTGTATCATTACCTTTGGAGGATCATGGTGTGCGCTGATGGTTGCATATCCTTTATCGGTACTTATGAAAATGCCAACATATTTCAGAGTAGCTGTTTTTCCTCCAAAACTGAATGCGGTTGAACTGATTGTAACCCTTGTTCAATTCTCTGAAAAATCGAGAAGAGAAGGGTTGCTCGCACTTGAAGATGACTTGGATGCTCTTGAAGATCCTTTCCTGAAAAAAGGGCTTCAGCTTGTTGTTGACAGTACAGATCCGGAACTTGTACGTATAATTCTTGAAACAGATATTGATAACATGGCAGCACGCCATGACGGGAATAAAAAGATTTTTGACGATTGGGCGGGTCTTGCTCCTTCATTCGGTATGATCGGAACACTTATGGGACTTGTAATGATGCTTGTAAACCTTAATGATAAAGCAATGGTTGGTCCATATCTGGCGGTTGCTATTATTACAACGTTTTACGGAGCTGTTCTTGCATATCTTGTATTGACACCTCTTGCCGGAAACCTGGATGCGATTACCGGTGATGAAATTCTATATAAATCTGTGGCGGTTATGGGTGTGCTTTCCATACAGACCGGTGATAATCCGAGAATTCTGAAGGAGAAACTTGTATCATTCCTTCCACCTAATATGAGGGCTGATCTGATGGATGAAAAGGCTGAATAAAAATGGGTGAGAAAAAAAAGAGAAAAAAAAATGAGGTAAAAGGGCCGCCAGCGTGGATGGTTACCATGGGAGATATGAACAATCTCCTTATGTGCTTTTTTATCGTTATGATGGGAGATACAACTGTAAGTACCGGTGAAGATTTTAAGATGATAATAAATTCATTCAGAGGAAATCTCGGTTTTATGGAAGGGGGGAGGTCTTTATCAAAAGGATCTCTTGCAGAGATGGGGCAGACTATGATGAGCCTTCCTTCTAATGAAAAAGGGAAGTCC